>CAJDTM010000059.1_pt1 | contig 16030 bp, 17 predicted proteins | sample 7389831 | NCBI WGS metagenome assembly CAJDTM01 (sample SAMEA7055656, study PRJEB34461) | soil metagenome | biome: terrestrial ecosystem; feature: Peninsula; material: soil | place: Antarctica | collected 2016
GCCGGGGCTTCGACGGGCCCCGTCCTGGCCCTGGCGGCACTGAACCGGATCATGGCACCGACTTCAAAGCTGGGATTCGCGGACCGGTGGAAGGCCACGGACATGACCAACATTTTGAGCTCTTCTGCTTCGGCCAATGAGAACGCGCCGAACAGCCGGCGCGGGAATGCCCAGCAGAAACGCAACGACCTGCGGTTGGTCGGCCTGGGATTGGTGATCACCGCGATGGCGGGATCGCGCTGCTCGCCCTTGCTTATCCCCAGGTCTCCCAACATGGCGGTTTAGTGGATGGTGGGCTCAACAAGCGACGTCCCATCTGCCTGATCCTGCCAGTCCCGCCCCGGAAGAACCGCGGGATGTAGAAGATTTTGGTCGTTCTGAAAACAACTGACACCGCACCAACCGCCGCCTCCACCTCGAGTGGGAAGTCTTCGATGCCCGCACGAAACACCCCGTCACAGCGACCACCGCGATCGCCCGCGAACTCGCCGGGCCGTACGGGTCCCTGACCAGACCGGGTCCCTACGCAGCCGGGTTCCCGGGTGCCTTCATGGCCCGCTCCGTGGGCGGTGCATCAATGGCGGAGCGCTCCGCGTCCCCGAATACCGCTCCCAAACCTTGGGAATCGCGGGTTGCCTCTCCTGGGTGAATGACCTCCCCGTTCCCCCTGGCTTCTTCCGCCTGGGTGGTTTCATGCTGGTCCACTTCCGTGACGATGTGTTCGGCAGGCGCGCCCATCTCCATCAATTTGCGCTGGTACCCGGCCGTCAGCTCCGCCATGCTCTCCGGCGTCCATTCCCCGTGTCGCATCCGTGTCGATATTTCCACCGGTTGTGCCTGTGACTCTTCCATTGCCGTCTCCCACCGTTGTTGGCTCTTTCTTGGAAATCGAGAACCTCACTCCCACCCGGACTGAGAATTCCGGAGTGCCTCGATCAACTCCGGCCGCCCTTGCATCCCTTGGCCGGCCGCTGCCTGGCGGCGGCGTTGGCCCGGTTGTCGGTGCGGTACCCACGCTAAGCAGGATGTGGCCGGGATGCAAGGTTTGTCCTGCCGCGCCGCACCCCCACCTCATGTTCGCTAGGGCTCCCGGAGGTCCGCGTGGCCTGTGCCGTGGGAGCGGGCCCGCAAGTACTCCCCCACCACGGCGGCCCCAAGATCAGCGGACTCCGGCGCCACCACGCGGCCGCCGATGCGGCGGGAGATGTGTTGCACGAACCGTGCGAGGGACTCGTCGTCGCCGAGCCGGAAGAAGGTAATCTGCGTCCCGGCACGGGCGAGGCGCTCGAGTTCGGCGACCGTCAGGCGAATGGTCTCCGGTTCGGGGGGCCAGGCGAAGCTCGACTCACCCCCTGCCAACAGGTGGGCTGTGGGTTCGCCGTCGGTCACAATGAGGAGGACGGGCTGCATGGCCGGGTATTTGAAGAAGAAGCGGTTGGCCAGCAACAAACCGTGGTGCAGGTTGGTGCCCTGCTCCCGGAGCGCCGGAAGTGCCGTGAGTTCCGCGATGTCCATCGACTGGGCAAGGCGTCCGAAGGTGATCAGCTGCAGGCGGTCCCCGCGGAACCGTGACGAGACCAGCTGGTGCAGGGCAAGTGCGGTGCGTTTCATCGGCACCCACCTCCCCTGCGCTGCCATTGAAAATGAAATGTCCACGAGCAGGACCACGGCCGCCTGGCTGCGGGCCTCCGTTTCGGCCACCTCGATGTCGTGCATGCCCAGCCGCACCCCGTGCCGCGGATCACCGCCTGCGGCTGCTGTACGTCGGATGGCGTTGGTCAGGGTCCGGGTGACGTCCCAGGCCTCCGCGTCGCCGAACTGCCATTCACGGCTCGATCCCGTTTGCTCGCCCGCCGCGCCGGCCACGCGCGTGTCCCGTCGCCCGGGACGGCCGGACAGCCGCTTTGCGACATCCTGCAACAGCGACTTGCCCAGCCGGCGCATTGCCGATGGGGCCAGTCGCAGCTCCCCGTCGACGCCGCGCCGCAGTAGTCCGCGCTCCTGCATCGCCCGTTCGATCGCGGCGAGGGTCCGGGCCGAAACGGCGGCAGAGTCCCCCAGCTGGCGGGTCAGCGCATCCAGGTCCAGGTCATCCAGGCTCGCCCCGTTGTGAGACTGGGAAAGCTGCGCGGCCAGTTCGTCCAGTTCGCCAATGTCCTGGAGCACGCCTGTGCCGTCGCCAAGCCCCAGGCCGTCCTGGCCGTTGAATCGCTCCGAACCGTTCCAGTCCTCACCCGGGCGCAAGGCCCTCAGGCTAAAGTCGAGATCATCCAGAAGTGTCATCAGTTCGGTTGTGCCAAAAGCCTGGGCAGATAAGCGCATCAGTTCCTCACGCTGTTCCCGGGACATCGATTGCAGCAGCCGCTGTGCCGCCGCAGCCCGCTGCGCGAGGGCGTCGATCAGCTCCTCGACCGATTTCGGGTGCTCCGGAAAGTAGCTGCCATGCCGCCCCATGAACTCTTGAAAGTCCGCGTCGGTGTCTTCACCCTGCCGGTGCTTGGCGAGCAGGGCGTTGAGGTCGGCCAACATCCGTTTCACGGCCTGACGGTCTTCCTCGGTGGCGTTCTCCAGCGCCGTTTTCATGCCCGCGAACCTCTGGTCCAGGACTTCCCGGCCGAGGAGGTCCTTGATCCTTTCATAGGCCTGCCTCGCGGTGCCGGACTGCCACTCGTAGGAGGCGAGCTCATTGACGGCTGCTGCTGTGGACTGTGGAAGGTTTTGCAGCTCCAGGTCCCGAAAGTCGCGTTCGGTGTCATCCATCGCAACGTCGCGGGCCAGCTGCTTGCGCTCCTCCAACACCGCAGTGTCAAGCAGCTTCCGGACTTCGCTGAGGGTTCCGTCCAGCCGGTGGCGGCTGAGCAGCTGACGACGGCGCTGCTGGACTTGGCGGGCCAACCCGTCAAGTCCCTGGTTGCTGCGTCCGCCGCGGCGCAGGAACTCCTGCAGGGCGTGCCTGGGCGAGTAGCCTTCCATGATGTCCTCGGCAACGGCGTCGAGTGCCTCAGCCACGTCCACCGGCGGGGCAAGCGGGTCGGGCCCGCCCGTATAACGGCCGTACCTGTTGTAAACACCCATGCTGCTGCCTCTTCCCGCGCCGTGCCGCCGGCGGCGTGCCTAACCGTAGATCGTTTCCCCGCCGTCCGACTCCTTGGAGATGCGCCGGGCCAGGTAAAGTCCTTCAAAAGCCAGTTCAATGGCGGCGGCCCGCTGCCCCTCATTCTTGGCGTCCAGGCGCGTGCAGATCTTCTCGTAGACGCTGTCCCCGTCCAGCGTCGGCAGGTTGTCCAGGAACTCACGCGCAGTGACCTGATCCCCGGTGGTGACCGTCACGTGACCGTCCAGTGCGGCGACCAGCGGAGCGAAGTCGATCCCGCGGTAGTGCTCCCTTACGGCGTCGGCGGTCGCCGTGCGCAGAAGGTGGTCCAGGACGTCTTGCTCATGGCCTTCCTCGCCGGGTTCGAACTCGATCTTGCCGGAGAGGACGTCGGTTGCGGCTGCCAGGTCGACGAGCCTCGAAACGGCGTGGTCCTCCCCCCGCACCGTGGCCCGGCGCAGGGCTGCCGCAGCGACGGTTTCCGCGCCCGCGATGGCGAATCGGGCGGACACGCCTGAACCCTGGTTGACGGAGGGGGATTGGCGCAGGGAGCGGGTGTAACGGGCCAGGATCTCGACGATGACGGGCGGCACGTCCGCGGCGAGACGCCCCTCCTGCCGGATGATGGCCACCTCATCGGAGAGCTCCAAGGGATAGTGCGTGCGGATCTCCGCGCCGAACCGGTCCTTGAGCGGGGTGATGATGCGGCCCCGGTTGGTGTAGTCCTCGGGGTTGGCGGAGGCGACGACAAGGACGTCAAGCGGCAGGCGCAGCACGTAGCCGCGGATCTGGATGTCGCGCTCCTCCATGACGTTGAGCAAGGAAACCTGGATCCGCTCGGCCAGGTCCGGCAGTTCGTTGATGGCCACGATGCCGCGGTTGGAGCGCGGGACGAGACCGTAGTGGATGGTTTCCGGGTCCCCCAGCCGGCGCCCCTCGGCAACCCGCATCGGGTCGACGTCGCCGATCAGGTCCGCGACGGAGGTGTCCGGGGTGGCGAGCTTCTCAACATAGCGTTCCGAACGGTGGCGCCACACCACGGGCAACTTCTCCCCCTCCGTGCGCGCACGGGAGCGGCTCTGCTCCGTAATGGGCTGGTCCGGGTGTTCATTGAGTTCGGAGCCTTCAATGGCCGGAGTCCACTCGTCCAGCAGCCCCACCAGGGTGCGCAGGAGCCGCGTCTTGCCCTGTCCGCGTTCCCCCAGCAGGATCAGGTCGTGGCCGGCGATCAAGGCACGCTCAAGCTGCGGAAGCACGGTATGGCTGAAACCATACATTCCGCCCCACGGATCACGGCCGGCGGCAAGGGCAGCGAGCAGATTGCCGCGGATCTCCTCGCGGAGATCCTTGCGGACATGGCCGGAGGCACGCAGTTGGCCGGCGGTGGAGATTTCGGGGCGATCACTCACCCTCCAACGGTAAACCCGAAGGCGCCGTGCGGCCAGTCATAAACTTACCCAATGACCAGGCGCAGGGCCCCAAGAGCACTTACGCTGGATGGTGATGACTGAGACCTCCGCGGCGGCTCCCCCGGATTCCGCCACACTACTGGTACTGGTGCGCCATGGCCTGACCCCCCACCACGGGTGTCGTGCTGCCCGGGCGCACGCCCGGCTTGCACCTGTCCGAACAAGGCAGGGCGCAGGCCCAGCAGCTTGCCGAACGACTGGCGGAACTGGGGATCGACGCGATCTACTCCTCCCCCTTGGAGCGCGCCCGGGAGACAGCAGCTCCCTCCGCGCTGCGGGCGGGACTGCCGGTGAACACGCACCTTGGCCTGGTCGAGTGCGACTTCGGAGACTGGACCGGGGCCGCGCTCGCCGAACTCGCACGCCTCCCGCAGTGGCATGAGGTACAGAACAGCCCGTCCACCTTCCGCTTTCCCGGCGGGGAGAGCTTCACGCAGCTGCAAACCCGGATGGCCGCCACGCTGGACGGGGTGCGCGCCGCCCATGAAGGCGGTGTGGTGGTCTGCTTTTCCCACGCCAACCCGATCAAGGCAGCGATCGCCCATGCCATGGGCACCCCCCTGGACCACTTCCAGCGGATTGACATCAGTCCGGCCTCTGTTTCGGCTATATCCTATGCGCACGGCAGGCCGCCGTCGGTGCTCGTGATGAACTCGGTGCAGGCAACCCTGCGCGGGCTGCACGGGACGGGGTGAGCCGTGTCCGGTTGGGAGCTGACGTTGCTCCGTGAAGGAAGCATCAAGCTTGTCGGGAAAATCGTGCGCAGCAGCAACGCGGCATTTCTGGCCGAACTTGGTCGAGCGGATGAATCCGGGTGGGCCGTTTACAAGCCGGAGGCCGGGGAACGGCCGCTCCTTGACTTTGGACCCGGACTGTACCGGCGGGAAGCCGCTGCGTACCTTCTCAGCGAATTCCTGCACTGGGACGTCGTGCCGCCCACGGTCATCCGGCAGGACGCGCCCCTGGGGGTGGGCTCGCTACAGTGGTTCGTCAGCTGCGACGGGCGCGAACACTACTTCACCCTCCAGGCTGATGCGCCGCAGACCCACCCGGCCCTGTTGAAGATCGCGGTTTTCGATGTCATCGCCAACAACGCAGACCGGAAGAGCGGGCACGTGCTGCACGGACATGACGGGCGGGTGTGGGGAATCGACCACGGGCTGTGCTTCTCCAGCGACTATAAGCTGCGCACGGTAATCTGGGACTTTGCCGGCGAACCGATCCCCGGTGCACTGTTGGAGGACATCGCCCTGCTCACCGCCGACGTGCCTGCGCGCATCGCCGAACTCCTCACAGAGGCGGAAGTGGAGGCCCTGCAGGGCCGGGCTCGGCGACTCCTGCGCCGCAAGGTGTTGCCCGTGGACCGCAGCGGGATGCGCTACCCGTGGCCGCTGGTGTGAGCGCCCGCGCACGGCATCCTAGTGCTCGTAGTGGGTTTGAATCCCGGCGCTGCTGACCCGGCCAATGACCAGTTCGGCGACCGCGCGCAACTTCATTTGCCTTCCGTTGGATGCCTGCTTAAGTACATTCACCGCGGTCGCCTGGTCACACCTGTTCTGCCCCATGATGATGCCCACGGCAATGTCGATTGAGGTCCGGCCCGCCAGTGCAGCGGACAAATCATCGCGCGCGTCGCTCAGGTCGGCGATCCGCAAGGCCAGCTGCATGGCTTTGGAGGTGCTCTGTGCGTGAAAGCGGGCCCCCTCGATGTCAGTTTCGCTGAAGGCGTCGGGGGCCTGTGAATAGAGGTTCAGTGCCGCGGAGGCATCACCGCGAAGAGGAAAGGGGACGGCCACTATGGACCGTACCGGCAGGTCAGCCACTGCGCGCGTGAACGCCGGCCAGCGCCGCTCAGTGCGAAGGTCGGGAATGTAGACCGTCTCGCCCGTCTTGGCGGCGGTGAGGCACGGTCCCTCGCCAGTTTTGTACTGGGACTCGTCGAACACCAATACGTCTGGATCGCTCATCGCCACGGTTGTCGGGCGTCGGTGGCGCAGAAGCGTGATCCCGCACCACATCACATGACGGGTCAGGTCCGTCGCGGTCCTGGCCACCAGCTCATCGAGGAACGCTCTAATGTCCGGACTGTCGAGGGCAACGTCCTGCAGTTCCGCCGACACGTCGTTCGCAAGGACGCTTGAGACATCTTCCACCATGGCGTTTACCCTTCAGTCAAGGCCCGCCGGTGGAGGGCCCGTGCCCTCCAGCTTACGCCAGCGGCAGCGTCAGTCCGGGCAGGGCGGCTCGCAGCGGCCTACCGTCCTGCCCGCTTACTCGGAAACGGGCGAGTGCCGGCGTCGTTCAAGCCTGGCCTTGGCAATCCTGTTCCGACGGATGGCCAGCAGGGCCGCTATCCGGTGTTCGTCGATGTCCGACGAACGGGCCGGGACCGCGTCCGGTGCGGGCCTCCGGCGGTCGTAACGGTCAATGGCCGCACTGAGGGCAGCGTCCGGGTGGAGCGCCCTCAAGTTGACGAGAAACAGGTCCTCGGCCTGCCGAGGCGTCAGGAATATCCGGTGGGCCAATCGTCTTCTCCCTTCCTGCACGCGCAATATGCAATCAACTCGGGGCGTTGCGTCCCCGACCATGTGGTTTCGAATTTAATCCTACCCGTCCTCGAGGACGTCGCGCAGGAGGCCGGCGCAGGCCACAGCAATCTGGATGACCTGCGGCGCATCCAGCCGGCATAGGGAATTTTCCGGTCCGGGGACAAACGGCAGGTCGACGGCAAAAACACCAAGTATCCGCTCCGAATTGTCACTGATAATCGGCACCGCAACGCCTTCGGCATATTTTCGGGCCAGCTTGCGGAACTCGTCGAAGCTGAAACCCATCCTTTCCTCCTCCGACAGGGCGGCGTAGGCAGCCGCGGCGTCGAGTCCCGGACCGTTCCAAACGGCCGCAATGTGTCTCCAGTCAAAGTGTCGCGGCGACCGGTCCCGGACCGCCCACCCCACCACTCCCTTCCCCTCCGACCATTTCACTCCGGAGCCTTGAGGATACTCATCAAGGCGGTACCGCAGCACGCGGCGCAATTGGCGCGTGCGCCAAAGCACATGGTGTGGCCGCACCGTGTACACACTCCCGCCGAGCCGGGTCAGGTCCAGATGCGTGACCTGCGCGATGGATTTCAGGGACGCCAGCACTGCCTTTTCCAGCTGCCGCTGACGGTGTTTGCGGCGTGGGAGCCGGTTGATCTGCACGGCACCGCGGATGCTCTCGGTGAAGACCACAGCGCCCGCCGCCACAATGATCCAAAATTCGATGGTGGGATCACCGCTAATCCAGCCGACCTGCGCAGCTGCCTTGAGCACGACCAAAACCAGCGCCAAGGCAGCTGCGACAACCCGCACCGAGAAACCAAAACTTCTCCCCATCCATGCAGGGTACACGCACGGGTGTTACCGGCCGGGCACCTCACCCGTCCCTGCGCCGTCCGGCCTGGGGACAGACCGGCAACCCCGAACAGTGCAAGACTTAAGACATGGACCTGGAAGTGACGCCCGCGCTCACGATTCCCTCCTCGGAACTGGGTTGGAGATTCTCACGTTCCTCCGGGCCGGGAGGCCAACACGTGAACACCTCAGACAGCCGTGTCGAGCTGTCCTGGAACATTGTCGAGTCGGCCGTACTCACCGACGGTCAACGGATGGTGCTGGCCCGGCGTTTGGGTCCCCGGCTCACCGCCGGAGTGATCACCGTCAGCGCGTCGGAACGGCGCTCGCAGCTTCGCAATCGCGAGATTGCCTTGGGCAAACTTGCCGGCCTCGTCGCCGCAGGGCTAGCACCCGATGCGGCCTTGCGCCGTTCGAGCAAACCCACCCGGGGCTCCAACCGGCGGCGGCTCGCCGCCAAGCGGCAGCGCTCTGAAACGAAACAGCAGCGGAAGCGGCCCTCCGCCGAGTAGTGCCCACCAAGTGACGGAGGCGCTGCGCCCGAGCCGGTGGGCGCCCCGGTCCGCGAGGACACTAGCGCACGCCTTTCAGCCCCGGCGTCATGCCGCCGGCAATCCTGGCCAGCACCTGGTGGTAGTCAAGCTGGGCCAGCCTTGCCGGTACGATCTCGTCCCAGTTCCGTGGCGCGGCCACGGTCGGGCTGGCCCGGCCCCGCAGGGAGTACGGGGAAACCGTCGTCTTCGCCGGCCAGTTCTGGCTCCAGTCGATGAACACCTTCCCACGCCTCAATGACCGGCCCATGCGGCTGACCACCAGATCAGGGTGGTCATGTTCCATGGACAGGGCAAGGTCGTGGGCCAGGCTGGCAATCTGGTCAGAGGTCCTGCGCCCGTCAAGCCGTGCATAGAGGTGGATCCCCTTGCTGCCGCTGGTGACAGGAAGGGGACCCAACCCAAGCTGGTCCAGTGCGTCCCGCGCCACCAGTGCGACGACGGCGCACTCGGCCAGGCCGGCGCCCTCCCCCGGGTCCAGGTCAAGCACCAGGCGGTCCGGGTTTTGGGGAATGCCGTCGTCGGAAAATTGCCATTGCGGGACATGGATCTCCAAGGCCGAGATCTGCGCCAGCCACACCAAGGTCCGGGCGTCGTTAACGAGCGGATAGATGTTGTCGTGGTCCTTGTGGTGCATGGTCCGGCGCAGGACCCACTCCGGCGCCGCGGCGTCGAGGTTCTTTTGGAAGAAGCTCTGTCCGGGGTCCGCCTCCGTCCCTACCCCGTGAACCCAGCGTTTTCGGGTTGCCGGGCGGTCCCTGGTCCAGGGAATCAGCACAGGGGCCGCCTGCAGGTAGTACATGGCCACGTCCTGCTTGGTGGTTCCGGTATCCGGGAACAGGACCTTGCCGGGATTGGTCAGTGTGACGGTTTCACCATCAACGGACCAGTCCTGCCTGTTCACACCGGGCCCGGCCCGTCGTCGTTTATCCCTACAGGGGTGTCTGTCGGGTTCGTTATCAGGACCGGGCACCGGGCATGTGCCACGCAGGCCTGGCTGACGGACCCCAGGAGGAGTCCGGCAAAGCCACCCCGCCCCCGCCGCCCAACCACCAGCATGTCAGCTCCGTCGCTCGCCTCCAGCAGGACCTGACGGACACTCCCCTGGATCAGCCGGGCAACGACGTTGTCGGGAGTCCCCTCACCAAACGCTTTCACCAAGGCGTCATTGAGGACCGCGCGGGCCCCGATCTCAAAGTCCACCGTCCCCAGTGCATAGGGGACGGCCAGTGCGGTGGGGACACCCCAACCAGCCACCGCGTCAACGTGCGCGCCGGTCGCCGTGGCAATGCGTTGGGCCAGTCGAAGCGCCGCGATGGAACCGGCGGACCCGTCGACGCCGGCCACTATGCGCCGCATTTCCGGTCCAGTGCTCATTCGATGGCCCTTCCGTCGCAGTTTGCCCTTCCTATGCCCAATGCTGGTCCGGCCGGCGAAGTATGTCTAGTGTCAAGGGCACCGTCCTGGCAAAGCAGCCGTGGCCCAGAAGGAACGGGAGCGGGGAAGACGACGGCGGACTGGGGGACCTTGGCCCCTACGGCTCCTCCTGATCCGGGGTTAGGCTGTCGCCATGACACCAATTGGGCTTTTTGGCCCCGCCCGAGGGCGTCGCCCCAACCATGCCACGCCATCCATCGAACGGGGACGGACTTGACCAACCACTTTGATCGTTACGCCGAGGTCGCGCAAATTTTGGTCCGCCACGGTTTCGGCTCGCTCGCCTCCGTGCTGGGTCTGGACCGGCTGCACGTCGGGCTGATGCCCCGCGGGACCGTCCCGGTCTCGAATCCGGAGAGGCTCGTCATGGCCCTGGAAGACCTTGGCCCCACTTTCATCAAGCTGGGGCAGGTGCTCTCGGCGCGCCCCGATATTCTTCCCCCGAACTACCTGAGGGCACTGTCAAAACTCCAGGATGGTGCGCGGCCCGTTCCGGCGGACGTCATCCGGGCCCTCATTGAACAGGAGTTGGGGGCATCCCCCGAGCACGTTTTTGAAACTTTCTCCGACACGCCGTTGGCCAGCGCGTCTATCGGCCAGGCCCACGCGGCAACACTGCGCGACGGGACCGACGTCGTCGTCAAGGTTCGCCGGCCCGGCGTCGTCGCCCAAGTGCAGGAAGATCTGGAAATCGTGCAAAACTTGGCGCAACGTGCCAGTCGCAATTGGGCGGCGGTCGCCAATTACAATGTGGAGGCCATGGCAGCGGAGTTCGCGGCGACGCTGCGCGCCGAACTGGACTATCTTCGCGAGGGCCGGAACGCGGAGCGGTTCGCCAGCAATTTCGCCAACGAGACAGGCATCCACATTCCGAAAATCTACTGGGAGACCACCACGTCCAGGGTCTTGACGATCGAAAGAATTTATGGATTCAAGATCGATGATGCGCGGGTCGTCGCCATGCCGGCCGTCGACAAGGACCGGCTGGCGGACCGGGCGGCGCGGGCAGCCGCCAAGATGATCTTCGAAGACGGATTCTTCCATGCCGACCCCCACCCCGGGAATCTGTTTGTGGAATCGACTGGCCGAATTGGCTTGATCGACTTTGGCATGGTGGGCGAAGTGGGCGAGCAACTGCGGGACCGACTCAGCAGGCTTCTGCTCGCGTTCAGCCGGAACGACCCGGAGCGAATCGGCCGCGCCCTGCTGGAGCTTTCCATCAACCGGACCACCACGGACCGCGGCCTTCTCCGACAGGACATGGTGCGCTTCATGCAGCAGTATCAGGGACGCCAGCTGGGTGAAATCCAGATCACGTCCCTCATCACCGAACTGTTGGCCATACTGCGCAACCACGGACTTCAGTTGCCCGGGGAAATTGCCATGCTGGCGAAAATGATCTTCATGACCGAAGGCATGGGGGCACGCCTGAACCCCGAATTCAATCTCGGCGAAGTCCTCAGACCGTACGCCAGCCGGCTTGCCCTTGAGCGGCTCAACCCGCGCAAACTGCCGGGAATGCTCAAGCAGCTGGGGCTGGACACGGCTGACTTTGGCGCGAACCTGCCCGGCAGGCTGGAGCGCATACTCCAGCAACTCGACGACGGTGTTGAAGTCCACCTGCGGTCGGAGGAACTCGTTCCGCTCATGGCCCGCGCCGAAAGGGTCGGGAATCGGCTGGTGGCCGCCATGATTCTCGCTGCCTTCTTGCGCGGGATTGGTGACCTGACAGCAGCCGACCGCGAACGCCTGCACGCGTGGCGGGACCGGCTGCTGGCCGGCGGTGTCGGCATGATGGGCGTCATGGGGGCCTACCTGGCATGGACCAGCCGTCCGGGTGCACTCGGCCGCCGTCAATAGCGGTCCTGCCCCGCCCCCAACGCAAACCGGCGGCCCTCAACCGCCGTCGGGGTGATTTCGACGTACGTCCACTTTCGTGCCTTGATCCAGGGTACGAGCGCAAGGCCGTCCGCTGCATCAATCTCCGACTGGGATTCCAATATCCTGGCCGTACCCTTGACCACCACACTGCATGCCGCGCCGTGGGTGATTCTGTCAGCTTCAAAGGCGACCGACGCATTGATGGCGATTCCGGCAAGTTTGGTGCCCGGATTCGTCCGGAGCCAGATCTTGCCCCCGGACACGACGAAATTCAGCGGAAAGACGTCCGGCTGATTGGCGACGCTGATGGCAAGCCGGCCAAATCTGCAGCCTTGGAGCTGCTCCCATGCCTCTTCCCGGTTCAAAGTGGCGCCGGGCTCCTCATCATCGCTCATGAGCTGATCATCCTGCGACCCGCATGCCGCCGCATAGGGTCCAAAGTCCGCGAAAGAACCACCGCAACACGGCGGCTGCGGCCGGGAGCATCCCGGACTCGGGACTTTGTACCGTGGTGCTCCCGATGCCCTCGGGAGAGCATGGAATTATCCGGCAATGGCGTGAAAACAGGACAGGACAAGGAGGACATCATGCCACTCTCCGCAAACGAAGCCCGCATCCTTCAGGAGCTTGAAGACGACCTGAAAGCGGCCGACCCCAAGCTTGCCAAGGCATTCGGCGCGGGCGGAAGATTCCGTCAGGCGGTCCGACTGACGCTCCTGGGTACCGTAGTCATGGGGCTTGGCATGGGGCTGATGATTTATGCCCTGGCGTTCAAGACAGTCCCCCTGGGCGTGCTGGCGTTCGCGGTCATGGCGGCGGGCGCCTACACCGCCTCGCCGTCCTCGGTCCGTTTCCGTGGACGGCGTGGATGGCTGGGAACGAAAAAGAACCTCAAGAGGGGAACTGAGCCCCGCTCGACGCCGGACCAGTGACCCGGTGCACTTGCCCGGCAGTGAAGTGGTGTTGGAGAATGGCTTTTCGAGGCAGTCGGCAGCCCGTCCGGGGCAATTTTCGCGGGACGTGGAATGGGCGCTTACCAATATAAGGACCGAGGCGATGAGGGTGACAGGGCAGACTCCCAAGAAAGAGGTGCCGTCCACCATTCGCGTGTTCATTCTGGACGACCATGAACTGGTTCGAATGGGCCTTCAAGAACTGCTCGAGGGGCACGGCTTCACCGTGGTTGGTTCGTCCGGCTCCGCGGCTGAGGCCACCCGCCTTATTCCCGCACTTCGTCCTGACGTGTCCGTCCTGGATGCGCGACTGCCTGATGGAACCGGCATCGAAGTGTGCCGTGACGTCCGCTCTGTCGATCCGGCCCTCAAGTGCCTGATCCTGACCAGCTACGACGACGAACAGGCCCTCCGTGGTGCCGTGCTGGCGGGTGCGTCCGGTTATGTCTTGAAGGAAATTGGCGGAACAGACCTGCTCACTGCCATTAAGCTTGCCGCCAGCGGAGAATCGTTGTTCGACTTGGCCCTTAGGCGCAGGATCATCGCCGGGCTGGCCGAACCGGTGACCCTTGACCCCCGGATGGCCGCCCTCACGGCCCAGGAACGGCGAGTGCTGGCCCTCATCGGACAAGGCATGACGAACCGGCAGATCGGAGACGAGCTCTTCCTCGCCGAAAAGACTGTGAAAAACTATGTCTCCTCCCTCTTGGCCAAGCTGGGTTTCGAGCGGCGGACCCAGGCCGCGGTGTACATCACCCGTTTGTAGCAAGGCCCCGGCTGGCCGCGCCCCCACCCCTTACGGCATGTGGGCAGGCGCTCCTTGGTTCAGGGGAACCGACCAGAAGAAGCTCGTTCCCTGCGCCGCAACACTTTCGAGCTGAAATACGCCGTTGAGTTTCAGTGCACGGGCTTCCATGTTGGCCAGTCCGCTCCGGCCCCTGGGGGTGGCCATTCCGCTGCCATCGTCACGGACAGTGACACTGACGGATCCGTCGCCGGCGGTGACTGCGACGTCGATCTTCTGCGCCTGGGCATGCCTAACGGCATTGCTCACGCCCTCGGTGACGACAGCAAGAACGTGCTCGGCCAAGTCGGCGGGCACCATGGAGTCGATGGGCCCCGACAAGACGATCCGCGGCGCGAAGGACAGGGGCTTGACCACTTTCTGGACCGTATTGAGGATTCGGCTGCCGAGCAGGTCGGTTTCACCCGAGGAAGCCCGCAGAGAGTAGATGGTGTCCCGCAGTTCCTTGATCGTGGCGTCCAGCTCGTCGGTAATGGCACGAATGCGGACCAATCCGGGCTCGTCTGTGATGAATCTGGCCAGGCTTTGCACGTTGAGGCCGGCGGCAAACAAGCGTTGGATGACCACGTCGTGAAGGTCCTGGGCGATGCGGTCCCGGTCGGTGTACAGCATCAGTTGTTCGCGGAGTCGATGTGCCTGGGCCAGTTCGAGCGCCAGCGCCGACTGTGCACAGTAGATGGCGACCATGTCGGCCGCCAGCAAAGAATAGGGGGCTCCGGCATTCTCGCGAACAAGCACCAGCAGTCCGTGTTCAGCTCCCTCGGCGCCCAGCCGAGCCAGAAGCGCCGGCCCTGTCTCTGCTGCAAACGCCGGCCCCAACAAATTTGACGCCGTCTCAAAGACGGCCGGTCTGCCCGAGGACAGGACCTTTCGCACAGCCCCCCGGTTGAGGTCAAGGAGCCGTCCAGTCAATTCCGGCGCCCCCGCGCCGGCGGCTGCTGAGACTACAAGCTGCCCCGCCTCGTTGGGCGGACTTGCGATGAGCACTAGGGCGGACTCAGAGGCTTCAAGGGCCGTTTGTGCCACGAACTCCGGTCCCGGCTCGGCGTTGCTCCCCGCAGCCCCCATCATGCGCACGGCGACCTTCCTGCCGGCCTCAAGCCAATGGGTCCGCAGTTGCGCTTCGTCAAATAGTTTCGCGTTCTCGATGGCAAAACCGGCAGCACCGGCGAGCGCTACGGCCAGCTCTTCGTCGCGGACGGTGAATAGCCGTCCACCCGTTTTTTCCGTCAAATACAGGTTCCCAAAGACTGTGTCACGGATTCGGATGGGGACACCCAGAAACGTACGCATCGGCGGATGATGTTTGGGGAACCCCTGTGAGGCTGGATGTTCGTGGAGGTTCGGCAGCCGAATGGGGCGCGGGTCCCTGATCAGCAGGCCCAGGACGCCGTGTCCGGTTGGCAGCGGTCCTATGAGCTTCGCCAGGTTTGGCTCGATGCCCTCGGTGACGAAATGGCTCAGTCCCTTACCCTCCCCGAGAACTCCCAGTGCCCCATATTGGGTGTCAAGTAGCTGGCACGCCGCTTGGACGATGCGCCTAAGCACGGCTTCCAGGCTCCGTTCTTCCGTAATGGAGATAACGGCGGAGAGGAGTTCACGCATTCTCTCGTCTGAATGCCAGGCATTCAAGTTCGCTGCGTGCAGGGTTGGTTCGCCGTCCCCCGGGCGTGCTTGGTCCATACCTTGCCTCCGTTGACTGCCCACGGGCGAGACCGGAGCTTGGCTGATCGCCTGCCCCCTAGGCTTTAGGATACGACACCTGAGAAGAACCCCGCCATGGATTCGTGGCGGGCCTTTGTTCCCTACCGGGACCCGCTGTTCGCACTTATGCTCGTGCCATGACGAAGAAACCAGCGCCCACGAGAACAGAAGACCTGCCAGTCCACGAGTGCTGGGCCCTGCTGCGCGGGGTCTCCGTGGGCCGGCTCGCCGTCTGGGACACGGATCATCCCGAGATTTTTCCCATCAACTACACCGTCGACCACGGCACACTGGTCTTTCGCACGGGGGACGGGACCAAGCTTGCGGCTGTGCGCAGCGGCCACCCCGTCGCCTTTGAAGCTGACGGCGTCGACCCGGATACGGGCATTGCCTGGAGCGTGGTGGTGAAAGGTTCCAGCGAGCCAATGTCATCAACGGACGACCTTCTGGACAGCTTTTCCCTCAGGCTCTTCCCCTGGCACCCGGGACACAAGGACACCTTCGTGCGCATTTCCCCTACCGCGGTCACGGGGCGCAGGTTCCACGTCACCCCTCCAGCCGAATGGTGGACCGCCTACGCCAATGCGCGCCAGGCATCCCCGGAATAGATCCGACTGATTATGTTCCGCGGAACATAATCAGTCTTCTGTGCCCTGTTCGGTTATGTGGCCCGAACCGCTGGTGCCTTGTCGTGGCGGGCCGTTCTGTTTGATTCGGGCCACATAATGATCAGAGGTTAGA
>CAJDTM010000062.1_pt1 | contig 15998 bp, 16 predicted proteins | sample 7389831 | NCBI WGS metagenome assembly CAJDTM01 (sample SAMEA7055656, study PRJEB34461) | soil metagenome | biome: terrestrial ecosystem; feature: Peninsula; material: soil | place: Antarctica | collected 2016
GGGGTGATGTTCGTTGAGGCGCCGACCACGGCTGTGGTGTGCTCAAGGAAGTGGGCGCTCCAGCAGTGGGATCAGTCTCGAGTCCTCCAGTGCTGCGGTGCGGTGGCAGACGCCGGCCAGGTAGGCCGCATCGGAGGCGAAGGCTAGGAAATCGTCAACGCTGGCCTGGGTGACGGCCATCACGAGGTCCCATCGTTCTTCGGGTGGGCCCACCAGGGTGTATCCGCCGGTGGCGAGGAAGGCGATGGAACCACCCGATGCGGTCAGGAATGGCAGGGTGTGGCGCATGTAGTGCTCGTAGGCCTGGCGTCCGGTGATGGGCTCTGGCGGTGCAGATTCGGGGAAGGCCGTGTAGTCGGCCCAGTCGCGGAACCGCAGGAGGTTCAGCATGGTGATGGGTCCGGGGATGCGCCGCTGCAGTAGCCGGCCCACGCTCTCGTCTGTCGGATCGAGGAACACTGGTTGAGTTGACATGGCTCTCCTTGACGTAATGCCGGATGCGGCGATGGTGCAGCGATGGGTCTAGGGCTTCCGATGGCCTATTTGACCTCTGCTTTCATCACGAGTCGGAGACCGATCGACAGGGGTATGACCAACCAGATGGCTCCGGCGACCCCGAGGTGGGCCCATTGCTGGCTGGTCACGGTGCCGTCGATGAGGGTGCCCTGGGCGTACTTGAAGTCGATCCAGGGCTGGAGTCTGTGGAACCAGTCCTGTGAAGCGGCAAGGAGAACCGACAGCGTTGGCAGCACGAACGAGTAGACGAAGTAGCCCACCAGCGCCCCGGCCGAGTTGCGGATCATCACGCCGAGCATGAATCCGACCAGTAGACCGAGGACGTTGGCCAGGATCACGGTGAGCACATTCGTCGCCGTGAGGTCCCAGACGGTCTGAATTCCGGCAATGTTTGCTCCGGCAGTGTTTCCCAGTGCTCCGACCGCGAATGCCAGTGGGATGGCGGCGACGCCGACGCCGACGCAGGCGATCGCCTTGGCCAGGATGACACGTTCGCGGTGGGGGATCAGGGTGAAGGTCGTCAGGCCGCTGCGCTGGCTCCATTCACTGGTCACCGAAAGGATCGCAATGACCGGCAGAACGACCGTCATCGGGAAGCCGATCGCGGTCGCGAACGAGGTATAGGTCAGGCCGTCTCTGGACGAGAAGGCGATGACCGCGATGGTGGCGAGCAGGGCAAGGATCGCGATGCCTGCCATCAGCCAGAACCCGGATCGCGTGTCGAACATCTTGCGTAGTTCGGTGCTGATGAGGCGGCTGAGCGGGATGCCCGGACGGGTTGTGGGGGTGGGGGCGCCTGCACGGGGCGGTGCCGTGTCCAGGGCATTCATGCGACTGCTCCGTCGTGAAGGTCGTTGCTGGTGGCATCGCGCTGGGTCTGGGCGGTGAGTTCGAGGAACTTCTCTTCGAGGCCGGCACCGTCGGCGGGTCGGAGCTCGAGGAGTGTCACGCCGGCAGCGAAGGCGACCCTTCCGACTTGGTCTGGGTCAGCGTGCGCGAGCAGTCCGTCATCGCCGACCGGGGTGGAGGTGATCCCGGATTCGAGTAGGGCGTGCGAGATGGCGTCGCGTTCTGGGCTCCGCACGATGGTTCCTGCCGAGGCGAGCAGGTCGTTCTTGGCTCCTTGGGCCACGATGCGGCCGTTGCCGATCACCACGAGGTCGTCAGCAACGACCTCGATCTCGTGGAGCAGGTGGGAGGAGAGCAGGACGGTGCCGCCACGGTCCGCATACTCTCGTAGCAGCCCGCGCATCCAGAGGATGCCGGCCGGGTCCAGGCCGTTGGCGGGCTCGTCGAGGATCAGCACTTCCGGGTCGCCGATGAGGGCGGTGGCGATACCGAGCCGCTGCCGCATGCCGAGCGAGTAGTCACGAACCCGTCGGGATGCCTCCTGCGGAGTCAGACTGACCAGGGTGAGCATCTCCTCGACGCGATCGCGGGGCAGACCCATGAACCGTTGCGCGATGGTCAGGATCTCCCGTCCGGTGCGACCCGCGTGCTGGGCCGACGCATCGAGCAGGACCCCGATCTCCAGGCCAGGGTTGGGCAGGTCGATGTACCTGCGTCCGGCAACCACGGCGGATCCCGACGTGGGTGTCGTCAGGCCGACGATGATCCGCATCGTGGTGGACTTCCCGGCGCCGTTCGGGCCGAGGAATCCGGTCACCCGTCCGGGCTGGGCGGTGAAACTGACGTCATCCACGGCGGTGAAGTTGCCGTACGTCCTGGTGACTGACTCGACGGTGATCACGAGGGGCCCATCAGGGTGGTGAGAGCGGTGGGCCGGAAGCCCTTGAAGGTCAGGTAGAGGCCGAGGGACAGCTCCCACAGGAAGATCGGCGCGGTCACGAGCCACCATGCGGAACCGTGGTGTGTGAGGCCGAGCATCGAAGAGAGGGTGACCGCTAGCAGCAGCGGGCCGCCGATGAGCCCCATCAGTGGGATCGCCTTGGGTACGAGGCCGGACTTGTACATCAGGGTGCCCAACAGGACACCGTTCACGGCTGGCATGAGGTTGGGTCCGACGAGGAACACCCAGTTGTAGGCCGCAACCAGCGCCTTTCCCGTTGTCACCAGCGAGTCGGCCTGGGCGCCGGTGGCCCCGGGCTGTCGCAGGGACACGACTGTCAGCAGGCTCACGACGCCGATGGCGATGACGGCTGCCTCGAACATCCTGGTGGTGACGAAGCCGAGAGCAAGACCTTCACTCTGCCGCTTGAGTACCGAGTAAAGCGCGACCGCGCTTCCGATGGCGGTCAACGCGTTGATGAGGTCCAGGACGTTGCCCCACACCACTTGGGTGTCAGCACCCGAGCTGATGATGTAGTGCGAATCGTTCAGCACTGGCCCGAGCAGGAACACAGCAGGGATGGAGCTGGCGAAGGTGATCAGGTAGAACAGGCCACCGAAGAAGGCGGCTTTCCTCGCCGTGTCCATCTGTGCTCGGCGTCGTTGCGTTGCGCGTGGGTCTGCATGGGTCTTGAGGGTGGTGCTCATGGCGGTCTCCTTGCTGGGTGGATGAGTGATCAGGGATTGGTGCAGGACTCATGGGGATGTTCGGGGTCGAGGTAGGTCACTGAGATGAGCGGCAGCCCGACATCGCGGACCTTCGCGAGGAGCCCGTGGAGTGCGGCCTGGTCGATGATGCTGCCCTGCAGGAGGGTGGATCCGTCGTTCTCACGGGTGAGGGTCAGACCGTCGAACCAGGCGGACCACCGTGCATCGAGGTGTCCCTTGAGACGGATCTCGTACTGGCCTGACAGGTGCGGCTGGGCTTGCGGTGTGCGCGTGCGGCTCATGAGTCGAACGTAGGTAGGGAGGTGGTGAGCGCGGATCACCACAGGTGGTGACCGGGGTGGTGATTCAGCTGCGGCCCGGGCGGTTTCGCGCGAACAAGTCGAGCTCGTCGCCGCGGCGGACAGCAGCCCGGCGGTTGTTCACCCCGAGCTTGGCGTAGATGTTCTTGGTGTGAGTTCGAATCGTGTTCAAGGAGATGACCAGCCGCTCGGCAATCTCGGGTCCGGCCAAGTCGGTACCGAGCAGCCGGAGCACGTCCAGCTCCCGCTGGCTCAGTGGGTCGGCCAGAGCCTGCTGCTGGGGTTTGCCTTCCGTCCGCGCACCGAACCCGGTGAGGAGCCAGGGTGCGTACGCCGGGGCGATCCCGCGTTTCACGGCTGTCTCCAGCAGAGCCGTCATCGCCGGACCCTCGTCGATGAACATCCGAACGTAGCCTTCCGGCTCGGCCAGCACGAGGGCGCGTTCCAGGGGGACCAAGGCAGCCAGGTTGTCGCCGCGCCGGCGAGCAGCGAGCGCCTGCAGCACGAGGATCTCGATGACGCTGCCGGTCCGGCTCCCGGAGTCGGCCGCCTGAAGGAGACGTTCCAGCAAGTCGTTTGCGTCGCTCAGGCGCCGCTCGGCCTGGTGGCTCTTGGGCACGGTCAGCAGTGCCCGGGCAAGCGTGAGGTGTTCGTACTCGCGCACGTAGCTGAGCTCGTCTGCCACGGACAGGCCGTTCGCCCGGGCCCAGTCCAGGGCGGAAGCGGTGCGTCCCTGGACGATCCAGGCGCGGGCCCGCACCGCCGGGACGGGACGAACGTTCGGGGAGAAGTCACCCACGTAGCTGCGCTCGGCCTGGTCGAGAAGGCCGACGGCCTCGACGAGGTCGCCCTCGGCCAGGCGAAGTCGGGCCATCGCGACCTGCGCGCGATAGCGGTTCTGTGGCAACCCGAACTGCTCGCCGAGTGCCTCGCTCCGCACCAGAAGCGATCTCGCAGACTCGAGTTGGTTGTGTTCGGTGTGAAGGACGCTCATCCCGACGTACATGTCGGCCGTCCCACGCAGCACTGTCACGCCGTGCCCGGGTGTCAGCTGCAGGGCCTTCTCGTAGATGCGCATCGCCTCACGCAGGCGGCCTTGGGTGAGCAAGATGTCGGTCAGCGCGATCGACAGCCCGAGGACGTCAGCAAGGTGCCCGGCGCGTTGCATGCTGGCCAGGCTGGTGACGTAGCCTTCACGGGCGGTCTCGAGGTCACCGCTCCACCATGACGCGAGTCCGATCAGAGCGGTCGCGGCTGCCTGCCCGAGGTGATCGTCCTGCTCCAGCAGGTGCAGAGCCCGCCGGGCGTGGGTCACGGTGGCTGACGGATCACCCAGCGCCAGTGCAAGCCCGGCCCGGTGAACGGCAACGGCCGCGGGCAGCCGACGGAACTGCACTTCGTCGATGACCACCATCTGGGCGTGACGAGGTTCGGGCCCCTCGTGCTGTTCGAGCCATCGCTCGGCGTTGCGTAGTTGCCGGTCGACCCCCTCGACTTCGCCGGTCGCCAGCAGGGCACCTGCTAAGCCATTGCTCAGCTCGGGTCTGAGCGCCAACACCTCCTCGGGCAGCACCTCAAGCCAGCCGCGCAGGGTGGCCTCCTGCCGGTCCCGGTGCGAGGCCGGCATCGCCCGCCCCACCAGCTCCGCGGCCCTGTCGAAGTCTTTTCCGGCCAGCGCATGGCGGATCGCCTCGGATGCTCGACCGCTATGCGCGAACCAGTCGCAGGCGCGCCGGTGCAGCAATGGGATCAGGTCTGGCGACTCCTCAGCCAGCCGAGCCCTGAGCACGTCGGCGAACAGGTGGTGGTATCGGTACCACAGGCGGCGGTCGTCGAGCGGGACCACGAACAGGTTGTCCCGGTCAAGGGCCTCGAGCGTGGCCTTGCCTGCACCCATCCCGGTGACGGCATCACACAGGGAGCCGTTGAGCCGGTCGAGGATGGAGGTCTGCAGCAGGAAGTCACGCACTGGGCCGGGCTGACGTTGCAGGACTTCCTCGACCAGGTAGTCAACGATGTAGCGATCGTCCCCGGCGAAGCCGGCGATGAAATCGGTCACGTCATCTCTTCCCTGCATCGAGAGCGCGGCGAGCTGGAGCGCAGCGATCCATCCCTCAGTCCGGTCTTCGAGCTCCACGACATCACTTGCCGTCAGCTGCAGGCCCATCACCTCGTTCAGGTAGGTAGCCGCCTCACCAGGGGTGAAACGAAGTTGCGCGGCGCGGATCTCGGCCAGCTCGCCACGAGCCCGTAACCGGGCCAAGGGCATCGAGGGGTCCGCGCGGCTGGCGATCACCAGATGCAGCCCTGAGGGCAGGTGGTCGAGCAGGAACGCCATCGCGTCCTGGACTTCGTGGGAATCGACGAGGTGGTAGTCGTCCAGCACCAGGACGATCTCACCCCCGGCCGCCGCGAGGTCGTTGAGAAGCGTCGTGAGCACCAGGTGGATCGCCGGGGGTCGAGGTAACGCCAGGAGCGCCAGTTCGTTCGCGCCGATCCCGGGCGCCGCGTTGCTCAGAGCGGTGATCAGGTAAGTCCAAAAAACAGGGGGCTCATTGTCCTCCCGGTCGAGCGAGAGCCAAGCGACCGAGCATTGCCCGCCGCTGATGGACGACCGGTCAGCCAACCAATCGGCCAGCAACGTGGTCTTGCCGAACCCGGCCGGCGCGGAGATGAGCAGCAACTTCATCGCCGCCCCGGCTTCCAGCCGCGCAATGAGCCGCGGCCGCGGCACCAGACGTGCTCGCGGTCTAGGCAGAAAGGTCTTCGTTTCAAGCAGAGGAGCTGGCATGACCTTCTCCCGTCAAGGGGCCGCGTCAGGTCGAGGTTGCCGGTCCCTCGGTCCTACGCCGCCTGACTCAGACTAGACCCCCGTTCGCCCGCTTCTTGCCGTCGTCGCGCCCGTCGTGCTGATGGGCGTGGTTCACTGGATGCAGTCCGCTCAAGGGAGCACGTCGTGCCTGACCGTCCCGGCCCCCAGAGCAGTGCCCCCAAGGTTGTCGATGCATCTGAATTCATCCCGACGGAACGGGTTGGATGGGAATTCGTCACTCTCTATGTGGCGGCGTACATGGGCGCGATTTTGCTCTTTGTAGCACCACTGCTGGTGTCCTTATCGTTGAAGGTCAACTCGCTCGTGGGGCTCAAGCAGGCACCAAACAGCCTCGCGCTCGTCGCGGGCACCGGCGCTTTGCTCGCCATGTTTGCGAACCCGATCTTCGGCAAGATGAGCGACCGCACTGCTTCATCCTGGGGCATGCGGCGCCCCTGGATGGTCACTGGCCTGTTAGGCGGTTCCCTCGGCATCCTGGTGGTCGCGCTGGCACCCAACATCGCGGTCGTTCTGGTCGGGTGGTGCATCGCCCAATTGTTCTTCAACGCGCTGCTCGCCGCCCTGGTGGCTGTGCTTCCAGACCAGGTCCCGGTGACCCAACGTGGCCAGGTAGCAGGCATTCTGGGAATCTGCCTTCCCATTGCTTCGGTCGGGGGCACCTTTGTCGTTCAGGTGTTCACCGGCAATGAACTCGCGATGTTCCTGGCTCCCTGCGTCATCGGCGGACTCTTCGTGCTGATCTTCGCGCGAACCCTGAAGGATCGCCGGCTTGCGGTGGCCGACAAACCGACATGGTCCATGGACGAATTCACCAACACGTTCTACGTCAACCCACGCCTGCACCCCGACTTTGGATGGGCCTTCGCCAGCCGGTTCATGTTCGTCCTGGCGTACGCCTTCCTGACGACCTATCAGGCCTACTACCTGCTGGAGAAGATCGGCAGCGTCGAGTCCGATGTTCCGCGGCAGATCTTCCTCGCCACCCTGACCATGTCGGTTGGGATCGTGGCCGCCTCCCTGCTCGGCGGTGCACTCTCTGACCGGATGGGCCGACGGAAGATCTTCGTCTCCGGCGCGTCGCTCGTCTTCGGCCTCGCGATGTTTATCATCGCTGCCGCCAACAGTTTCGACGGCTTCCTCGTGGGCATGGCCATCGGAGGAGTCGGCTTCGGCCTCTACATAGCGGTCGACCTGGCGCTCGTCACGGACGTGTTGCCGGATACAACCAACTCAGCCAAGGACCTGGGGCTGATGAACATCGCCGGTGCTCTGCCCTCCTCGATCGCCCCTGCCATCGCCCCAGTCATCCTCTTGCTGGGCAACGGTAACTACAGCGTCCTGTACGCCGTGGCAGGGGGCTGCGCCATGGCTGGAGCCGCTGCCATCCTGCCCGTCAAACGTGTGCGATGAGGGCAAACGAACCACCATAGATTCCTGCCGGGTTGCAGTCATTCAGCGTCCGCCGCGCCGCGCCGCGGCGAGGCGGTGACGGTGCGGCGTGCTGTGTCGTCCCCAGGCTGATACCGCTGAGCACCGAGGGCCGAGCTCATCGACGCCTGTTGGATGCTCTCGGCCTGCGAGCGCATGGCGTCGAAGAAGAGATCGAGACCCTAGTCGAATCCTCCAAGCCGTACCCGAACTGCAGGTGATCAGCAGGTCGCCACATCAACGAAATTGAGGCTCCTATGGACTCCGTGTCCACCAAGTGCGCCCAGACCACTGACGGCTTTGCCGCCAGGTCGACCTGGGTCTTGATGTGCTTCATGGCTACTCCTCGGGTCGGGAACTGTGTGAGACGTCAGCCGGTGGCGGGTGAGGGGCCCGTGGAGGGAGGTGTGCGAACACCCTTGATGAGGAGGTAGGCCAGCAGCGCGACCTCGCAGACGATCTCGGGCACGAGGAAGATGGCTGCGGAGGTGTCGGCGAACGACGGCGCGAGGAACCGGGTGAGGGCGTCGATGACGTAACAGACGGTGCCGAGCATGAGCAGGAACGAGAGCCATCTGGGGAACATGCCGGAGCGGTAGCCGAGCACCCCGAGGGCGAAGAGCCACAGCCATCCGAGCTGGGCGATCAGGTACCCGTAGTGCTGCAGGTCCATCAGCAGCAGGACCAGGGCGTTCGCACCGTCAACGCCAAACGCAGAGCGGTAGGAGTCGTTGGTCGCGACGAGCAGGGCCCCGAGCTGGTTGACCATGTTCAACGATGCGATGGCGGCCGAGACTGCGATGAAGATGACCAGGGCGCGGGCGACGGTTCGTCCCGCGTGCGCGAAGAGTCGATAGAGCGTCACGGCCATGACCAGCCAGACCAGGTTTTGAACCAGGTCGGCAGCGAAGCTGAGCCGGACCAGGGTGGCGTGCGACACCAGGTTCGCCGCGGTCGCGGCGGCGTCATCGGGCTTGTACACGCTCACCCTCACGGCCATGGCGAACCCACCGAAGACCGCGATCACGAGGTAGAGCAGACCTACCCGCCTCGCGAGCCGGACCGCTGAGGCGGGCGGGCGGTTCGCGTCCACGCTGTGTTGTTCCCCGGTGGTCGGGTGGGGCGTGGCCTCTGCCCTTTCGCGTGGTGCGGTGGCGTCGGGGGCGGGCTGCAGTTCAGTGTTCATGGCTTCTTCCTGTCCGGATTGGGATTAGCAGCGTGCGTGTGCGATTCCGATGGGCTCATTGGGCCCCATCGGGGCTGGGCTGGCGGGTGCTGGGGCCAGCAGCTCGGCTGGGGGCATCCGGTCGCGGGACCGGAACCCGTGCATGCCGGTCGTGGACGTGTTCCGTTGGGGCCTCTTCGTCCACGACCGGGTTGTGCGCCGTGCCCGGGACTGGGCAGGGACACGGACGGCCTAGGAGCCCGGCCACCGATGAACAGAGCGCCCGCCGTTACGACGGTCACGAGGACGAACGCGAAGACTGACGCCTCGGGGCCGAAGGCCCCACCAGTGAGCCACGACGCGCTGCCGGCACGGGCGGTGCTGACCGCGACCGACCCTCCCAGGTCTCCGCCGGAGACGACGGCCCCAAACAGGTAGCCCTGCGCGAAGTTCCACGCGAAGTGCAGCCCGATGGGTAGCCACAGCCGCCCGGTGAGTGCGTACATGGCGCTGAACATGAGGCCGGCCATCGCCACGGTGGCTGCGGCCAGGGGTGAGGCTCCGGGGTTGGCCAGGTGCAGCGCGGCGAATACGACGGCCACGACAGCAAAGGCGGGCACTGGTCCGAGGACGCGCCACAGCAGGCGCAGCAGGAGCGCCCGTACCCACAGCTCCTCGGTGACGGCAGCCTGCACGGCGAGGCTGGCACCGGTCCACGCTGCTGTCGGTCCAGCCCAGGTGATGTCGTACAGCTTGGTGACGGCCAGAACTCCCATGAGTAGGGCCATCATCACCAACCCGAGAACGGACCCGACCGCGAACTCGCGCGCCGCCGGTCTCAGAGCGAGCTCGCGTGGAGCGCGCCCCTCGCCCAGCAGGACAGCCAACACGTAGCAGGCCAGGGCAGCCGCAGCCGCGGTCAGCAACCCAGCGAACTGCTGCGCATTGTTGCCGGCTGGTAGGTGGTCCACGGCCCACTGCAACGGCAGGCCGAACGCGCCAGCGGTCACGAAGAACAGCAGCAGCAACCAGGCCAGGGCACGTAGCCATAGCCAACGCCCGGACCGCAGGACCCGCCTGTGACCAAGGTGCATGTTGGGGGCGAACTCGACGTGCTGACTGGTCGGGAAGAGTCGGCGCGACGCGGCGGCGATGGCGCGCGCCAAGGACGTCTGTGCCCTCACGTCGCCGCGAGCACTGCCAACTTGTTGCCAGTTCATGAGAAACACACGGCGGCGAACTGCCCGGGGTGAGGCCGTCGCAGGTGCTGGTGCAACGCGCAGTGGTCGCCGCATGGGGTGAGGCTGCGGTCCATCGTGGCTCTCCTAGTTGGCTGGCTCGCTGGTGCAGACAGCGGGGCTGTGCGCGTGCCGGCGGGACCGAACGTAGGCGCCCCTGGACTGGTAGGCGTCACCACACGTGGTGATATGCAGGGTGACTGCCGAGCCGACCTCTTCCACGGTCCCGGCCACGCTGCGCCGCGGGTTCAGCTGCTTGGGGCGGCGCACCCCAAGGCCGGCGAGCCGGATGGGGTAGGGCAGGCCGGGCATGATGTGCCAAGTCCCGCGATCGACGCTGGCTGCGTGGACCTTGACCCGCACCTGTCCGGGGGTCGGGGTCGGGCGCGGTACCGTGGTCGTTCTCAGCACCTTCGCAGGGTCGGTCCCGTAGTGGTCGTGCACCACGGCGATCATCTGGTCGGCGAAGGGCTTAGAACCCGCCCCTTGCGCGGCCGGTCTTGCAGGGAGCGGGTGGGTTCCCATGGCGTGTTCCTGTCCGTTTCGGCGCGGGCTGATGTGCTCACGCCACGCGGTTGTTCTCGGGTCAGGTCTGACGGTAGAAGTCAATGGACTCTGCCACGATGGTGTGGGCAGCACAGCTGCAAGTGGTCAGCCGCCCATCGTGCAGGGGGCGACCCCGCAGCCGTGGGTGAGCAGCGGGCCACCTCACGTCCCACACACTCCCTCCAGAGGTGCCCGCGCAGGGGCGGTGTGTCGTTACAGTCGTGTCCATGGCGCTGCGCGTGATCTTCGCGGACGACAACTTCCTGGTCCGGGAAGGTGTCGCGGCGCTGCTGAGCGAAGCGGAGGACGTCGAGCTGGTCGCCACCGCCCAGGACGCGAACGAACTCCTGCGAGCCGTTGGCGAGCATCACCCGGATGCGGTGCTGACCGACATCCGGATGCCTCCCACCCACACCAGTGAAGGCATCGAGGCCGCGAAACGGATCCGTGACGAATACCCGGGTGTCGGCGTGGTGGTGCTGTCCCAGTACGTCGAGGAGGACTACGCATTCGAGCTGCTGTCCGCAGGAGTTGCAGGGAGGGGCTACCTGCTCAAGGAACGCGTTTCGGACGTGGACGAGGTCATCCGGGCACTGCGTCAGGTCGCCGCTGGCGGCTCGGTGCTGGACCCGCTGGTCGTGGAGGCACTCCTGTCCCGGCGCGTGACTGATGTGCCCCTGATGGGCCTGACCGACCGTGAACGGGAGGTGTTGGCGCAGATGGCCACGGGCGCGAACAACGCCTCCATCGCCAAGTCCTTATTCATGAGCGACCGCGCCGTCGAGAAGCACATCGGCGCGGTGTTCGCCAAGCTTGGCCTCGTTGACGAACGCGCAGTCAGCCGCCGGGTCAGCGCGGTCCTTGCCTACCTGGAAGCCAGCGGCGCCGCCCGCTGACCACCAATGGGTCGCCAGGGGTGGCCAGCCCCACCTCCGGGTTCGGGTAGACCCCTGCCGCCGAGGGGGACGCGAGAGCACACTGCCGGTATGAGACCTGGGCGCATACCAGCCCGGTTGCGCAGGCGTTGGCGTAGCCGCCTGGCGGTCATCGCTGCCCTCGTCGGTTTTGTGGTCGCGGTGTACGTCGTCGTGGTCTTGGCGGGGGGCGTCCTCATCGGACACGCCGACTCGTCGTCCGTCGCGCTGTCGGCGGCGGCGACGGTGGTCGTGGCGCTGCTGTTCGCGCGCGTCCAGACGAGTGTTGAGCGGGTCGTGGCCCGCAGCGTGGGCGACGGCGCGGCGAACCCCTACGAGGTGCTGAGCCGCTTCTCCCAAACCCTGACCACGGTCGATGTCACCGACCGACTGCCGGCACGCATGGCTCAGCTGCTGGCCGAAGGGACCGGTGCTCAGTGGGCGCAGGTGTGGCTGGTCGTCACCGACCGGTTGGTGCTGGCCGCCAGCTGGCCGGACGGGGCGGGCGCCGACACCGAACCGCCGCTGTCGTGGCCAGACCTAGAGGTTGCCGGGATGGACCCGGGACGCAGGTCGCTTGCGGTGGCACACGGCGGTCAGGTTCTGGCGGTCCTGACCTTGCAGGAACGGCGCGGCCTTCCCCTTACGCCGGTGGAGCAGCGGCTGTTCTCAGGGTTGGCTGGCCAGGCCGGTCCCGTTCTGCAAGGAGTGGCCCTGGAAGTGGCCCTGCGGGAGCGGCACAGCGAGCTGCGGACTCAGGCGGACGCATTACGCGCCTCCCGCCAGCGGCTGATCGACACCCAGGACGCCGAACGGCAGCGTCTGGAGCGAGACATGCACGACGGCGCCCAGCAGCACCTGGTTGCCTTGGCAGTGAACCTGCGGGTGGCGCAGAGCATCGCGCAGCGGTCACCCCACCGCGCCGCCGAGGTCCTAACCGGGCAGGCCGACGCTGCGGTCCAGGCCATCGCCACCCTGACGAGCTTGTCTCGCGGCATCTACCCTAGGCTCCTGAGCGACGAGGGGCTGATGGTGGCGCTGCGCTCAGCTCTGATCACCAGCGCCATCCCCGTCACCGCGCAGCCGGCTGATGTCGAGCTGTCGGACATGCCCGCACCGGTAGCAGCTGCCCTGTACTTCTGCGCCCTGGAAGCGGTCCAGAACGCGGCCAAGCACTCCGGCGCTGCCCGGCTGACCCTGACCGTCGCGCAGCACCCGGGCTGCTGGACCTTGTCAGTGCACGATGACGGCCGCGGGTTCGACGTCCACGACACCGTAGTCAACGCCTCAGCCGGCGGCCTGCTGAACATGGAGGACCGGCTCGGCGCCATCGGCGGCACCATGCACGTCCACTCACGCCCCGGTCGTGGCACCACGATCACGGCCCGGGCACCGCGTGAAGGGTCACTGTCGTGAGCAGCCTCCCGGCGACAGCGCGCCCACCAGGGGTTCGCATGCGCGTGAACTTGGCATGGTCGGTGGTGGTCCTGAGCCTGGTCGCAGTCGCGCTCGACACGTACTTCACCGCCTCATACCGGCCGCTTCTGAGTGAGGCCACGTGGGCAGACCACGGCTGGCCACTCGCGCCCCTGGCCAACGTGGGCTGCGCCTTTATGGGTGCGCTCATCGTGTCTCGGTATCCCAGGCACGCCCTCGGCTGGCTGCTGTGCGTGTCCAGCCTGCTGTGCGTGACCTTGGCTGGGGAGGCGTACAGCGTCTGGGTGCTGGACGGCGACGGGCCCGGACCTACGCTGGGCGCCCACCTGGTCGCGTGGGCGGCCCCGATGCTCGGTTGGCCAGCGTTCGTCGCCCTGATCATGATCTTCCTGACCGCACCCGACGGGCGCCTTGCCAGCCCGCGATGGCGGTGGGCTGTCTGGGTCACCTTGACCGGACTGGTCCTTCGCCTGCTGGGGGCGCTGCTAACGCCCCCCGCCACCTTCGTCTACGGCGCCGAGTACTCCGGTCACACCGCGCCGACGGTGATCCTGACCCTGGGGTACCTGCTAGTGGCCGCCGGGCTCATCGCCTCCGCCGCGTCCCTGGGGGTACGCCTTCGACGGGCCCGCGACGACGAACGGCGGCAGCTGCTGTGGATCACCACCTCAGCGGTGATGCTCGCCATCGGCGTGGTCGTCATCCTCACGGTGCCGCGGATCCAGGGTGTGCAGGGGACCTGGTTGGCCGGGCTTCCCCTGAAGCTGGCGCAGGTCGCGGTTCCCGTGTGTGTCGCTGTCGCTGTCCTGCGACACCGGTTGCTGCAGATCGACCTGATCGTCAACAGAGCCTTCATTCTGGCGTTCGTCACCGTCATCGTCGCCGGCGGCTACGTCCTGGTGGTGGTCGCCCTCGGACGCGTCCTCAGCGGGGGCGCGAACGGGTTCTGGCCCTCGCTGTTGGCCACCGCTGCTGTGGCCGTCGCGTTCCAGCCATTGCGAACAAAGGTCATCAGGGTCGCGGACCGGCTGGCGTTCGGCAGCGCCGCCGCACCGTACGAGGCGCTGGCAGAGTTCAGCCGACAACTGGGTGAGCGTCCCAGTCCCGCGGCGCTGCTTCCGGCCATGGCTCAGGCGGCCGCGCAGGCCGTGAACGCCCGCTATGCGGTGGTCAATCTGCGCATGGAGCACGGACCGGACCGGACCTCACGCTGGCCGGTGGAGTCCCTCGACAAGCCCGGCGAGTCGCGCACCGAGGTGCCCGTCGTGCACGGAGGGCAGCTCCTGGGCCTGGTCACCGTCGCCATGGCGCCAGGCCACCCGTTGCGGGCTGGGGAGCACCAGCTCATCGCGGACCTAGCGCATCAGGGCGCTCTGGTGTTCCGGAATGCGCACCTGGCGGCCGAGCTCTCAGACCAGGTCGAGCAGCTGCGACAGCACACCGACGAACTGGCTCAGTCTCGTCGCCGGCTGATCAACGCCGCAGACGCTGAGCGCCGACGCCTCGAGCAAGCCATTGCCGGTCACGTCCTACCCCATCTGGCAACCGTGTCGGGCCGGTTGCGGCTGCTGTCCGAACGTGCCGCAGCCGTGCCGGCCGAACCGGTCGGGTCCCGGGACGTCGCCGTGCTGATCGAGTCAGTCAACGCTGCTCTTGGAGCATTGAGGGAGATTACTAGAGGGGTGTTCCCGGGACAGTTGGTCAGGTCGGGGCTGCCGACGGCGCTGCGGTCCCTGCTCGCCCGTCAAGAGGCCCCCGGGCAGCTGGTCGTCGCCGCGACCGCTGCGGACCAGCGTTTTGATCCACGGGTGGAAGCGGCCGGGTACTTCTGCGTCGCAGAGCTCGCTCGGCGCATGGACGTTCCGGTGCTGGTGAGCTTGGCCGTCCAGGCGGGTCGGCTGTCCCTGCTGGTCAGTGGGAACGAGCAGCTACCCGAACTGGGACGTGGGCACATGACGGACCGGGTTGAAGCGGCCGGTGGGTCAGTGCTGCTGAGCACCGCCAACGGTCGCAGCGTCGTCAAGGTCTCCCTACCGTTGGCCCTGACGCCGTGAAGACGGCGCCGACGAGTCGGCCGGCACACGCTCGGACTCATGGCGAGGCCGTAGCCCACGCCCGGGTCAGGACGTCCGGCCCCAGAGCAGCCTTGCTGATGTACGCGCTGGCCCCCGAGTCGGCGACGAACCGCTCACCGGCGTCCTCGTCGTACGTCGACAGCAGGAACACCACCGGCGGCGCCTGCCCGGCAAGCAGTCGGCGGGCCACCTCAACACCGTCCAGGCCCGGGAGGTTGACGTCCAACAAGACGAGGTCCGGAACCAGAGCGGGCGACAAGCGCAGGCATTGCTCGCCTGTGCTTGCCTGGCCCACCACGAGCAAGCCGGGCGTCTCCGCCACCACGGCCGCCATGGCCGCCATGAACTGCGGCTGGTCGTCGACCAGCATCACTCGTACACCATCCACCGGTGGCCTCACCTCCGGTGACTACTTTGCTTGCAAGCGGACACCAAGTCAGTGGGGTGGGCCGCACGTTTGCAGGTGGGCGGACCGCCCCGGGGTGCGCTGAGCCTGGTGTGCGACACCGGCGTTGGCTGGCGCTGGGCCAGGGGCCGGATCCGGTTCGACACGGGCAGGTGAACAGGGAAGGGCCCGGACCCTCGGGTAGGGGGTTCCGAGGGTCCGGGCGGTCTGGAGGGCTGCGCGTTATCGGCGTTGGGCGTGTTGTACCCAAGACCCGAATGAAGCCTGCGCCGATTATAGAACAATTCGATGTACGCCGCGATCTTTCGCCGGGCTATCTCACGGGTTGGGAATTGCTCGCGGTTGACGAGCTCAACCTTCAGGGCGCCATTCGTTGATTCGGCCAACGCATTGTCATAACAAATCCCGGTCCTCCCCACAGATTGCTTGATACCCAAGCCCGTGAGGACTTTCGCGTACTCATCGGACGTGTAATTACTTCCTCGATCCGAGTGAAACACGGCATTCTCAGGAAGGTCCAGATTCCTCGCGGCCATCGTGATGGCCTCACTGATCAGCGGCGTTTTGTAGTGCTCGGCCATCGCCCACCCGATCACCGCCCGGGAGCAGCAGTCGATCACCAGC
>CAJDTM010000068.1_pt1 | contig 15564 bp, 21 predicted proteins | sample 7389831 | NCBI WGS metagenome assembly CAJDTM01 (sample SAMEA7055656, study PRJEB34461) | soil metagenome | biome: terrestrial ecosystem; feature: Peninsula; material: soil | place: Antarctica | collected 2016
CTATTTGCCTTTGCCTCGGCGTCCTAGCTGGCCTCAAAGGCGATCATTGACATGACCAACTTTCCGAATGTAAGGAAAATGTAAGGAACCGGGTTTCGAAGCACGATATGCGATCGTTTGGTTTAGGGCGGGTCGAATAAGTCGACGACTCATGAGAAGGCCGACGAGCGCCAGGACCTCGTCAACCGCCTCGGCCAGGGATACTCGGCACCGGAGTTCATCATCTTCGAGGGAGGAGAGCTGCCCCGCCGGCTCTGGCGCGTGACCCAGCGCAAAACCGACCCAATCGGAGACGTGTTGACGGGTACGCCAACCGGCTTCGACCTCTCCCGCATCGCCAGCCTGATCTGCACTCGGGACGTCTCACCGCTGTCCGTGGCCAACGCTGGCGCCACATTCGCGGCAAACTGAGTGCATTGCGACCCGATCGCACTGGATTCGGTCACCGGTCCGCACGGCCGCATCTCCCCTGTGCCCGGGTCGGACTTTCGGCAGGCCGCCGACTCCGATGTCGCCACCGGGGTTACCTCCGCGCTCAAAAACGTACTGACTAAAGGGTCCGGCTAAAATATCCCGGGCACCAAACGCTACGACACCTTCGCCCAACCGTCACGCCTGACGGAAACACCGTGATCTGGAGCGGCGGTGCCACCCCGGGCATGCGCCGCGTCGCCGGCCTCGGCCGACATCAGCCCCCGGGTGCGGAGTGAACGGAACCGGTCAACGGCACCGGGCACCGGTCCTCGGAAGCCGCCCGCTTGAGGACGGACCATCCCAGCATGATGACGGAGGCGGCGGCGAGGAACGGCAAATTCATGCGAAGAACTGCAGGGCGCCCGAGGTGCCCAAATGCCAGTAGTGCCAGCTTGTTGCAGTCGGGGCACACCACTGCGAAAAACGAGACAACAGCACGCGCAGCGCTGAACCGTGACGGGCCTCCGGGGCCCGCCCCCTGAAACTCATCGTCCGGGGCGCGCCGCATACGTGGCTGCTAGCAGCCCGGTAAGGATCGCGGTGATCCCCAGTACGGGGTACGCTCACCACGTGGGAGCGAATTCACGGTAAAGAAGGGTGCGCCGATAAGATCGGTGGGCGCCGCCGCAACCAGATATGTCAGGGCCGAGGCGGCCGCCGCCCCAAACCACCGGCGCGCCGGCCATTGCGACAGCGCCGCTGTCAAAGTCACACGGTCGTTTTATTTACAAGGCTTTCCTGGCTGTCACATGGCATGCAAGGGACAAACTGATGCAGGTCTCGGCCGGGCTGAAGCCCTGCCGTCGATAAAGGAGCTCTCATGCCGAACACCGGATCATCAAGCAATGCCTCGGACGCGGGGCAGCCCGCGGTCTCCTGGTCCATTCCGCGGGACCGGCCGACAGCGCCGGAATTTCCGCAGTCCTGAGCAGCGCGGCCAACGCGGTGGCCGCACTCGCTCCGGGTGTTTCGGTCGAAGTCGTGGTGCAGGGCCCCGGGGTGGCCCTGTTGGCCGCCGGCTCAACCCTGGAGGAGCCGGTCGGTGAAGCCCTCGCCCGGGGGATACGGATCCTTGCGTGCGGGAATAGTCTTCGTTCTGCGGGCCTCGAGCCGGGGGGGTTGTCCTCCGGTGTCGGTTCTGTCCCTGCGGCCATTGCGCATCTGGCGACGCGGCAGTGGGAAGGGTGGGCGTACGTCCGCCTGTAATGCGCGCTGACATCAGGTGGAAGGTCCTCTCGAGGTGCCCGTTTTGGTGGGAAAGAGCGGCCGGCAGGCCGTGCACACGTCGCTGGAATCGCCACCGGTGGAGGGCGTTAGGGCTGTCCGCTCGAGTTGGAGACGCTCCCGCAGCGTCCATCCCAGAAGGGCCAGTGAGAGGAAAGCGAAGGCAGGCTGGATTACCCCGGCCAGAATTACGGGGGCGGTGCGGGTGAACAGATGGGCTGCCAGGGTCCCTTGGCCGGTGGATGTTGCGATCACCAGTCCGGTCAGGCCGATCAAGGGCCATCGGGTGTCGCAAACGGTGGCTTCGGCTCCGATGGGTACGCTGAGGTAGCTGCCGACTATCAGTCCCGCCAGAACCGAGCCGGCCGCGACAATGACGGCATGCCACCACACGGCACCGGTTGGGCCCATCATGCCGTTCGTCGACTCGACAACAACGGCGGCGGCGGCGACGCCTGCACCGGCCCTGCGAACCGGCCGCCAGCGTCGCAGCAGAGCGAAGTCACCGCTCAGCTGATGCCTCACTCCGGCCTTGCCCGGCCACTGCCTCTCGCCATCGTGTCCTCGATCCGGTTGCCCGTATCCATGCCTGGTCCTAGCCGCGTAGGGGTTGTAGGGGCCTTCTCGGCCGCGTCAGGCTGCACCCTAGGGGATTGAGTTTGGCTGTTCGGGATCGCCGGCGAAGGCGACCGAGATCTCAGGGACTGATGTCAGTGAGTTGTGTACGGTGCAGTGGGAGGCGACGGCGAGCAGGGCCTGGCGGCGTTCGGCGGGTACGCCGTCGGGGATGGTGAGGTGCACATTGATGCGGGCAACGCGTGCGGGTCGTGAGCCCATGTGGAAATCGGCCTCCACGGCGAGGCCCTCGGTGGGCAGGGCGTGCCGTTCCAGGTAGCGGCGGGCGTAGAAAGCGACGCAGCCGGCGAGGCTCGCGATAAACAGCTCCGTGGGGGTGGGGCCGGTATCCTCCCCGCCGTCGCCGATCGGCTGGTCGGTCCGGATGACGTGGCCGCGGATGTTGATATCGAAGCGGTCGCCGCCCAGGTGCCCGACCCGGACCGGCTGGATTTTCCCGGGCGCGGGGCCTCCGGCGGCCGTGGCGCTGCCTGCGGCTGTGATGGCTGGTTCGCTGCTCAATGTGTTTTTCGATCCGTCGGTGGGGCATGCCCGGGGCTCCCGGGGCCGGAGCTGGGGGTCAGGCAACTTCCTAGGAGGCCGGGGCGGCTGCCATTTTTGCCCTGACCTCTTCCATGTCCAGTTCCTTGATGGCCGTAATGAGTTGTTCCAGCCCGGCTGCGTTCATCGCCCCCGGCTGGGTGAACACCAGGATCCCTTCCCGGAATGCCATCAGGGTGGGGATGGAGGTGATGCGGGCGGCAGCGGAGAGGCCGGGTTCGGCCTCGGTGTCCACCTTCGCGAAGACAACATCCGTGTGGTTCTCGGAGGCTTTGCTGAAAGTGGGGGCAAACATCCGGCAGGGCCCGCACCAGGCTGCCCAGAAGTCCACCAGGACGATGTCGTTGCCGGTGATGGTGTCATTGAAGGTCGCTTCAGAAATGTCGATGGTTGCCATACGAAAATCTTATACCCCCATGGGTATGCTGGCAACAGGGAAGCCAGCCTCTCGCCGGCTTGCATTAATACCCCACGGGGTATCATGATGGATAGGGTAACTACCCGCCCGGGCTGCCGGACACCATGAAAGGGCACCAGCATGAAGAGCATTTCAGTGGACGACCTGGCCGCACTCGGGCCGGATGTCTCCATCATCGACGCCCGGGAAAAAGAGGAGTACTCGGAGGCCTGCGTCCCGGGAACGAGGAACATTCCGCTCTCGCGTTTCCAGCAGTCCCTCAGTGACGTTCCGGCTGGACGGACGCTCTACGTGATGTGCGCGTCCGGTGGCCGCAGCTCCCGGGCCACGGTACATCTTGTCGAGCAAGGCTACTACGCGGTGAATGCCCTGGGTGGCATCACCGAGTGGTACCGCGATGGGCACCCGGTCACCTATCGGGCCGGCGGCCAGTGAGCACGTCCTCCACCGTCAGCCTCCAACTCCAGCCGCGCCCGGACGCCGGCAGCCGCCGCACGATCAACCGTCTCAAGCGCGCCCAGGGGCAGCTCACCGCGTTGATTGCCGCCGTCGAATCCGGGGCAGATTGCCGCAATGTCGTCACCCAGCTGTCGGCGGTCCGCGGCGCCCTGGACAAGGCCGGATTCGAACTGATCTCGACGGCGATGCGCGAGTGCCTCACCGAGGCAGCGGACGTCCCCACGTCAGGCGGCGTGCAGCCGGGACTGGCGGTCCAGGAGCCCACCCTTACGGAAATCCGCACACTCTTCCTGCGCCTGACCTAGGCCGGCGCCCGCGTTTGTCCCGGAGAACCCCGCATCCCACATTTTGTCAAAGCAATAGCCCCGTCCTACCGAAAGGTCCAGCCCATGGAAATCACCCCGCAGCAGCTCGCGGAGCAGCTCAAGTGCGGCAGGGATGCCCAGATTGTGGATGTCCGCGAATCAGATGAAGTCGCGGGAGGCATGATCGCCGGCGCGAAACACATCGCCCTGGGCGAACTGGCCGGCCGCCTCAACGAGCTCGACAAGTCCCGCACAGTCATTGCCATTTGCCGCAGCGGACGCCGCAGCGCAGCCGCCGCGGACCAGCTCACGGCCGCAGGATACGCGGCCTACACCGTGCCCGGCGGAATGCTCGACTGGACCGCCGCAGGCCTCCCCATGGGCTGACCCCACCAGACCGCCCGGACGGCGCACCCCCTAAGCGCTGTCCGGGTTGCCATCTGCCCTGACCGTGTTGCTGACACGGGGAACCGGGCGGAGGCCGGCGGCTGCCCGTAAACGTGGGGCGCCACCAGAAATGCTCCAAGACATACCGAAAGAGATCATGACTTCCTTGAACACCGCCCCCGTCGAGTCCGCCCCCCAGTCCATCGATGCCCCGACCCTGAAGGCCTGGGAAGAGAGCCACGACGATCTGATGGTCATCGACGTGCGCGGCGGCGCGGAGTTCGATGCCCTGCACATCAAGGGCTCCTACCATGTGCCGCTTCCGATGCTCAGTGAGCACACCGAGGAATTCGCAGCAAAGATGGGTACCCGCGTGGTCCTGGTCTGCCAGTCCGGCAACCGGGCCGAGCAGGCCCGCAAACACCTGGACTCCGTCGGCCTGGCCGGTGCCAGCGTCCTGACCGGGGGCGTCCCCGCCTACGCCGCGGCCGGCGGCAACGTCGTCCGCGGCCGCGGACCCTGGGCCCTGGAGCGCCAGGTCCGGATGACCGCAGGCTCCCTCGTGCTCGCCAGCATCGTAGCGGCGAAATTTGTCTCACCGAAGCTGTCCCTGGTGGCCGGCGGCATCGGCGCCGGGTTGACGTTCTCCGCCGCCACCAACAGCTGCGCCATGGGCCAGATGCTCTCCAAGATGCCGTGGAACCGCTCCGCCAACGAGCCCACCGCCCACCAGGCCCTGCAGAACCTGGACACCAAGGCATGATCCTCACCGCGGCAGCGTTCGGGCTGATCGTCGGAGCCCTGCTGGGTCTGGTCGGTGGCGGCGGATCCATCCTCGCCGTCCCCGCCCTGGTCTACGGTGTCGGACTGCCGCTGGCCGCGGCCATTCCGACCTCGCTCGTCGTCGTCGGCGCATCCTCCGCCGTCGCGGTACTGCCCCGCCTGCGGACCGGCGTGAACTGGCGCCTGGCGCTGATCGTCGGCGCCGCCGGCACCGCCACCGCCTACCTCGGTGCGGCCGTCAACCGGCTCCTGGACCCCAAGATCCTGCTCCTGGCCTTCGCCGCGATCATGGTCTTCGCCGGCATCCGGATGCTCATGCCGACCGTGGCATCCGGCGGGTCCTGCGCACTGCCCGGCGGCGGGGTCCACTGGCGCAGCTGCCTGCCCAAGGCCATCGCCACCGGCGCCGTCGTGGGCTTCCTCACCGGCCTGCTGGGCGTCGGCGGCGGCTTCCTGATCGTCCCAGCCCTCACCCTGGTCCTCGGACTTCCGATGGCACTGACGGTGGGAACTTCCCTCGTCATCATCGTCATCAACTCAGCCGCCGGCTTCGCCGCCCACCTCGCTGATCTGCAGATCAACTGGGCCGTCACCGCAGCCTTCGCGGGAGCGGCGATGGCCGCCTCCCTCGCAGCCGGGCGGATCGGCACCAGGATTCCCGACAAAATTCTCAAACGCGGCTTCGGCATCCTGGTCCTCGTCATCGCCGCCTACGTCGCTATCCAGGTACTCCTGTCCTAGGGGTGCCTGCCAGGAAACGTGGAAGCGCCCGCGAGCAAGCAGGATGGCCTACCGGCCGAACAGCTTCGCGAAGAAGCCCTTGCCGGCCGGCTTCTCCTGCTCGTGTCCGCGGCACCGCTGGGAGGCCGGAACGCCGCGCATCACCTGGTCCACGTGCTGGCCGCAGCCCGCCCACGTCGTCTTCTGGCACTTCTTACATGTCACTGCACGGCACATCTGGTTACTCCCTTTAGCTGGCTGGATCGTCTCACCAGTATACCCCATAGGGTATTTTTCGCTCACTGGATTTAGGTGTGCGGGCGCCCGCGACCGAGCTTGGGAGCGGCGCTCCCATGAGAGGGGCCAGAGTTTACCTGCCCTCACTCTGGCTGGTTTCCGCTCTCGGGTGTAGGGTCACCAATATACCCACTGGGGTATTATGCGTGGCTTGAGTACGCGGAACAGGGTCGGCAGCGGTCCCGGAGTGGGAGATTCTGTGCCTGCCCGCTGTGGGCCTGGGAGCAGCGCTTGATTCATCGAAAGAGTTTATACATGGGCATCCACCACGAGATTCTGATCATTGGCGGCGGCAATGCCGGTGTGAGTGTCGCAGCGAGACTCCGTCATTCCGGACGGACTGGCATCGGTCGGATCGAGCCCAGCGGTGTGCACTACTACCAGCCTTTGTGGACCCCGGTAGGGGGAGGCGCCGCCGACCAGGAGGAACCCGTCCGCCCCCAGTCTTCAGTCATTCCCCAAGGGGGGTTGCCTGGATCAAGGACGCTGCCACGAACGTTGACCCGGACGGGCGCAGCGTCGCTCTCGCCTCCGGTGGGACAGTTACGTACGACTACCTCGTGGTCAGCCCGGGCATTCAGCTCGACTGGGACAAGGTCCCCGGCATGGCCGAGGCCATCGAATCACCTGCCGCCTCAAGTAATTACAACTACGACATTGCCCTCAAGACCTGGGGGCATGATCAAGAACCTGACCTCAGGCACGCCCGCCTTTACGCGGCCCTCCGGGCCGATCAAATGTGCCGGAACTCCACAGAAGATTGCCTACCTTGCGGCAGACTACTGGCGCGGCCAGGGGGTGCTCGAGGACATCCGTGGGTTGATGGTTCTTCCGACGCCGGGCATGTTCGGGGTCAAGGTCTTCTCCGATGAACTCGACCGCGTGGTGGCCGATTATGGAATCGAGGTCCGCTTCAAACAGCGAAATGGTCGAAGTGGATCATTCCTCCCGGACCGCGGTCATTGCGGACAACAAAGAAGAGACCAGGAAATCGCTGCACTATGATTTGCTGCACGCAGTGCCGCCGCAGTCGGCCTCCGACTGGCTCAAGCGCACACCGCCGGCCGATCCTGCCAGCCCGGCCGGATACGTCGAGGTGGGCAATGCCACCATGTAACGCGTCCGCCACCCCGAAATTTTTGCCCTGGGTGATGCCGGATCCACACCGAACTCAAAAACCGGGGCGGCAATCCGAAAGCAGGCCCCGGTGCTGGTGCAAAAATCTTCTGGCCGCCATCAACGGTGCAGTTCCGGCGGCCCGGTACAGCGGATACTCCTCCTGCCCGCTGACAATGGCTCGCGGCAGGATGCTGCTCGCGGAGTTCGATTATTCACTCCAGCCGGCCCCCAGCCTTTCCTTTATTGACACCACCAAGGAACGCCGTGACATGTGGCTGCTAAAACGCTATGGCCTGCCGTTCATGTACTGGAACCTGACACTCAAAGGCCGTGCCTGAACCGGCCCGGAGTTGCGGTGCCATGACGGTTGAGGAGGGTCCTTCGAGAAACGATATTGGGCTGAAGCCAGGTGTCCGGGTGGGGCTTCCCGCAGGCAGAACTCCCGGAATTCCTGCGCCCTCTGGCCGGCAGCGAGGCGGCAGCTTTGCAGGTCGTGCCGTGAAGACACGGTTTCCATTTAGGGAGGAATGATGGTGGCAGAAGCGGTTTTCCGAATTGTTGTCGGGGTCGACGGGTCGGACTCGTCGTTGGCAGCTCTTGAATGGGTCCTTGAAGAGGCGCGCTTGCGGTCGGGGCAGGTCCACGTTGTCAGGGCATGGCACTAATCCTGTCATAGGGGACGCCGCCGGCAAGGCTGAGGACCACGAGGCGTTCGGGGACAACGCCCGGCGTGTACACGCTGATGCGATGCGGCGGGCATCCGAGGCCGGGGCGGGGCTCACCGGAGAGGTAACGGAGGGGCATCCCGCGGAAGTGCTCCTGAAGGCGGCGGCCAGGGCCGACCTCCTGGTGGTCGGATCGCGTGGTCATGGCGGTTTCGCAGGAATGCTCCTGGCCTCGGTATCAAGCCACAAGGTGCACCAGGCCCATTGCCCGGTGCTGGTGGTCCGTACCGGCGCCGGTGCTCGTTCTTAGCCGGCAGGTCTGTGGTGGTCTGTGGCCCGCATCCGGACAGCCACGAGGATGCCCGACAGTGCGGTAAGGACGCCCACGACGGCGACCGCCGCCGGGATGCCGAAGGCATCGGCGAGGATTCCGGCGAGCAGTGCTCCGACGGCGAATCCGCCGTCGCGCCAGAGCCGGTAGATACCGACTGAGCGGGCCCGCCAGGCCGGGTGTGCGACGTCGCCGATGGCTGCCAGCAGGGTGGGGTAGACCATGGCGGTTCCCAAGCCTAGGAGGATGGCGGCGGCAAGCCAGACTCCGAAGCCGGTTCTGAAGGCGACCATTCCCAGGGCCATGGCCTGGACGAGCATGCCGCCGACGATCAGCCATTTCCGCCCGTATCGGTCAGACATGGCTCCGGTGACGAGCTGGCCTGCGCCCCAGACGGCGGGGTAGACGGCGGCGAGGATCCCGATCTTTTCGATGCTCAGCCCGGCGGCGGCGAACAGGACGGGGAACAACCCCCAGGCGAGGCCGTCGTTGAGGTTGTTGACCATGCCGGCCTGGCTGACCGAGGACAGCGACTTGTCCCGGAAGCTGGTGAGGATAAAGATTTCCCGGTTGCCCAGCTCCCCGTGGGCGCCGGCGGAGGTGTGGTTGGCGGCCTCCAGCCTGGCGTGGTCCCGGGTTTCCTTCACGGCGAAGACCGACAGGCCCAGGCCTAGGGCGATGTAGGCGGCGCCGAGCAGGAACGGTCCGGGCCGCAGCCCGTAGTTGGCGGCGATATAGCCGGTGGCCAGGGCTGTGGCGGCGACACCGAGGTAGCCGGCGGCCTCGTTCAGGCCCATGGCCAAACCGCGCCGGGACGGGCCAACGAGGTCCATCTTCATGACCACCGTGGTGGACCAGGTCAGGCCCTGGCTGATACCCAGGACCACGTTGGCTGCGACGATCCAGTCCCAGGAGGGTCCGAAGATCAGCAGCAGCGGGACGGGGAGGGCGATGAGCCAGCCGGCGATCAGGATGGGTTTGCGGCCGTAGCGGTCAGAGAGGGTACCGGCGAAGTAGTTGGTGCCGGCCTTGGCCAGGCCGAACGCCAGGATGTAGATCAGGGCGGAGGTGTAGAGGCCCAGGTGGAAGACCTGCCCGGCCAGCAGCGGCAGCACGGTGCGTTCCTGGCCGAGGGTGCCTCCGACCAAGGCGTTGACGGCGACCAGGAGCATGAACTGGGCCAGGTTGTGCCTCAGCCCCAGCGAGAGGTCGGTGTGTCGTGGGGTTTCCCTCCGGACGGCACGGTCTTGGGGCATTGGGGCATTACCGGACTTCATCTGTGTACTCCGCTTGTCCGGGACATGCGTTGGCGGCGGCCCGGTGTCCCGGACCGCCGCCAACGTGAGTCAATCAACTACTTCAGGTGCTGCCAGGATCAGTTGCTGAAAACGGATTCCGGAGACTGCTGCCAGGTGACCCAGCCTGCGTAGCTGCCATCGAGTTCGACGACGTCGTAGCCGGCACGGCGCAGGGCGCTGGCCGCCACCGAGTTCCGGACCCCGCTCTGGCAATAGGAGACGATGGTGCCCTCGGCCGGGAGCTGGTCCAGGTTCCACATCACCCGTCCGCCGCTGAGCTGGTAGGAGCCGGGGATGTGTCCGGCGGCGTGTTCGGTGCGGTTGCGGACATCCAGGACCATGGCGGCGTCGAAGCCTTCGAGTTCTTCGGGCTGGATCAGCTTGGGGACGCTGACGGGCAGGCCTTCGAGGCTGGTGACGTAACCGGCGACCTGGTCGATGCCGACGCGGACCAGGTGGTCCCACATCTCCTGCGCGGCGGCCTGGTTCGGAGCCAGCAGCACGAGCGGGTTTTTGTCCGTTTCCGGGTTGACCACCCAGGCGCCGAAGCTGGCCGTGGACTTGCCGGCCGGGATGTTCAGGGATCCGGCAACGGTGCCCGCGTGGACTTCGACGTTCGAGCGGGTGTCGACGAAGGTCGCGGTGTCCGCGGCGAGGCTGGCCACGACGTCGTCGGTGGCAAGTTCCCCAAGGGGGACGCGTGTGCCCATCACGGGCGGGCCATCGCGGTTTTCGCGCTTCATCCGGCCAAAGTACGCGTGGGCGTCGGGCTGGCCGTCGAGGAGTTCGTTGATGAAGCCCTGTTCGTCGTTGGCGGCCAGGTACGGGCCCCACCAGGCGTAAAGCCGTTCGTAACCGACCGTGGAGGAGGGGATGGCGCCCAGTGCCTTGCCGCAGGCGCTGCCGGCACCGTGGCCGGGGTGGATCTGGACGTGATCCGGCAGGGTCAGGAACTTATCGCGCAGGCTGGTGAAGAGTTGCTTGGCGCCGGCGAAGCGCGTGTCCACCCCGCCGGCCGCCTCGTCCAGCAGGTCCGGGCGGCCCAGATCACCGGAGAAGACAAAGTCCCCGGAGAGCAGGTATCCCGGGGTGTCCGCGAATGCGCCGTCAGTGATCAAAAAAGAGAGGTGCTCGGGGGTGTGGCCGGGAGTATGCAAAGCCTTCACCGTGATGTTGCCCAGGACGATCTCATCGTTGTCGCCCAGGCGTTCGGCCTCGAAACCGTACTGCCAGTCCGCGCCGCCATCACCGGAAACATAGGCGGTGGCGCCGGTCGCGGCCGCCAGCTCCCGTGTTCCAGAGAGGAAATCCGCGTGAATATGAGTCTCGGTCACGGCCACGATCTTCATCCCATTCGCTGCCGCGAGGGACTGGTACACAGCAATGTCGCGGCGGGGGTCAACGACGAGGGCCTCGCCCTTGGCCTGGCAGCCAATGAAATAGCTGGCCTGGGCAAGGTCTTCGTCATAAATGCGCTCGATAAGCATGGGGCTCTCCTTCGTTGGGCGGTGGGGGAGTTTCTGGGAGCGAATTCTCCGTTCCTCTAACTACAACGGTAATACCCCTAGGGGTATCTTGCAACCCGGCTGTGCTTGGCTGGACACGGGCGGACCACTGCTGGTGGTTATACCCTTAGGGGTATAGACTTGACAAAGTACCCACCACTTTTGGAGTCCGCCATGGAACTTGATTCGACAGAACTCACGCCGGTTATCAACCGGCTCAAACGCGCCCAAGGCCAACTCGCCGCCGTGACCCGAATGCTCGAAGAGGGCCGGGACTGCAAGGACGTCGTCACCCAACTCGCCGCCGTCTCCAAGGCCCTGGACAGGGCCGGCTTTGTCATCATCGCCACCGGCTTGGAGCAGTGCATCAGGAGCGAGGACCCCGGTATGGACAAAAAAGACCTGGAAAAGCTCTTCCTGTCCCTCGCTTAAATAGACACCGGAAAGACAACACCAAGGAGCGACCATGAGCTACACGCATGCTGTCACCGTCCCGCTGGCCTGGACGGACGCGGTCCAGGCCACCCGTGATGCCCTGGCCGGACAAGGCTTCGGCATTCTCTCTGAGATTGACGTCCGAGCGACCTTTGCGTCCAAGCTGGGCCCCGATGCCGCAGACGCCCTGGGCGACTACGTCATTTTGGGTGCTTGCAACCCGACCCTGGCCAGCCGGGCCCTGTGCGCCGAACCTGCCCTGGGGGCCCTGTTGCCCTGCAACGTGGTCGTCCGACGCGGCAACGACTCCACCGAAACCACCATCGAGGCCATCGACCCGCAGACCATGGTCCAGCTCAGCGACAACCCGGCCGTCCGGGACATTGCCGACGACGCCGACACGCGGCTCCACGCAGCCCTGGCCGCCCTCGCCGCCACCGGACACTGACGCACAGTACCCGTCGTCATCGGAGCAGTGGCGGCTTCGGAGCGCAAACAAAGGAATCCAGCACCTCAGGAGCTTGCTCGCCGGACTTTAGCGTACCGTCGACGAGATCGGTACCGGTGATGGATCGTCACCGCATCTGCCCCGCCACCCGCGTCCTGGCCTAGGACCCTGAGGACTACCTCGAGGCCTTGGCTCTAAATAATGCTGCATGTGCCTCTGTCCGTGTTACGGATATCGCATGCAATTCTGGGGTCAGCCGCTGTGCTGTCTGCCAATACCTGAAATCCCACCGTTGGTGGAACACCGCGGTCGAGGCGTACGAGAGTGTAACGAGTAAATGACCTTTCAGTGCCGCCGAGCACGGTCAACTCACAGCACAACTGTCGCCTGCATATCCCCAGAAGATCAGTTCATCCCGTGCAGCCGAGTATTGAATATGATACGGGTTGAGTGAATAAGGGCCGGCACCACGCTCCGGCATCACTGGGCACGCAGTACCTGAACTGTGGAAACCTTGCTGCCTAGGGTTTTCAGGGCCAAAGGGCCCTTCACTGTGGTTCGGCAGTAGGTGAGACTTCATCTCTAGGCCAGGAGGGAGGATTCCAGATGATGTACGGATGGGATGGCGGTTGGGGAGCCGCGGCATGGGTACTGATGGCACTGATGATGCTGCTCTTCTGGGGCGGCTTGGTCGCCGTGGTGATCGTGCTTTTCCGTCGCCGTCGGGGCCCGGATGGACCTGGACCGCATGGCCTCACTGGTGCGCCCCACGAGGAGGCCCAACGAATCCTTAACGAACGATTTGCCCGCGGGGAAATCGACGAAACGGAGCTCGCCGCGCGACGGGCGGCCCTCAGGCGGAAGCCATGACACCGCTGTCCCGAAGTCACCTTCTGGTTGGAGTCCTTGCCACGCTGGCCCTCACAGTGCTTTCCATCGCCAGCATCGCCTTCCTGAGTCAGCAACGGATCGGCAACGGCCTTCCTGGTGGCACGGGTTGTGCCGCCCCCGGAATCGCCGAAACCGTAATCACCGTCACCACGACAGACATGCCTGGTCCGATGATGGGTGGCCCGGGAAGGATGGGTGGCATGGGTCTGACCGCCGACCATGCCACCGTCAACCACGGCTTAATGGGCTTCCTGGTCACCAACGCGGGCCGATACACCCATGAGATGGTGATCCTGCCACTGGCCGGAGATCAGATCGCCGGCAGCCGGCCCATCGGTGGCGACGGGAAGGTAGACGAGACAGGCAGCCTTGGCGAAGCCTCGACCACCTGTGCCGAAGGTGCGGGGCAGGGGATCCTTCCCCACACGTCCGGCTGGGTCAGCGTGAACCTCCCACCTGGACGCTATGAACTGCTGTGCAACTTCGCCGGCCATTACGCCGCTGGCATGCACACCCTGCTCACCGTCACCTGACGGAGTCCCTCAGGCCGTCCGTTGCGCGAGGGTGAGCATAGGTCCGACAGACGAGCTCTTCCTTGGCCGGCCAGCACGAGGAGCAGCTGGCATGTCTTGCTCTCATGGACGTCATTTTGTCCCGGCAGTAGGACGATCGGAGGGCCAATAGTTGACGCCCACGGCCCCAAACAGTTCGGGCCCGGGAAAACGGCGAATTACCGCGGATTTCCTGCCCGCCAGTTGAAAAACGTGACCTCAACCGGCCTTTTAATTGGCCCTGTGCTGGGCAAAAACGTGACCAACTTTTCGTTCAAAAACGTGAGTAAAACGTGATTTAGCCCCTTCGGTTAACTTCGTCTGCGGGGTATAACCGCAGGTCAGGACCACATTTGGTGCCCCGGGCCGGACTCGAACCGGCGGCCAAGAGAATCTCACCGCCTGGATGTGGAGGGGTGCCGCTGTCTATCAATAGCCGCGTGTTTTAGGGACTTTTGGGCGATTTCAGAGATGATGACATGCCGTAGATAGCGGTAGTTTTTGTTTGAAAAGGGGGAGTAAAGGGGGAGTTCCTCTTCGTGAGTCCGTGGCGCTGTCCGGGAATTGGCTTTCGTAGGCTATGCGTGTTCGTCGAAACGACCGATGGATCACAGCGGGGACCAATGGATTCCGTGTCCCGTAAGTGGAACGCTCTGCGGAACGGTTCGATCACCAGGGTGTTCCCCGAAGATCGATGTCGCCTTCCGGCCCCTGGCTCCCCTGACGCTTGGCAGAGCAGACGAGGTTCGGCCTGCCGTTGGAAACGGCAACGGAAGTCTGGTCGAGGCCGGACAACCACCGTTCCACGGCGTGGAAGACCCTTAGTGCCGGATACTGTTCCATTGCTCGCGAAGGGCCTGCACAGTGTCCGAGCCGCTCTGTAGGCTTTAGGATGTGTTCAGACACGGTCCGACGGAAGGGTTGCCCAATGCCTAGTTTCACTACTGAGCTGCTGCAACGCGGCAACAATGTCGGCATCGTGATTCCGGATGCTGTCGTCGCCGAACTTGGCGGGAAGCGTGTGCCCGTCGTCGTCATCATCAACGCTAAATATAGCTACCGCAACACCACCGCGGTCATGGGTGGACTGAATCTGGTTGGCTTGAGTGCCGCCCATCGTATTGCCTCTGGGTTCGCTGGCGGCGATACTGTTGAGGTCACGATTTATCGTGACGATGCGCCGCGCGAGGTGAAAGTACCAGAGGCGCTTGGTCTCTTGTTGGCAGCGGATCCGGGGGCAACCGCCGCATGGGAAGCCCTGCCATACAGCCAACGCAAAGAGCACGCTCGATCGATCAATGAGGCGAAGGGTGAAGACACTCGCGCCCGCCGGATCGAAAAAACGATGTTGCTGCTGCGCGCAGACCGCTGAGGGCCTCTGGGCAATTGTATGAATTGAGTCGCGCGCCTAGCAGCACCAGATTAGCTATTTAGCACAGTCCGGGCCCTGCGGATCGAATTCTCTATTCTTTGAAGTTGATCCACCCTAGTTGTGTCGAGAACTTAATGCTCCTGCCTACGACATCCTCGACAAGGGGTCTGGGGAAGATCTGCCCGGAAATTCCCGCCAAGGAGTCAGCGGCCTATTCGGGGTCGCCTGCTGGTAGCGGAAAACCTTACGATAGGGGCGCGCGGACCCAGATACCAACTGGACTGGGGCTTGCCAATAGAAGCCACCCAGAGCCTGGCCCCTGGGGAACGGTAAACGGACTGAAGTGGGCTCATATAATTGTTGGCGGGGAGAGTTCGAGCCTTGCTTCAACTCGACCGGCTTCAGCAGTGGGTGCAAGGTGAAAGCCCAAGAGGCCCAGCACCCGAAGTGCCCCAATATTTGCAGCGTCCGTATCAGCAATTATTTCGCGGGCACCCAGCCCAGTAGCTTTCTCGATGACCCTGGTCATTGCCGCTCGGCCGATGCCGTGCCCGCGTGCGGCTTTAGTTAGCCAGATACCGGTCTCGAGAATGCCCTTTTTGTCTGTAAGGGGTATCCATCTTGGTGCCAATGGCGCTGGCTGGAGGCGGGTAGGGGCTCGGGGCTCGTAGGCTGAGGGCGTTGGATACGAGAGTGTCCCCGCGAG
>CAJDTM010000064.1_pt1 | contig 15099 bp, 16 predicted proteins | sample 7389831 | NCBI WGS metagenome assembly CAJDTM01 (sample SAMEA7055656, study PRJEB34461) | soil metagenome | biome: terrestrial ecosystem; feature: Peninsula; material: soil | place: Antarctica | collected 2016
TCCTCAACCACGAGGTGCAAGCCTTTGACGGTTCCCCCGTCTGGGCTGTTGTTGCCCATCCCGGTGCCGATGACGATGGAACACGCGGAGCCAGGGGGAGTGAGCTGGACGATCCGCAGCCCATTTCCGGGCTGAACATCGTGATCGAGGGTGAAGCCAATGGTTTTGGTGTAGAAGGCCTTGCTGCGGTCCACATCGGCGACGGGCAGGGGAACGAGTTCGAGTTTCATGTCCATGTGAGCTGGTTTCCAATCTTTCGGGGGAACTGGGGCTGCGTGGTTTTTCTGCCTTGCGGGATGGATCGTTCGTGGTGGGCTTTTGCCCGCGGGCGGGAGGCGCGCGATCGCAGAAACCGGGCCTTCGATCGCCACGGCGGCCGGTCCCCCCGGCCGCCTTGGATGCAGCAGCCGCTCCAACCGGGGAAGAGTTCGTCCATGATCCCGGGGGCCACATTAGCGCCTGAATCTGCGCCAGTCAGGCCCGGACCTCCGTTCCCTTACTGAGGCTGGCCGCCATCTTGTCGAGCGACTGATGCATTCCTGCGTAGGCGAACACGGACATCAGGCTCCGGGCCCAGCCCTTTTCGGTGATCGTGAGTTCGGTCAGGCCATTGACGTCCCGGAACTCGATGATCGTGTGGACGTTCTGGATGAACCCTGCGGGCAGCTTGTCGGCGGCCAAAGGCCTGCCCGTCTCATCGGTCAGGTTCTGAGTGAACTCGAGCCGCTCCAGGGGAAGGATCTTCTTGTATGTGCCGCCGGTATAGCTGACTTCGCCCCCTTGATCGGCGGGGGCAAGCATGCTGAAGACGTACGTGCCGCCTTCGCGAAGGTCGATGATGGCCGACGGCGACGTGTAGTCTTCCGGGCCCCACCACCCGGTGACCGCCGTCGGGTCGGTCCACAGCCGCCAAACCGTCTGCACGGGTGCGTTGAGGATGCGGGTGATGACGATGTCTCTCTTGTCATTGCTTTCCATGGTCTGCTCCTTCGTTGATTCGTGCGATGCAGCTTTCCATCGCGTCAAGACGCGCATTCCACTGGCGCGTTCGCGCGGCGAGCCACCGTTCCGTTTTATCAATCGCCGCAGTATCGAGGTGATAAATCCGTTGCTGAGCGCGTTTCTCCACCCGCACCAGCCCGGCCTCCCGCAATACCTTGAGATGCTGCGAAACAGCCGAGGCGCTGCTGCTGAATGCACGGCTGATTTCCGTCGCGGACAGCTCACCGCGTTGGGCGAGCAAGTCGACGATCGTCAACCGCGTCTGGTCGGCAAGGGCGGCGAAGACGACGGGCTGGCTCGGAGTCATAATTCCAAGATACAGTGTGTGCTTAATTAAGTAAATACTAAATTAGTACGAGGGCGACAGTCGCTTATGTGCTTGCGGGTGTTGAGGTGGTGGGAAGACTTGGCCAGAGGCCGAAAGAGGGTCACCGGATGGGGCCGGGCGGCGCGCCGTTCTTGCGGACGGACTCCGGCGAGTACGGGTTGAACGTTGGGGACTTTTGCCTTGCGGCAATGAGCCTTGCCGCCTCGACGGCGTTGGCGGACACCCCGGCGCACCGTTGGGCGCGTTTGCACGACCAGGAAATCAGGGCGAGGCCGGAGCGGCGCACGAGCCGGTCGAAAGCTGTTGACCGGTCCAAGCGGCCGGTCATGCCGGATGAGGGGGTGTAGGACATGGTGGCTCCTTTCCAGAGTCGAGCCGAACACCAGGAATGCGGGGGAGACCCAGGTGCAGTTTGTCGTTCGCGGGTACGACGCAAGGGGACGCGCCAGGAGGACAGGTTTATCGAAAGAATGGGCTGAAACTTGTTTGCAAACCCGGTTTGTCGCCCACGAGGCGCCTATTCGCGTGCGTTTCGATTCGCGGCGAAATTTCTCCTCCCGCTGTCCTTTTGGCCCGTTGTCGCCCGTCGTATTGTGGAACCGAGCGAACAAGGGAGATCGCAGTGGAGTATATGCTTTTCATTTGCACCAACCTGACGGCGCCGAAATATGATGCGGCCGAGGACAACATTGACCAGTGGTGTGCAGAGATGGACGGTCGTGGGGTTAGCCGCCACGGGGACCGGCTCCGACCGGTCGAAGATGCCATCACCGTCAAAGTTCGCGGCGGAGAAGTGGTCATCTCGGACGGCCCGTTCGCAGAGACAATGGAGTGGATTGCGGGATACGACATCATCGATTGCCGAGACCTGGATGAGGCGATTGAGGTTGCCGCGAAGCACCGCATGGCGCGGTTTGGCAGGGTCGAGATTAGGCCGGTGTGGCCTCTCGGCGCATAGCTTGGAGTCGAATTAAATGGCTGCGCCAAGACTGGAGAGAGGGCTGGCATGGGAGTACGACCCGAAGACGTCCCGGCGGCACTGGTGCCCCCAGCAGAGGGGGAGGGCGCGAATTGTCACTACTCCTGCTGACGGTTGCCTGGCTGATGACCAGTCGCGACTGATTTTTACCTGCTGCCACCCCGCATTGCCCGTGGACGCACGGGTGACGTTGACGTTGCGCACTGTGGCAGGCTTGACAACGAACGAGATTGCTCGGGCGTTTTTGGTCCCGGAGGCGATGATGGCCAAACGCCTGGTGCGCGCACGGGCAAAGGTCCGCCATGCCGGCATCCCGTAGCGTGTCCCGTCACCGCAGTTTTTCCGGAGCGTGCCAACGCCGTGCTCGCCGTTCTCTACCTGTTGTTCAAAAACCGTCTCATTTGGGACCAGAAGGGCATCGACGAGGGCGTCTCGTTGCTGCGGGAAGCCCATTGCCACCGCGTTTCGGGCCGTGAACCGCCGGGACGCTGCCAACTTCAGGCAGCCATCGCGACTTGCCGCGTGCTGGCACTGCACGCGGACACGACCGACTTCGCCAGGGCCGCGTTCCTGTACGACTCCCTGGCGCGTATTGCTCCCTCGCCCGTCGCGGACCTCAACGGCGCAGTGGCGGTAGGTATGTCGGAAGGTTCCGAGGTGGGCCCGGCACTGGTCGACAAGCTGGAGAAGGCTGGATCGCTCAAGGGCTGTTACCTCCTGCCCACCACCAAGGCAGACCCCTTGAGGCGGCTGGGTCGTTGGAACGAAGCCTCCTGGCACTGTCGAGGAGCCCACGGCCTCGCCCCTTCGGCGGCCGAGCGGCGGTATCTCAGCAAGTGATTTGATGAGGTGATGCCGGTTCCCGGACAAGGCAGCCATCCCGGCTCCGGACCCTGGGTGTCCCGGGTCGGAGGCGTCTCCGTGAACGAATTCATCACTTCAATCACGCCAGGCTGGCACCGCCGCGCCTGTTTTGAGATCGTTGAGGACATCCGGTCCGCCGGCACCTTCGAGGAGAGCATCAAATAAAAGAATCCCTCCTTCTCTCTCCATGGTTCCGCGGTGGTCAAACTGTTTCGCGCAAATGCCTGGATCAACATCTACTTTTATCGCGGCAGCGAGCTGAACGATCCTGCGCACCTGTTCGATCCCAGCGACAATCGCCGTATGCGCTCTGTCAGGGTGGAGGAGGGGCGAAACCTGGATCGCACGGCTTTGCGGGTGCTCGCGGCCGGGGCACGGGCCCTTGCAACGGAAAGCTCAGGCGACCCCGGCGTGTAGGCGGATGCAGGGCCGGACGGCTGTTCGGCCCTGCCGGGGTGCCCGGCTATCGGTGGCTACTGCCGTGGTGGCCCTGCCATGGCGCTTGCGGTTTTCGTGGATCTGTCCGGCTACCGCCGGGACGAGCTCTACTTCAGCAGGCTCCCGCCCGTCCGCGGCTACGCTGGCCAGGGGACACGCTCCGCTGTGCGGTTTATCCGGGACAGCACGCCTGCAGGGTCCTGCCCAGAAAGTTGCACAGAACGTTCAGCGTCACTGTGGGCTTGCTTCCAAGGACCGGCGGCAGGAACGCCCGCGTCGTGGCCCATGTGCTGGTGCTGAGGGGACGGATTCTGCATTTCTCCTTCCGCGTCGCCTCCCTCCGGGATGGCTAGGGCAGGGGTGGTCTGCGAATCGACGACGCCGCAAGGGTCCGGGCCTTGGTGCTGAGGTACTGCTGCTCGGGGACGCTCGAGGTGCGCTGCGCGGCTTTTCGGTAGTGCTCCTGGGCAGCCTGAACGTCGCCTGCCATTTCGAGGAGGTGCGCGCGTACGGCGTCCACCCGATGCAGCGCTGACAAGCCGTATTGTGCCTCGACCCACTCAAGGGTCCGCAGTCCGGCAGCGGCACCGTCGACCATCGCCAGCGCCACAGTCCGGTTGAGGGCGGCCGCGGGGCCTGGCGAGAGAACCATGAGCAGGTCATACAGTACGAGAATCTCCGCCCAGTCAGTCTCAGCGGCATTGGCGGCTTCATCGTGGACCGCGGCGATCGCGGCTTGAATCTGGTAGGGCCCCAGCGGCTTGTTCGACAGGCTTGCGTTGATCAAAGAGACTCCCTCGGCCATGGAAGCCGCATCCCATAGGCTCCGGTCCTGCTCGGCGAGCGGAACGAGGGAACTTCCGTCGGGGCTGCGCGCTTGGTGGCGTGCTTCGGTGAGGAGCATCAGGGCCAGGAGCCCGGCGACCTCACCGTCGTCGGGCAGGTGGTGGAGAAGCTGGCGGGTGAGACGGATCGCTTCGCGGGTCAGTTCGATCCTGTGGACCTGATGTCCGGAACTGGCGGTGTGGCCCTCGGTAAAGATCAGGTAGAGAACTTGCAGGACCACGGGCAGTCGCCCGGACCGGGAGCCGGGCGATATTTCAAATCGGGAACCGCTTGCCCGGATTCGTTGCTTGGCCCGGCTGATGCGCTGTGCCATCGTCGAGTCCGGAACCAGAAAGGCGCGTGCGATCTCTGCCGTAGTCAGCCCACCCACGGCGCGCAGGGTGAGCGCCGCTTGCGCGGAAGCGTTCAAGGCCGGGTGGCAGCAGAGAAAGAGGAGGTCCAGGGTGTCATCCACCCCGGAGATTTCTCCTGGCCCGAGTGTGGATACTGCCGAGACCGACCCTTCCCGCTGGCGCCGTGAGCTGTCCCTGCGCCAGATTTCGATGAGCCGACGGGACGCAACGGTGAGCAGCCATCCATAGGGGTTCTCCGGGGTGTGACCCGGGGACCATTCCAGATGTGCGGCCAGCAGCGCCTCCTGCACGGCGTCTTCGCATGCATCGAAATCGCGATATTTGTGCAGCAGCGTACTGAGCACTTTCGGCGCGAGCTCGCGAAGTGGCTCGGCCTTGGGCTGCCCCGGCATCAGATGTCCAGGAACTTCAGGTCTGCCACTGGCCGAACCTCAACCGCACCATAGTCGGCATCGGGAATCCGGGCAGCATATTCGATGGCCCTGTCAATGCTGACGCAGTCCACCAGGTAGAACCCAACGACTTGTTCCTTGACCTCGGAGTATGGTCCGTCTGTCACTGAGAGCACGCCGCCGCGGGTGGAGACCGTCCTTGCCGACGCCGGGTCCGCGAGACCCTCCGAGGTGATCAACTCACCGGCTTCGGCGATGTCAGCAGTAACGCGGAGGTGGTCGCGGCCGAACTGGACCCGCTGCGCGTCCGAGAGGGTCTCCCAGAGCTGGCGGAACTCGGGGTTGCTGTAAATGAGGATCATGAATTTCATGAAGGATTCCTTAGTCTCTTTGAAAATGGTGCCACGTTTAAGTCGAATCCGGGCAACTAGTTTCGACAACTCGGTGAGAGGTCCCAAGGAAAGACCCCCGCATTCCAGCACAGAAGGAAGAAAACAATGGTTGAAACTGTACGCTCCACCGATGGGACACCGATCGCCTTCGAACGGGCCGGGAGAGGCCCCGCACTGATCCTGACAGTGGGCGCCTTGTGCAGCCGCCGGTCCGTGGACACCCTCGTTTCCCAACTCCGGGACGAGTTCACCGTCTACAGCTATGACAGGCGCGGCCGGGGCGACAGCGGAAACACGGCAACCTATTCCGTGGATCGTGAAGTTGAGGACCTTCAGGCGGTCCTGGACGCCGCCGGCGGCACGGCGTCGCTCTACGGGCACTCAAGTGGCGGAATTCTTGCGCTGTACGCCGCGGCGGACGCGTCGGGGTTCACCAAGGTTGCCGTGTATGAGCCGCCGTTCTGCACGGATCCAAAGCCCGGGTTCGCCAAACGCCTCGGGGAGCTTCTGGCCGAAGGCCGGCGTGATCAGGCCGTCGCTGACTGGATGCGAAACACCGGTGCCTCTTTCGACGACGGATGGATGCATGCACCATTCTGGCCGTCACTGACAGCCCTCGCCGACACGCTGCCCTACGACCTCGCCCTCACTGGGGATGCCACCGTCCCCACTGCAAGGTTCGCTGGCATCTCCGCCGACACGCTCGCATTCTACGGAGGAGAAAGTCCGGCATGGGCGCTGAAATCCGCCACCGCCGTCGCCCAGGCCATCGCGGGTGCCCGCATCGAAGCCATACCCGGTCAGGGACATCCGGTCGCGCATGAAGTCCTCGGCCCGGTACTGGTCGAATTCTTCCAGCAGTAACCCACGCCAGACGCCCGGTGGGAAACCCCTCCCTCCGGGACGGCCTCATTGATGACGATCCTCGACGCCATGAGCATGCCGTCGGCCATCCCGTCAATCAAGCTCGATCTCAATTTGTCACCTCAGGCGACCCACTGGACAGTTACCGCGTACGCGATCGCATTTAGCGGTCCTCTTCTCGTTTTCGGCAGGGCTGCTGATCGTTGGGGAAGGCGGCGACTCCTGCTTGTCGTTGTTCTTGCCCCCCTCCTGCGCGAACCGAATCGCGGGCCGAAAAATGGCCGTGCGTTCGGCCTCGCGAGTGGCCTGATATTGACCACCACCCTCGCACTTCTGGTCTTCGTGATTACTGAAACCCCGACCACCGGAATTCTGAGTTGGTTCACAGGAGGCCTGTGCCTGGTAGTTCTGGTTCTTGCCACCCTCCTCACGCGGATTGAACGCTCCGCCGCAGAGCCGATCATTCCGCCCGTGCTGTTGCAATCTCGAATCGTCATCGGGGGAAACCTTGGTGGACTTATTGCAGGCGTCGTCGTCGACGGCATGCTCATCACGCTGACCGGGTACGCGCAACTCTCGCTAAAGTGGTCCGTGTTCGAATTTGGTCCCGTCACATCCGTCATGACAGTCACCTCCATCGTCGGAGGAATGTGTGCACAACGAGTAGTTGTACGGCGCATCGGGCTGCGGAACCTCGTAGCGGTCGGCACGAGTTTACTTGCTGCCGCATGCCTTGGCTTGGCCGCAACCTCGTCGGCTGGGCTGGCCTGGCCTCTTGTATGCGCTCTTTCCGTCTTCGGTGCAGGGTTGGGCGGAACCATGGTTGGCTCGCAATTCTCCGCGCTGACTGGCGTGCTCGAAACGCCGTCGGGCGTCGCCTCGGGACCTTTCGACACGTCCTTCTCGACCGGTTCCGCCCTGGGTGTTGCAATCTGCTCCAGCGTTGCAGTCGTCCCTGTAGATGTGGCCTGGGCAAGCCTCCCCCTGTCCAGGTATGCATCGGCCTTCCCGGTCGCTGCCGCTGTCCGCCATCGAGGGCTTCCGCAAGGTCGTTGGGCGGTGGTGATGCCGGCGAGTATTTGGGGCGCGACGCCGGTGGATTCGCGGGATGGAGATAGCCATGTTGTGCAGGAAAGTCATCGCGCGGGAGTGTTGCCGGACCTCACGTTCGATTTGTCATCAAGGATATTCCGATATCGGAGCAACCTCGAGGACGTATCCCCAGTGGGCACCGGCGGCACATCCGAAAGTGGCACGGCATCCGCCAAGATACGTGCTGCGGTGTCGCCGGCGTGCTAAATTTGAGACCATCGTGATCCATCGGCCGGAGGTGATACCCATGAACGCAGTATCCGCAACGGGTGCTCCCCGGTATTTGACGATCGTGCCACTGAGGTAGTCACCACCGGGAGCGCCCTAACACGCAATTCGCGAAGGGCTCCTCCCATGAACACAACATCTCCCTCAACTCTGCACTTCACCTCGACGACGACCTCCGACGGCACCGCCGAACACACCTTCACCCACGGCCGCCTGCACAACTATGCAACAAGGTTCGTCCCCGGAGCCCGCCAGGCAGTGGCGGGGGACGGGCCGGGCAACGGGAGCGGCGACAAGCTTACGGCCGCCGCGCTTGACGCGTGCGGACCCGGCGACCGGCCGGGGCCCGGCCAGCAGGTCGACGCCACAAAGCGAATGACCGCCGCGGGTGAACGAGCGCTGGTCCTTGCCGGTGCCGGATCGGCCGGCAACGCCTGGGAGATCGGAGTCATCGCAGGCCTGTTTGAGGCCGGGTTGGATGTGACCCGTTCGGACCTGATCGTCGGGACGTCGGCCGGATCGACCGCCGCGGCCCAGATAACCAGTGGAACTCAACCCGCCGTGCTCCTTGCCGCCATCCTTGCCGCTGAGACCCCGCCGCGGACCGCACCGGCAGGATCCGACGCTGGACGAGCGCGGACTGTGGCGGCGGCGAACATGATGGAGGAGACGGGCGCCATCATCGCCGCCGCCGGGAATGCGGCCGACATGCGCCGCAGAATGGGCGCGTGGGCGCTTGAGAGGGACGCGGGGTCGGACGGCTCCAGGCAGAGGCAGTGGCGCGCTACCGTTGCCGCCCGGCTGCCCAGTCAGCTCTGGCCGCAACTGCGGGTGCTCATCACGGCGGTCGATGCCGATACCGGCGGGCCGGCCGTGTTCGACCGCCACAGCGGAGTCGATTTGGTGGACGCCGTGGCCGCCAGTACATCCAACGGCTATCCCTATGGCATCGGCGGGCGGCGATACATCAACGGCGGCTACCGAAGGAACGAAAATGCCGATCTGGCCTCCGGATACGCACGGGTGCTGGTGCTCTCACCCTTCGGCGGCAGATCACGGCATCCGCTGGACTGGGGCATGCAGCTGGCAACCCAGGTCGACGAACTACGTGCGCGCGGCAGCAGGGTCGCGACGATCTTCCCGGACAGCAACTCCGAGTACATGTTCGGCGCCAATGCGATGGACCTGTCGCTGCGACCGCCCGCAGCCCGGGCCGGTTACAACCAAGGCAGATCCCTTGCCGGGCAGCTCACCGATTTCTGGGACGGACGCTGACGAAACCAGTCGACCCGGAAGGCGTGAGGACGGCCGCTCATGTCCGGGATGGCTGAAGGGCGCGACGTGCCTGACGCTTCCTTCCCCTGCCGGACCTGGCCAAATTCATGCGCCTTAGTCAGCCCGGACTTGAAGTCTTCGTGCAACGACTCCAGCCCGCTTGCGCTGTCCTCGCCCAAGCGTTGGCACCGCACTGCGGAGGTCTTCGCGATGGACGGATTGGCCGGGTTCAAGCCCGCCTCCAACGAAGGGCTGCCCTGGATGAGTGCCGTCGCCGCGTCCCGGGCGTCCCCGTGGCTTGCGTATTTTTACCTCATGCTGATCACGCGCCCCGGCATTGAGCGCACCCCACGGGGGGAGGGGGGGATGGACGACGGCGGCCCTCCGCCCCGTCCGCCGTCCTCACGTTGGTGTAGCATCCGACCATGATCCTTCCCCCGCTCCGGGACGCCCGCTTCGTGACGATCCGGCGTGGCGGGACGCTGACGGATGGGCATCACCGTCTCCTGGCCCTTTGGGCGGCCTTGTGCGCGGAGCATGTCCTTGGCCTCTTCGAGTCTGCCCGGCCGGATGACCCGCGGCCCCGGCAGGCGATCGAGCACGCCCGAGCCTGGGTGCGCGGCGAAGTGACGATGATGGAGGCGCGTGCCGCAGGGGGCCGGGCCATGGGCGCCGCCAGGGACCTGCGCGGAGCAGCACGGCACGCCGCTTACGCCGCCGGCCAGGCTGCCGCCGTCGCCCACGTCGCCGCCCACGAGCTCGGCGCGGCCGCCTATGCCATCAAGGCGGCACGGGCGGCAGCCGTGGAAGGCGAGAGCGCGGCCGCCGGCTGGCGGGAGTGCCGATGGCAACGGGACCAGCTTCCTGAGCCTGTTCGTGAGCTCGTCCTCGATGACCAGAGAATGCGCAATGACATTTGTTGGTCGGTCTTCGATTGCTGAGCGAGCGTTGCGGGCGTTCCCGCGCCCGAACGTGCCGGGACCACTGTCGAGTCCGTGGCGCGGGACTAAGGATCTAACGTGTTCAGCTGGTGCCCATGAAGTCCGCAACGAGCCATCCCACGACTTCGGGTTGGTCGAGCCAGCTGATCAGGCCCGCGTCCCTGATGACTTCAAATCTTGCTTGCTTCACGTGTCGGCTGAGCTCGCGACCTGCGGGGACGGGGGCCATGTCGTGCTCGCCCCAGGCGAAAAGGACCGGGCACCTCAGTGTTGGCAGCTCGGGAATCAGCGCGTAGGTGAGGTTGTTGGGTTTTCGCAGGCCGGTGATGAGTTCGAGCATGGTGCGCCAGGCAAGTTGTGCGCCCGGGATGGTTGCGGCGGCGAAGAAGCATTCCATCAGGTCCTTGGATGCCCGTGCCGGATCTGCCATCAGGCCGCGCAGGGACTGTGGATCCCGGCGTGGGCGCCCGATGGTGGCGAAGATCAGCCGGTTGAGAACGGGGGTCGCCGCGATGCGGACTTTCGGGTCCAGGGTGCGGGTGCTGCCGGCAGGTTCGCCAATCAGTATGAGGCGGTCTACGCGGTCAGGGTGGGCAAGGGCAAAGGCGAGCGCCCAGTAGCCACCCACGGAGTTTCCCACCAGGGTCGCATGCCGGAGCCGGAGGCCGTCCATGGTGTCGCCAAGGAACGTGGTGGCGTGCTGGCGGTAGGCGATGCCGCGGTAGTTTTGCCGGTGGGTCAACCCACAGCCGGGCCGGTCCGGGGCGTACACCTCCCACCGTCCGGCAAGCTGGGCCACGAGGGGTGCCCAGCCGGCCGCCACGCTGTTGCCCCCATGAATCATGAGGACTGGGTCGCCTTGGCCAGTCTGCAGGATATGGACCCGTTTGGCGGGGTCTTCGCCCTGCAGGAAGGTGGATTTGACGTCAAGTCCAAGGTTTTTGAACAGGGTTTCCTGCGTGCGGACAAACCTCTTCTCCTGGGTGTTCAGGTCCATGGACGTTCACCTTCTGACTCGTTCGGATGTTGTTTGTCGCCCACTTTCATTGTTGCCGGGGACGCGCCGGGCGACGACAGTGCCAGCACGGTAATGTCCGACGGCGGCCGGCCGTCGGTTCCGTTGGGGGGCGCGGGTCGTGCCGGTTCGTCGAAGGGCTGCTTTTACGTGCTCGGGGCAGCTCCAAGGTGGAGCAGGACGGCAAGGACCCGGCGGTGGTTCTCGGGCCGCGGCTCGAGATCGAGCTTTTGGAAAATGTGGCGGATGTAGGCTTCGATGGTCCGTTCGTCCAGACACAGGGCCGAAGCGACGGCCCTGTTCGATCTGCCTTGAGCCATTAGTTGCAAGACGGCATTCTCACGATTCGTAAGCCGGCCCAGGATCCGGGCGTCGGAGTGCGCGGCCGCCACCTCGGACGCGATGGGTCCTTGCGCTGTTTGTGAAAGCGTCACGAGCTGGCCGTGGAGGAGCCGGGCCAGATCGGTTTCCCGGAGCGTAAAGTCGCCCAGGGTGCGGGTCAGGCTCAAGAGCCTGATGTTTCCATCCCTGACAGAGACATCAAGGGGGATGATCAGTTGGAACGGCGTTCCCAGACGTCGATACACTTCGTCATAGATGCCGGTGGACGTCCATGCGGCCAGGTCCATGAACTCGCTGACAGTGTGTGGCCTGAGGGCTGGCGCGGTGGCGTAGTGGCGGAGAATCGGATGTTGACGCAGAAGCGCAGGGAGCCCCCGGTCCCGCCTGACCATTTCCCCCGACGGAGCCCGGGAGAAGGAACCAACGCCGAGGGAGGGCACATGGAGATTCAGTGTGGCGGCCAGGTCTGCACGCAGTAATTCTGGAAGCTGAGCCAGCATGGCCTGCGCCAGCGACTCCGGGGACTGGGCCCGGAGCCTTAGCTGGTCTGCAGTCTCGGTTGCTGCAGCAAAATCGCGCTCCGATACAAATACCATTGCTCCCCCTGAGAGCTGGCGCACTACTGTCCAAGCGTATTCCCACCGGCGCCAGAAGTCACCGTAATTCAGGTGTCGGCGGGCAGGACGCTATTTGAGCAGGTCATGCATGACCGGCGCGTTCTTGTCGTTTTCGGTCAGGGGAGACAAACCCCACAGGCTTTCCATGGTGTGCAGGAGGGAATAGTGGCTGTAGGCCAGAGAGGATTTGTGGGATTGCCGGGCCGCCGGTCCGGCAAAGATGGTTGACACGGTGTTGTTCTCGCCCTCACCTTCGTCCCAGGTGACTACCAGAAGTGAGTTCTGCGTGGTGAAGGCCGGTGAGGCCAGGATGCCCGGCACGTGGTGTGAGAGCCAGGCGTCGCCGGTCGCCACCGGGCAGTCGTGCATGTCGTTGCAAAGATTTGGACTGATGAAGACGTAGTTGGGCAGGCTTGAGCCGGTTTTTAGGTCCTCGCCGAGTTGGGTCAGGGGAACGACGTGCGCCTCGCAGGAGGCGTGGTTGTTGGTGACGCTCGGGTAGTACATGAACGGGTTGTGCTTCACGGCGTAGGGGTAGGTGTTCTTCGCAGAGCAGGGGGCGGGCATGCTCTCGGCGTACATTTTCCACGTTCTTCCGGATTGCTCGATGGCATCGGTGATGGCCGGTACCTGTGCCGTGCAGCGGTCGCCGGGGGTGCAGTCGTCCGTGATGCCGGCAGTGGTGCCGCCGGTCAGGGCCAGATAGTTGGGCAGGCTTGGGTGGGATACGGCCTGGTAGTTGGTTGCCATTGCATTGTCGGCGGCCAGTTTGTTGATGTAGGGCGCGTCAGGGTTGCCCAGAATGTTTGAGGCCGGTTTGTTTTCCTCGACGATGATGACGATATGGTCGATCGCGCGAGGTGTTTCTCCCGCGGCGGCCGGGCTGCCTGCCGGCCGGGTCACGGAGGATGCCGAAGGTGACGGGGCCTGGGGGGCAACGGGGTCCGCGGAAGCGCATCCAGCCATGACTACGCCGAGTGCGATGAATCCGATGGCGAACGCAACACGAAGGCGGCTCTTCTGGCTCATTACTCGATGCTAGCCGGAGCGGCGTCTCCCGGCCATGTCCTGAGTCGGAAACACCTTTCATGGGTTGCGCCGCCGTCTGGACAGTCCTTCGAGTGACTTGTAGAGTTCAGCTACTGGTGTGCTGTAGGCAAGGGGCTCGGGGCGGGCGTGCGGCACGGTTGGTAAAGATCCCGTTCGCGGCAAACAGGTCTCCCAGGTTAGCCAACCAGCACTAGGAGACAGCGTGAAACGCAGGTTTGCTTCGGTCCTTGTCGGGGCCATACTTTCAGTGGCACTCACCCCAATGCTCGCAGCACCGGGCTGGGCTGCTTCACCGTTCAGCTTTGCCGTAATCGGCGACACCCCCTACGGATCCGCACAGCTCTCAGTGTTTCCGCAGCGCATCGCCCAGATCAACGCCGATCCCGATGTGCAGATGGTGACCCATCTGGGCGATATCGGAGGGCCGCCCAACTGCACCGATTCGTACTATGCCACCATCAAGTCGAACTTCGACCAATTCGTGGATCCGCTACTCTATACCCCCGGTGACAATGAGTGGGCAGATTGCTCCCGGGCTAGCGTTGGCGTGGCCAATCCGCTGAACCGTCTGGCGGCCGTGCGGCAGGTGTTCTTCCCCCAGCCGGGCCAAAGTCTTGGCCAAAACCCGGTGCCTGTCACCGCCCAGTCGGGCTATCCGGAGAACGTGCTGTTTTACCAGGAAGGCATCACCTTTGGCATGGTCCATATTGTTGGATCGGAAAACGATTTGGCATGGTGGAGCGGCAACACGGCGGTCACGCCGGAGCAAAAGGCGGAAGTGGACGCCCGCACCACCGCGGACATCTCACTGATCCACAGCGCCTTTGCCACGGCGAAGGCCAACAACAGCAGGGCCGTGGCATTGATGACGCAGGCCGACATGTTCACCGGTTCCCCGAACCGCACCGCATTTGCCCCGTTGGTGAAGGCAATTGCCGACGAAGCCTTGGCGTATGGCAAGCCGGTGTTCTTGTTCAACGGCGACACCCACACCTTTGCCAGCGACAAACCCCTGGCCTCGTCAACATGGTTGTCGTACTACGGCATCGCCACTGCGGTCCCCAACCTTTCCAGAATTACCATCCAGGGCGGGCCCAATGTGGCCGAGTGGCTGAAGGTGACGGTCGTCAACACGGCTGATGTGCTCAATATTCAACGGGTCCCCTTCGGGACCACGGCAGCGCCCGTGGCGTCCTTTAGCGACTCGATCAGCGGCCTTTCCGCGACGTTTGACGCCTCCGGATCCTCCGGTGCCGGCGGCCTGGCAGGATACGCATGGACCTTCGGGGATGGAACTGCCGGCACGGGAGTCGCGCCCTCGCATGCGTATGCGGGCGCCGGCACCTATCCGGTCACCCTTAAGGTGACCGATAGCCAGGGCGCGACGGCGTCGAAGACCGTTTCTGTGAGCGTCACCACGGCAGCCCCGGGCGTGGATAGCGTCGTGGTGCCCGCCAAGTCGTCGTGGACCTGGCGCTTCGCTCCGACCGCTCCGGACGCTGCGTGGAATAGTCCCGGGTATGACGCGTCGGGCTGGAATTCGGGACCCGGTGTGCTCGGATTCGGATCTACCGGGCTTGGCACGAACATTGACGTCAGCGGCGCCGCCAGCACCCGGCCCCTGGCCGCCTATTTCGTCAAGAAATTTACCGTGGACTCCGCTTCAGCGGTGACGAAACTGTCACTGAGGACGGTAGCCGATGACGGCGTCGTTGTTTTCGTCAACGGAACGGAAGTGGGCCGGAGCAATATGCCGGCGGGCCCTGTGACGATCAAGACCTACGCGTCCTCGACCACCAACACGGCCATTGCCGCGGCAAACCCGGCGATCTTTGACGTACCGGTGTCGCTGCTGGTGGATGGAAGCAATACCATCGCCGCCGAGACGCATCTGAACTACCACGCCACAGCGAACATCAGCTTCGACCTTACGGCGACCGCCACAACGTCCACTGGCGGAGGCGGACCGGTGCCCAACCAGCCGCCGGCGGCTGCGTTTGTCAGCAGTGTTTCCGGTCTGGTGGCCAGTGTTGATGGTTCGGCGTCGAAGGATCCGGACGGGAGTGTTGCCTCCTATGCCT
>CAJDTM010000087.1_pt1 | contig 14992 bp, 19 predicted proteins | sample 7389831 | NCBI WGS metagenome assembly CAJDTM01 (sample SAMEA7055656, study PRJEB34461) | soil metagenome | biome: terrestrial ecosystem; feature: Peninsula; material: soil | place: Antarctica | collected 2016
GCCGGGTTGGCGATTTTGTAGCCGTTCAGGTGCAAAATCGGCAGCACCACCCCGTCCCGGGCCGGGTTCAGGAACTTGTTGGAATGCCATGCGGTCGCCAGTGGCCCGGTCTCGGCCTCGCCGTCGCCGATCACGCAGGCCACCAGCAGGTCCGGGTTGTCGAACGCGGCGCCGTAGGCGTGGGCGAGGGAATAGCCCAGCTCCCCACCCTCGTGGATGGAACCAGGCGTTTCCGGAGCCGCATGGGAGGGGATGCCCCCGGGGAAAGAGAACTGCCGAAACAAACGCCGCAGACCGTTTTCGGAGCGGTCAATATCGTTGTACACCTCACTGTAGGTGCCGTCCAGGTAGGCGTTGGCGACCATGCCGGGGCCGCCGTGGCCGGGCCCGGTCACAAAGATCGTGTTCAGGGCACGGTCCCGGATGACCCTGTTGAGGTGGGCGTAGATGAAGTTCAGCCCGGGCGTGGTTCCCCAGTGGCCGAGAAGTCGCGGCTTGATGTCCGCACGCGTCAACCGGCGCCGCAACAGCGGGTTGTCCAACAGGTATATCTGGCCCAGGGAGAGGTAGTTCGCGGCACGCCACCAGGCGTTCAACTCGACAAGCGTTTCATCGCCAAGGCCGCCGGGGGCGCCGCGTGCCCACGAAGTTTGCGTTCCGTTCGTCTCATTCATACAGGATGCTCCTTCAGGACGGATCAGGTGACGTGCCCAGTCAAGCAGGGTTCCAGGCGCCCCGACAGAGTCAAAGGTCACCCGTTCCCCGGTTGAGTGTCTTGGTTGGATTTGTCCGAATTTCGAAACCCCCTCCTGGGCACAAAGGCTCTATCACCGCCCGCACCATCGGAGTAGGACAGTACTGAAAGCATTTTGGAAACAACTGTCAGGTCGGAAAACCGCATGCGTGCCTTCATTAGCTCTGCCTCATCCCCGATCAGTCCAGGAATTTACCTTGGCTGGGGCAACGTAACCATCCAGTTGGGCAACTTGATTGTCATTGTCGTGATGCTCGTCCTGTTCGCGCTGGCGCTCGTACTGCCATTTCCCGGCGGAAAGGGACGAAAATGAGCACGGTCAAGGAGCCGGCACCAGATTCGGAGGCCGCTGGGACCGGGGCCTACACGTGGACTGGCAAATCCCGCCGCTGGTTCCTCAGACACCTCCCCCCGGACAAACTGTTGCCGGAGGACCAACCCAGCTATGTGGCCTCGTGGGCGTACGTCTTCGGGATGGGCGCAGTTGCCGGGCTTATCTTCATCATTGCCTCCGGGCTGGTGCTCGCTCTGAACGGACCCCAGTGGTACCACGTCTCCTCTTTCGGCCACTTCATCAACAGCGTGCACCTGTGGAGTGTTGAACTGTTCTTCATGTTCCTCGTCGTTCACCTGTGGATCAAGTTCTGGATGGCCGCGTGGCGCGGAGGACGGGTGTTGACCTGGATCACGGGCATGGTGGCGTTCCTGGTCTCCGTTGTCACGGCGTTCACCGGATACCTGTTGCAAACAAACTTTGACTCACAATGGATTTCCTACGAGGCAAAGGACGCGCTGAATGCGGTCGGCGTCGGGGCCTGGTTCAATGTTGCCAACGTGGGGCAGATCTTCATGTGGCACATCACCCTGCTCCCCCTGGCCGTCGGCGCGGTCGTGGTGCTGCACGTACTGCTGGTCCGCGCCCACGGAGTGGTCCCCCCGCTCGATGCGGCCGTCTCTGATGCCCAGCTGCGTGCCTCCACGGCCGGGGCGCCGGAGACGGAGGCGAGGCAGCCATGAAGGGGACCCCATCCCCGCTGTCGTGGCGGAAAGGCGACAACGTAGCCGGCAGGACTTGGCGCGGGCGTGTCAGGGACTACGACCTGTTCAAGGAACTGGCCATTGGTGTCGTCGCCGTTGGCCTGCTCCTGGTGGGATGCTCGGTGATCTTCGGTTCGCCCGACGAGCCCGGGGTAACGCTCAAAGCTTGGGCGACGGCGGCGCCGTCGGACTTCGTCGCCACCGCCGCCGCCGAACTCGGCGGCACCAGCGACACTGCAGCCTATGGACCGCCCTACAATGCGACACCGGATGCCACCCAGAAGCTCGGGTTCATCGACCTGCAGGCACTGTCCGGAGTGCGCATTCCCATCGACACAGCCAACGACTTCGTCGTCAATCCGCTCGAAACGCTGCCCACCCCACCGCCGGCCTTGGCCACCTGGACCGGGGCGACTACCGCACAGCAGACAAAATGGACCACCGACTACGCCACTGCCTTGGCCGCCGCACCCGGCGGCGACACGGCCCGGGTGGCAGCCGGAGACTATGGACCCGTCCCGGCGTTGACCGGCGCGCTGCTGGCCATGGCAAAGAGTGGAAACCTCGACGGCGTACTCCAGAACGGCGGGCAGCCCTACACCCTTGACTACACACGCACCATCTTGTTTCTTGGCGACGGAACGTACTTCACAAACTTGGCCACCACCGCGCACCTGACCGGCGACCAATGGGGCGTGATGAACGAAACAGGCAACACACCCGGTCAGTCCTGGCTATGGCTGTTCTCGTTCTTCTACCAGGTCCAACCGTTCAAGTCCTCCCCCAATGCGGACATCCTCGTGGTCTCCATCATGGTGGGACTGTCCCTTCTGCTGACCCTGCTCCCGTTTATCCCGGGACTGCGATCGGTGCCGCGGAAAATACCGGTTCACCGGTTGATCTGGAGGGACTACTACAGCAAGCGTTGACGCGGGGGCGGCCAGGACGCTGCAGCTTCGCTAACGCTTCTTGCCGGTTTCCGCCGCGGCGAGGCTCAAAGCCAACGTCGGGCACAGGTGGACGGCTTCCCCGGCTGCTTCGGACTGTGAGGGACCGATGGCCACGTTGCTGCGGTCGCCGGCGCGCTTGGCAAGCGGGTATCCCCAGTCGTCGCGGCCTAGCAGGGTGGGCAGGAGCTCGGTGCACAGCCCGCGTCCGTCACACCTGGTCCAGTCAATGTGCAGCGTCTGATTCATGCTCCCCTCCCCATGGACTGGGTGCAGCCCCCGGCCAGGTGCGCCTCCACATCCGCAGAAAACGTGTCCAGGGCACTGCCCACCAGCTGCGCCGTGCCATCCGGATGGTGGCAGGCGCCGCGGCCCGTAACCAGTTTGCCCAGCCGCCCCAGTTCGCGCACCAGCTGCGGATCGCGGCTTCCGTCGACAATCGCGTTCAGGACCCGGGCCATCGCGGGCAGGCCGAACATGCACGGGCCGCATTGCTTCGCAGACTCTCCGGCCAGGTAGCTGAGAATCTGTGCCGTGGTCTCAAGCCCGCACTGTGACGCCGGGAGTGCGTACACCACGCCCGCACCCGGCGGGACCGTGTGGCTTGCCGGCCCCGACGGGGACAACCGGTAGTCCAGAGGCCGGACCCACCGCCCGTGATAGCCGCCGACCAGGACCGCCTGGACGGCCGAAGCGTCAATCCCGGCATCGGCCAGCACATCACCCAGGCGCGCATCCCCGGCCGCTTCAACAACCTTCCCACCGGCGGGCCCGGTGACGGAGAGCAGGCGGGTGCCCGGATCCCGCTCGGACCCTTCCGTGCGAAACCATCCGGAACCATGGCGGGCGATGAGTGCCATGTGGGCGAGCGTTTCCACGTTCAACACGAGGGTTGGCCGGCCCTTGAACCCCGACTCGCTGAGCCGGCGCCGGTGGTCCGTTGGCAGCCCGGTGCCATGGGCGATGCCGTTGACGACGGCGCTGGCCTCTCCGGAGATGAACGTTTCGGCGGCTTCCACGACGCGGATCCGGCGGGCATCCTGCCGTTGTGCAAGGGCACGTTCCACCGGTGGAACGTTGACGGCTGTCACGTAGATGTACAATCGGGCGCCGGACACCGCCCGCGCCGCTGTGAGCAGGCCGTCGATCACCAGGTGCGGGGCATGGGCCAGCAGTGTCTTGTCCTTGAAGCTGAGGGGCTCGCCTTCGGCACCGTTGGCAATCACCACCGGCTTGCGTGAAATAGGTGCTCCGGAGCGGGCATCCGCGGTGGCGGCAATCTTTCGCCACGAGGCGAAGGCCGCCCCGCCCCGGCCGGTGAGCCCGGCGGTTTCCACGGCATCGACGAAGCGGGCGTCGATGCCGCGTGTTGGCAGCGCCTCATAGGCTTGTTCATGGGCAGCCAACCCGGCATTGTTGCCGGCGGCAAACAGGCGGGCGGTCCCGGGCGGGCCCTGGCGGTTGGCGACCCTGGGAATTTCGGCGGTGAGCGGTGTCATGGCAGGCTTCCTTGGCGGGTTTTGGCGGTTTCCAAAAAGTTGGACGAGGCCCTCCACAGCAGGGCACCGGACACGGCGGCGACAGAAACAGCGGCCAGCAAAAGGAACCACTTGCTGGTCCCGTTCGTCCCGTTGCCGATGGCATGCGCCACGGCAATGGGCCACATCGCGTAGGTGAACCAATGGACGGCCCGAAAGGTCCGCCGGCCAATGCGGTGTCGAAGGAGGCTGGTGGCCACCACCGCGACGACGAGATCAAAGGCCACCGTGCCGAGCCCCTGCCAGAAGGGCTTGAAGGCGCCCAGGAACGGTACCACGACGTCGGTCACGTCCAGTTTTGCGTATGAGTCCAATATCAGGGACCCGACGTGGAGGACGAGAAACACCGAAGCCAGCAGGGCGAGATTGCGATGGATCAGGGTCACTGCGAACCGGGGAATACCCGGCAGGGGCCTGCCGGAGCGGGTCAGTATCCCCAGAAGGACAGTGACAGTGAAGAGGGCCAGGGCGACGACGCCGCTCACCCGGCCGAAGGCCCACAGTGCGTTATCCATGGGACTGCGCCCCCGTTGGGGTCATGGCCTGCCGGTGGTGGCCCCTCGGCCAGGGGGAGGTGGCAACCACCCGGCCCTGCCGGTCGACAAGGCGTGCTGCGATGCCGTCGCGTTCAAACCACCCCACCGCCGAAAATCCACGGACAATGCCTGCCGTACTGTACGCATTGGCCCGCAGGCATGAGGGTGCCGCCACGGTGACGGAACGCCAGACCGGTTCGGCGGGTAGTCCGAACCGCGGATCAAGAATATGGTGGACGGATTGTCCGGCGTGCTGCCACCGCCGTTTCTGGGTGCTTGAAGTGGCCATGGCGTGGCCGGCGCCCAACGTGACCTGCTGCGCCGGATCCTCGGGCAGGTCCTGGACGAGAACCTGCCAGCCGCCGTCGGGAGCGCAGCCTGCGGTGGCAATGTCACCGCCCAGGGAAACCAGCACCCCACACCCCAGCTCTGCGGAAACGAGGGCGGCGGCACGGTCGGCAGCGACAGCCTTGGCCGTTGCCCCCAGGTCGAGCCGCAGCCCCTCGGGCACCGTGAGAAAGTGGCCCACAAGCCGGACCCGGGCCCATCCGGGGTCCCGGCCACGGCCCGGAGCCTCCCGGGTTGTGGTGCCGAAGGAATGGATCCTCACTTCGGCCAAGTCGCGGTCGTATCCGAGGGCGGCCAACTCGTTGCCGAGGGTGGGGTCAACATCGCCGCCGGTCCAGCGTGCCGCGTCAAGTGCGCTGACAACAAGCGATGCCAACAGGGGGCTGACCCTGGCGCCTGCGGATAGACGCGGCTGGATTCGCATCAATTCCGAGTCGGCACGGAATCGGCTGCAGGCCGCATCGACGCCGGCGATAACAGAGCGAACAAGTCCTGCGGCCTGCCCGGTGAGGGCGGTATCGGTGACGGTGATGGACGCGTCCAAGCCCCATGTGGTCCACGACTCATGGCCGGTCATGTCAGGACCCCGACGAGCTGCCATTGATGGCGCCGCCAGTTCCGGGCTGCACCGGGCTCACGCCCGTGTGGCCGTCTTCATTCTTGTTGCCCTGGCTCTGTGAGGGCCCGTCGTCTTCGCTGGTGATGGATTTCGTGGTGGCGGCATGACTGGTGGTGGACATGTCTACCGCCACGGCTGCGACGCCGGCAGTGGCCAGGCTGCCAGCAGTGACTGCCGTGGTGATGCGGGCCGCCCACTGCTTGCCGCTGATTCGCGTGTTCAAGGCCTGCTCCTGTCGTGGCGATGATGTACTGTCTTCCTTCATCATGCGCGCGGTTTCTTTGCGCTTTCTTAGACAGGCATGGGGAATCGTTAGGGTTGCCCCAGCGGCAGCGTCACTTTGACCACGGCCCCGCCGGCCGGTGAATTGGGTTCAACCGTGACCGTTCCGTTGTGCCGTACGGCGATCTCTGCGACCAGGGCAAGGCCCAGTCCGTAGTGGCGTGGCATGCTGGCGTCGCTGGGGAGGGAGCGGGCCGATGCGAAGCGTTCGAACACCCGTGCCTGCGTTCCGGGGGCAAAGCCGGGGCCGTCGTCAAGCACCCGGATGACCGCGTTGTGTCCTTGCACCCCGACGTCAACGTCGACGCTTGTTTCGGCATGGTCAAGGGCGTTGGCGATCAGCGCGGTCAGGGCCCGCCGAAGTGCAACGTCCGAGCCACGGACGGTCACCGCCTCGAGGGAACCGGTGCGCCTCACGCGGATGGCTCTCCGCTGGGCCTCCGGCTCCGCCAGCGCAGCGGCTTCCCCGGCGATGGCAACCACATTCACCGCTGCGTGCTTCTCCGCTTCACGCGGATCCGCCGACAGCAGCAGGTCATCGAGAATCCCGGTGAGCCTCCTGGTGTCTTCCACCAGCTTGGCCACACCGGCCGCGACGTCGTCGTAGGACAGGCCTGTCCCGTCGCCGCCCAGCTTCCGGCGCAAAAGCTGCGCGCGGGTGCTGATCAACGTCAGCGGGGTCCGCAATTCATGGCTGGCGTCCGCGACGAACCGGCGTTGCAATTCCAAACTCCGGGACATCGGCTGCATGGCCCGCCGGGCCATCAAGCCCGACAATCCCGCCGCCAATGCGGCTGAAACGGCAGCGGCTACCGCCATGGCCAGCATCAAACGGCTGAGTTCTTCCTGGCTTTCATGCCGGTCGATGGCTGCCTGGATGACTCTTCCGTTTCGATAAGTGGTCAGAATTGTGTACGAATGGTTGTCGATACTGACGTTCTCCTGCACATCTTCCCGCGTCACGCCAACCCGCTGGAGGGCGGCGGTGTCGGGCAAACCGGTCGGCGCTTCGCGAGAACGCAACACGTTCCCATCCTGGCTGATGGCAACGAAGACGCCCAACGGTGCGTCGGAGGGTGAATCGATATGGGTTGCGTCGGCCAGGGACCTGTTGGCCGACTCCTGGACACCGGCGGCCACAATTGAGTAGACCAGTGTGCCGACCAGGACAAGCAGGACGATGATCACGGCCGTGAATTGCAGGGCAAGCCGAAATACGGCGCGTTTAAGCTCCGACGTGTCGCGGGTTTTCAAGCGATGTGCCCCAGCCGGTAACCCACGCCTCGGACGGTCAGCACGCACGGCCGCCCCAATTTCTTACGTAGATAGTGGACATAGGTGTCCACCACGCCGCCGTCGTCGGCTTCCGTGAAAACGCTGTCAACCAAGGCCTCCCGGGTAAATATTTGCCGTGGTCGGCGGGCCAGGTGCAATAGCAGTTCGTTTTCCCGCTCGGAAAGCACAACGACGCCTCCCCCGTCCAGCGTCACGGTGCGACTCGTGCCCTCCAGCAGCCCGCCGGGCACGCGCACTGCACAGGAGACGGCAGTGTGCCGGCGCAACAGGGACCTGATCCGGGCCAGCAGTTCGTCGACGTCGAACGGCTTGCCCAGGTAGTCTTCGGCGCCCCGATCCAGCCCTTCGACCCGGTCCGCGGGGTTGCTGAGGGCGGACAGTATCAGGGCCGGCGTCGTGACGCCCCGGGCCCGCAGCCTGCCCAGGACATCCAGTCCGTCGATGGCCGGGAGACCGCGGTCCAGCAGTAGGACGTCGAAGCGCCGGCTCAACCCTTCGTGCAGGGCACGCTGGCCGTCATGGGCCACCACCACCCCATACCCCTCACTTTCAAGGAGTTCCTGGAGCATGGTGGCCAGGCCCCCGTCATCCTCCACCACCAGCACACAACGATCTTCGGACATGCTGTGAAGTATAGACGCCGGGGCCGGAGCCGCCGCGCGGAAGGTGCGGGGCCTGTCTGGGGCTTGAGTGGCGTGGGGGAACCGCCGAATTTCTGTTGGGCTCACACGTGGGAGTCTTGATGAACGACATCCTGAACCAGGTCTTCAGCAGTGGGGTGAAGACCTGTTTCCTTGCGGGTCTTGCGTTGCTTTCGGATGTGCCAGGTGATGACCCCGGCAACGGCGAGGCCGAGGATGGCGAAGGTGACAGTGTGGCCGATGCTTTTTGCAAGGGTAAGGTAGGCGCTGCCTGCGAAGTAGCCCAGCAGGACTGCCGCGGTACCCCAGATGATGCCGCCGGCAGCGTTGAATATCAGAAAGCGGCGGTAGGGCATGTGGGACAAGCCTGCCAGGGCGGGCATGACGGCTCGGAAGAAGGCGGTGAACCTTCCGAGAAAGACCGCTGTGCCGCCGCGACGTGCCAGAAAATCCCGTGCCTCGTCCAGTTTTTGGCGCCGCTTTTTCAACAATCGAAGGTTTAGTAGTCGTGGCCCGTAGCGCCGTCCGACTTCGTACCCGACCGTGTCGCCAAGGATGGCGGCCAGGACCACCAGGAACGTGATGAGCCAAAGGTGCAGGTGCTGCTGGCTGGCCAGGACACCGCCGAGGATGGCGGCCGTTTCACCGGGAAGGATAAACCCGATGAACAATGCGTCCTCGGCGAAGACCAGGGCCGTGATAAGCAGGTAGGCGACAACGGGGGTGACCTGAAGTACTGCTCCAAGGATCGCGTTCAACATGGTCCTACCGTCCTTTCCGGCTTTGCCCCAGCCTTCCATGACGGCACTGAGGGGACCCTGAGAGCCCTGGGCGGACGTCGCCGCAAACGACGTGGAACCCCAACGGCAGCCAGGCCAACTGCCCACGCCTGTCCAAAGTCACAGCACCAAGGAAAAGCTCCGTCTCATCAAGTCCACCCGCCGGACGGGTCAAGAGGTTGGCAGAGAAGCTGGGACGGCTGGGCCACGCGGGGCGCTTTCTGAAGAAGGGAGGCGCCGCCGAACACACTGGTGGACCTCCAAGCCAGATGTTTGCCTGGGCGATTCGCGAATCATGCACAAGGTGTTCCCGGAACCGGGTCCGTTAACATCGGGTTTCACCGGAACGGGGCCGTTCCGTCGTGGGTGGCGGGAAAGGCGTTCAGGGCCGGGGGCAGGTGGGCGCAACAGCCATGGGCCGTGAACCGGTACGGACGGCCACGTGTCTGCACCAGGTCAACGGAGCAGGCCATGGTCGCCGGGTTCAGCGTCATGGGCAGAAATGGCCCGGACAGGATGGGGGGGCCTGGCCGGGCCATTCAGTCTTGTTTCAGCAGGCCCTCACTGGGGGCCTGCGCGTGTGGATATTCAGTGGCGCCTCCTTCCGGCTTGACTGCCGGTGAATTGGTCGATTTAGGGGGATCCGGGCAAATCACCGGGGTCTGTGTGCTCGCCGGTCTGTTGGACGTTGGGACCAATGTCATTGGCCTTCTCCGACGTGCCGGCCTTTTCACCCGGATCCGGGGCTTCCTTGGCACCGGGAGTGTCCGCAGCTTCCAGGGCGTCCTTGGCACCGGGAGTGTCCGGTGTGTCGCCGGGGGTGGGCGTGTCCGTGGTCGACAGGGTAGACGAGGATGAGGTTGGTGCTGGCACAGGGGTGGCGGCGCTGGCCGCTCCGACGCCGAGCCCGGCCAGGGCCATTACTCCCACGGCCCCCATGATCAACTTCTTCTTCACGTCCATTCCAGTGATCCGGTCCAAGAGATTCGGTTCTTTGCTGCTGGTCATTGGTATCTCCCTTCCTTGCGGGCTTTGCCGCCGCCATCCGGGGTGGGTGGCGATGACTCCACTGTGCCGGGACGTCACTGAGGAGACGCTGAGCCCGCCCATGGGGATGCTGAGAAAGGCGGGCCCTGCAATTGTGCAAAAGACAGCGGCACGGGCATGGTTGAACCATGACACCACTTCGCCTGCGGCCCCGCCTGCCCCGACGGCCAATTCGACGTGCTTGGGGTGTGCGTAAAAGGGCGACAGCGACGGCCGTCACCGTGGTCGCCCTCGCCCTGGTGGCCGGGGGCCTGCTGTTGTTGGTGCTCCTGCAGAGCTCCCTCATCGCCACCACTGAAGGGGCTGCCAAGGCAAAGGCCACGGACGTGGCGGCGATGATCACCAGCCAGGACGTCTCCGAGGCCGGCCAGGCACTGGCCGGTCGTCGCGTCCTCGGAAAAATCGGCGGGCACCATCGCACTGTCTGAATTGCGCCCCGGCCCCGGAAAAACCGCTACTGAGGATGTCTCCAGCCTGCAAAGCATCGGCGACACGGACGCGTTCCTCATCGTCGCCTCCGGAGTTCACACGGAGCAGGGCACCTACACCGTCATCGTCGCCTCGACGGTCCAGGTCCAGGCGGACTCCGTGGCCACCGTGGCCTGGTTCCTCCTGGGAGCAACACCGTTGCTGCTGATAGTGGTCGGGTTCTCGGTCTGGCTCCTGGTGGGCAGGTCCCTGCGCCAGGTCGAGCGGATCCGCGGTCAGGTCGCCCGGATCAACGCCAGCCGGCTCAGCGAACGGGTGGAGGTCCCGGCCACCAACGATGAAATCCATCGCCTTGCGTTGACCATGAACACGATGCTCGACCGTCTCCAGGCTTCCGACGGCGAGCAGCGCCGGTTCGTCTCCGATGCCAGCCACGAACTGCGCAGCCCCCTGGCCACTATCAGCGCCGGACTGGAAATCGCGGCCGCTGACCCGAGCGGGGAAACCTGGCACGAACTCCAGGGCATGCTCAGCGGCGAAACGGCACGCATGCGCTACGATTCGCCGGCTGCGTTCCCTGAGCCCGCACGCCATCACAGCCAGCCTCACCCCCGCCCGGGTCACCGGAGACCCACACCGGCTGGCACAGGTGCTGCGCAACGTCCTGGACAACGCCGACCGCCACGCACGGTCCTCCATCACCATTGAACTGACCACGGGGCCCGGAGTGGTCCGCGTGCTCATCGACAACGACGGCGACCCCGTACCCGAGGCCGACCGGAACCGGATCTTCGAACGATTCGTCCGTCTGGACCAGAGCCGCTCCCGCGAAAGCGGCGGCAGCGGACTTGGCCTGGCCATCGCCGCCGGCATCATGAAAGCCCACCACGGCACCATCTCCAATACCAAGACCCCTTCCGGAGGCTGCCGCTTCGAGCTGCGCCTGCCCCGTGGCACCGTGGACTGAATCGCCGTCCTGCTCCAGCCCGCCCCATGTTGCGGATTGCTCGTGCCACGCCCGTCCCCCTAAGCTGCCGGTCCCCTGTCGGGGGACCTGTCGGGGGACCTGTCGGCGCCAAGAAGATAGCCCATGCCGCGGACGGTGGCGAGCGTGGACAGCTTGAAGGGTGCATCAATTTTGCGCCGCAGGTACCCGATGTACACTTCGACCACATTGTCACCGCCCTCAAAGGCCGGATCCCAGACGTTGTCGAGAATTTCGGCCTTGGAGACCACCTGGTCGTGGCGGCGCATGAGAAATTGCAGCAGCCCGTATTCGCGCGCGGTCAAGGAAATGGCCGTGTCGCCACGGTGGACACTGCGGTTCAAGGGGTCCATCCGTAGCGTTCCCAATTTCATCACCACCGGCCGTTCCGGGGCGCCGCGCCGGATCAGTGCCCGCAGCCTGGCCACCAACACGAGAAAACTGAAGGGTTTGGTGAGGTAGTCATCGGCGCCGAGGTCGAAGGCGTCGGTCTGGTCATATTCGCCGTCCTTGGCTGTGAGCATCATCACCGGCGTCCAGATTTTGCGCCCGCGCAACTCCTTGAGCACGTCATATCCATTCTTCAATGGCAGCATCAAGTCCAAAACGATCACATCGTAGGGGTTCTCGGTGGCAGCCCACAGGCCGCTAACACCGTCATGGACCACCTCCACGATGAAGCCCTCGTTCGCCAAACCACGGCGAACCGTCTCAGCCAACAGCTTTTCGTCTTCCACCAGCAAGATCCGCATAGAGATCCTTCCCAAACACTTGCCCACGTAACAGCAGTATGCCCGGGCATGCCTGAGAAGAATCTGAGAATTTGTTTCTCAGGCACGTCTCAGGAACACCCTGCCATGCTGGCATCATGGGCACGAACCACGTCAGGAAGACGATGATCACCACTTCGCACCGGAAACAACCGACCACATCGAATCCGTTGCCGTATCTTCGATCCTGGTGGTGGCTGGTGGTGGGCGCTACTATCTTCGCAGCCACGGACGCCGCCGGGCTGCTCATCAAGAACAGCGGACCCAAGACGGCCGAACTGGGCGTGGACCTGGCTCTGGCGCGGGACCGCAATCCGGCACTGAGCGCACTCGCGCTGGCCGTCCACTTCGGTCTGGGACCTGTCGGCGCGGTCATCATCACGGTCCTCGCCTGCCTGGCTTTGATTCTGGCGAGGCGCGGCTATGCCGGCTCCCTCGCTTTCGGGGCGGTGGTGGGCATCGGGTGGCTCGCGTCAGCGGCGTGCAAACGCTTCGTGGGACGTCCCCGGCCGCCTGCCGATGCGGTGCAGGCATTGGTCCCCCAGCACGGCATGGACAGCTTTCCCTCCGGCCACACTGCCTTCGCCGTGGCCTTGGTCTGGGCGTTCGTCCTCGTCGTGACACGCACAGCACGCGCCCGGTCGGTGACGCTGGCCGCGGGCGCCGCGTTCGTGGCGTTGGTCGCGTTCTCCCGGCTCTATCTGGGCGTGCACTATCCCAGCGACGTCATCGCCTCCGTCTTCATTGCCAGCGCTGCGATCCTGTCCTGGCTGCCGGTCTGGAACAACCTGATCGCACCCCGGTTAAGTCCACGGGCGCGAACGCCCGGCCCCACACCGGTGCAGGACACCACGACACGGACGCCCTGACGTGAACGCCGTGAGCGTGTTGGGGAAGCCGCTCTCTGAGCCTCAGGCGGCAATCGGCCGGCGGCCTCAGGGTACCTTGACCTGTCCCACGCCGGATTCGCAGCGAACCGTGAGTGGGACACTGCCCTGCGCCTGGTTCGGGCCGAGCGTTGCGCACCAAAGGACATCCAAAGTGAACGGTGCCCCCAACCTGTGCAACCCGGATTTGCACTGACGGGTTTATGGTTGTGGGACGAATTTGCCGCGGGGCAATGCCACCAGCGAGTGTCCGGAGGCCACGATGACCACCCAGTCAACAGTTTTCAAGAACGCCCACGTGTTTGACGGTGAGGATTTCCTCCCCGAACCCGCCGACGTTGTTTTCGCCGACGGTGTGGTCGCAGCCGTCGGGCCCGGCGCCGGTGACGCCGAACAGCACGCGTCGGCCACTGTCATCGACTGCACCGGTAAAACGCTGCTTCCCGGCATGATCGACCTGCACATCCATGCCACCTCATCCAACCCAGGGTCGGTGCAGGCGTTCGTGGAACCGTTCTCGCTGCAGTTCTACGAGTCAGTGCGCAACCTCCAGGCCACGTTGCGCTCCGGCATCACCTCCGCCCGGGACGCGGGGGGCGCCGACCTGGGCGCGAAGGTCGCCCAGGAAACGGGGCTGATCAAGGGCCCCCGGCTGCGCCTGGCCATCAGCATCATGTCCCAGACCGGCGGTCATGGCGACTTCTGGATGCCCTCAGGGGTTTCCTCCCCCGCACTGGGACCGCATCCTGGCAGGCCCAGCGGCGTGGCCGACGGCGTGGAGGAAGTCCGCAAGGCCGTGCGCACACTGCTGCGTGCCGGGGCCGACCAGATCAAGATCTGCTCAACCGGAGGGGTCCTCTCCCCCGCCGACGACCCCCGCCACTCGCAGTTCAGCCTCGAGGAGATCAAGGTCATCGTCGCGGAGGCCGAGGCACAGGGCAAGTACGTGATGTCCCACGCGCAGGGCACGGCGGGGATACGCAACGCGCTGGAGGCCGGAGTGCTCACCATCGAGCACGGCATCTACCTCGACGACGAAACCATCCAAATGTTCCTGGACCGCGACGCCTACCTGGTCCCAACCCTGGCCGCCCCCGCCGCGGTCATCAAGAAGGCGGAAACCGGCACCAGCGGCCTGCCGCAACAAGTGATCGACAAGGCCTACCGGGTGTACGACGACCATCTGGCCTCGGTACGCCGGGCCATCGAGGCCGGCGTGAAGATCGGCATGGGAACCGACTCCGGCGTTGGCGTGCACGGGGAGAACCTCGAGGAACTGGCCCTGTTGGCCGGTGCCGGCATGTCACTGCGCCAGGTGCTGGCCTCCACGACATCGATCGCCGGGGAGCTGATCACCCCGGTGGAGTCGGTGGGCCGCCTAGCCAAGGACTATCTGGCCGACGCCGTCGTGCTCAACGGAAAGCTGGAGACAACCGATCAGCTGCCCCGCCTCCGGTCGATGATCGAGCGGGTCTTCCAGAACGGCGTCCAGCAATTCGACGCTGACACCCTCCCGCAGCACTGATCCAAGGACAACCGATATGTTTACTTCACCGGTGTACGTGGTCACCATCATCCTGGCGTTGCTGGCCTTCGCCGAAGTCCTTTCCTCGTTACGAAAGCGTGGGTGCCTTCGCTGCTGGTGATCATCGCCGGCTACCTGGTGCTGCTGTGGACCGGGGTGCTGCCTCCGGACCTGATTCCCAAATCGGCGTTCACCAGTGTGGGAGTCGTGCTGGTCGGGGCCGTGATTACCCACATGGGCACGCTGATACCGCTGCGGCAGATCAAGACGCAATATAAGGCGATCCTGATCGCCCTGACCGGGATCATCGTCGGTGCAGTGCTGATATTGGTCGTGTTGGGGCCGGTCCTGGGCTACCCCACCGCCGTTGCCGGAACGGGGCCGGTGACCGGCGGGCTCATCGCCTATCTGATCACCGCTCAAAAACTGACCGAGGCCGGGCTCCCGTCGCTGGTGGCGGTTGCGGCGATCGTGCTTGGCCTGCAGAGCCTGGTGGGCCTGCCGCTGGCCAACGTCCTCCTGCGCAAGTACGCAACCAAGCTCCGCGACAACGGCACCTTCGACGTACCGT
>CAJDTM010000100.1_pt1 | contig 14732 bp, 13 predicted proteins | sample 7389831 | NCBI WGS metagenome assembly CAJDTM01 (sample SAMEA7055656, study PRJEB34461) | soil metagenome | biome: terrestrial ecosystem; feature: Peninsula; material: soil | place: Antarctica | collected 2016
GTGCCCCAGTCGCCTCCCTATTTGATCCCACCCGTTGGCGTCACGTCTATTTACGTTGAAGTCGTGGCTCCTTCTGGTGCACGTATAGCCCGTAGCCTGCCAATAGGAACGGAATCAACCAGGGTTCACCCCTACGGACCCCAATGCGGTGGACCATCCAAGTTCAAGCCTGTGCAAGTGCTCCTTGACTGAGCGCACCAACCACTCTCGGATCTTCAGCAAGTTGCCAGAGCGTTGGGATCTTTACGACACATACCACTGCAGAAATCGACGGAGTGTCCGCACGAGGGTCCCCTTGCGGGCCGGAAAATCGCCAGTGCGACGGCTTCCAGCCGTCTCACGACTCTTGGCCACCAAGTTCCCTCGAAGTTCGTTCAGATTTGCAGCCAGAAATCGACACGGAAACGACACGCTTTGAATTAAGAATGGACGATTTTCGAGTGTTGTCGTTAACTGTCGAAACCCCCGTTTTTCCTCGGAATCTAGGGGTTTTGCCTAACATCAGAAACCGTTAAAAACACGACCGTTTGAAGAAGAGGTAAGGAGTTCGAATCTCCTTAGCTCCATGACAACGGCCCTCTGAGCCGCGGAAACGCTGGTTTGGAGGGCTTTTCGTTTGTCCGCTTTCCGCCGAGCGTCACGAATACAACACGTCCTGAGATCACGACGCGCAGATCGAAGAGCTTTGGTCCGCCCCCGCTAACTCCGCGGATCGATCGCCCAAACCGGGATGGCAGCCAGTCGCCCAAGCCAACGGATTGATCCGCAGTACCAAGGACTACCGTGTCATGCAGACCTGCGACGTCCTAGATTCACCATCCCGGTAGCGGCAAGGGCAACGTCCTAAGGGTCTGGGCAAAATCCGGCTTTCTTACTGGCTGGAATTATCGGTACAACTGGGGTTTGTTCAAGAGGGGCCGGATTGTCAACTTCCACGTCGTCACTGGGGTTGATGATGCAGGCCTGAATGACCGACACATTTCCTGGCCCCACCTTCTCGGCCGATTCATCTTCACGAATTCGCAGAGTTTCGGCCGCCTCTGCAGCCACTGCATGGGCCTTCACGGCTTCAGCTTCTACTCCGGCTCCGTCCAGCAGTAACGCGCGAGTAACGATCATGTGTGTACCCTCTTGAATTTACGTTGATATCGGGTGTCTAGTTGATATCGGGTGTCTACTCGTGAGGAGGGCCAGTAATGCGGGACGTGCGACGTCGCTTCTGGGTTGAATCCGGGGCTGCTGTGGTGACGGGGGTGGTGCTCGTCGTCACGGCTCTGTGGCCGAATTGGATAGAGCTGGTCTTTGGGGCGGAGCCCGATGGCGGCGGGGGCGAACTCGAGTGGATGCTCGTCGGAGCCATGGCTCTGGCCACCGTCACGCTCTGTCTCCTTGCCCGCGTGGAATGGGTCCGCGTGGGACCGGGGGAGTCGACGTCTTGAACCCCTGCTTAGGGGTGCCGGGCGGTGCCACCGCAATCTAAACCCCCGCGCCGAGATGGTGGCCCGACGCATGTGCGAGAGGAGATGCCCATGGCACAGGAACGCAAGCCCGCCAACAAGGCCAACAAGACCGCGTCGTCAGGGTCGTCCGGCACCCCGAAGGAACCCGGGCGAGACGGAAAGCCGACGCTCGGCAATCCCGATGCCGACCCTCAGCGCATCCACCGCGAGTACGTGGAACGCCATTTCGGCGGAGGTGAGGAGCCGACTCCCGAGGCTTATGAACGGGCACTGGTGGAGTGGCACCGGATCCCAGGGGCGGCGCAGTGGCCGTCCGGTGAGATCCGCGGGCCGGAGGAGACAGATTCCTTGATGGAGCGACGTGCCCCGGCCAGCGCGGTCAACGAGGCGCCGGCCTCCGACCTCGGGGGTGAGGACGCCTCCACCGACGGCACGGACGGCGCCAACGAGCCGGACGGGGGCGCGTCATGACGCTCACCGGTACCGCGTGGACGTCCGTCGGCCCGAGCCCAATGGCCCAGGGCGGTCGGCAGGATAACGGGCTGACGACCGCGATTGCGGTCAACCCCAACAACCACGACGTCGTATTCCAGGGCACCGCGGGAGGCGGGGTGTGGCGCACCCTCGACGGCGGTGACATGTGGACCCCGATCTTCGACCGCCAGCTCTCCCTTGGCATCGGGGAGCCGGCCGCTATCGCGATCGATCCCACAGATACCTCAACAATCTACGTAGGGACGAGCCGGCGGGTCACCCCACAGGCCGGGGCGGGCCTCTACCGTTCCACCGACGGCGGCGCGAGCTGCATCCGACTCGGCTCTGGGTACCCTGCGGGGAACGTCGGCAACGCCAGTCAGTTTTTCACCCGCATCATCAACGTCATTATCGTTGACGCTGCCACACCGACGACGCTTTACATGTCGACCCAGGACGGGGTGTTCCTCTCGACCGACCGCGGGCTCAACTGGACTCGAGGCGCGGGGAGCAACGGCGATGCCCGGTCCCTCGTCCTTGACACGTCTTCCCCATCCGGGGCCCGGATTCTTTGGGCCGGGGTGAGCGGCGTAGGTGTCATCCGATCCGCCGACGGCGGGCGGAACTGGACCACCGTCCTCAATGGCACGACTGGAGTGGTGAGCACCGCGCTCGGAGGGGGCGGGTTCAACAAGGTGGTGGTCGCCTTGGCCCCGCCCACCTCCCCGCCGAACCCGGGTGGCGTGCAGGTGGCCTACGTCGCACTCTCCGGCACAGGCGGTGCCCCGGACCCGTGCGGCATCTTCCGGACCACCGACCAGGGCGTGACGTGGACCAAGCGGAACGCTACGGGTATGTCCGCCAACACCCAGGGCGGGTACAGCTTCCACATGGGGGTCGACCCCGCGTCACCGGGCGACGGGAACAAGGACATCATCTACGTCGGATGCGTCGGGCAATCGCGGTCGACCAACTCGGGCAACACCTTTTCCGGATTGAGCGGCCTGCACGCTGACACCCACGCGTGGACGTTCGTCCCCCAGCCCCCGGGCACCCCGACAACGGTTTACTGCGGCAACGACGGCGGCCTTTTCCGCTCGAGCGACAATGGCGCCACGTGGGTTGCGCGGAACGCCGGTTCGGTGCAGACCGCGCTCTTCTACAACCTCGCCGCCCGCCCCGACAGTGGAGGCACGTCACTGTTGGGCGCCCTCCAGGACAACGGGATCCAGACGACCTCTGGCGCCGTCAGCCCGGGCTGGAACAGTCCCCAGGGCGGGGACGGGTGGGACATCGCCTTCGACGGCGGCACGCCCTCACGCGCCTACGGTACCAGCGGGTTCTGGAGCCCGGCCCCGTGTACCCGGGTGTGGCGCTCCGACGACAACGGCGCGAGCTGGCCCACCGAGGTGACCCCGTGGGGAACCACGACCGACCAAGGCTGCTACCTTGCAACCGTCGCCTGCGATCCAAGCGCCGCCGGACGCGTCTACGTCAGCGGCAACCAGAATCTCTGGCAGAGCCAGAACGGCGGGGGCGCATGGCGCAACATTGGGGCGTTCCCCGGGAATATCTCAGTGGCCCCTACCAACGGCAACAATGTCGTCGTCTGCCGCGGCAACCAGGTGTTCGTCAGCATCAATGCCCTCGCGGCCACGGTCGGGGCTCCGAACGGCGTAACCTTCGCCGACATCACCCGAAACCTGCCGAGCAGGTCGGTGTTGCGCGCCGCGTTCGACCCGGTCGATCCCACCGTGGTGTACTGCACGCTCGGGGGATTTGACGGCGCCGGCGCCGGCCAGCAGGGCCACGTCTTCCGCACGACGGTCGCCGGGGCCGGCTGGGAGAACATCTCCCCACCAATCAACGTCCCGTTCGGCGGGCTGGTTCTCGACGGCACCGACACCCCGACGTCGATCTACGTCGGCACTGACATGGGTGTGCTCCGCTCGGTCGACGATGGCGCCACGTGGACCATCCTCGACGACCTGCACTTTCCACGCGCTGCGGTGACCGACCTTGTGCTGTCCGAAGGCGGCGTCCTGCGCGCCGCGACGTACGGCCGCGGCGTCTTCGAGTACCGTCGTCCCAAAGGACCCACGATCGCGGTCAACCTCGACGACAACCTTGACTTTGGGGTGGTGTGCGAGGGACGGCACTTCCGCACCCTACAGGTGTTCAACGTCGGCAACGCCGACCTCGTCATCACCAGCGTGCAGCGGCTCATGGGATCGGGCGGGTTTGTCGTCCTCGCATTCCCCGGGACGCCCGTGACACTCGCCCGGGGCGAGGAGATCGACTTCGAGATTGAATTCACGCCCACGACGCCGGGAACTCTCGAAGTGGCCACCATCCGGATCGTGAGCAACGACCCGGGGGCCCCGGTGGTCGACCTTGCCGCGACAGGGACGGGCGGCCAGCCGGCGCTGGTCTGGGCCTTGCCCGACAACGGACGGTTCGGCGACGTCTGCCTCGGGCACTTCGTAGATCGTGACCTCATCTTCTCCAACCGGGGACCGTGCAGCTTGCGCATCGCGGGTATCGCCTCTTCAGCAGCCCAGTTCCTGCCACCGGGCGTTATCAGCTACCCGATCGTCGTCGAGGCCGGCGGCGACATCGAGTTGCCGATCCGCTTCCAGCCCACGGCGTTCGGAGCGGCCTCGGCGGCCCTGACGATCACGAGCAACGCACCGGGAAGTCCCCATCAGCTCCGGGTCAGCGGAAACACCCCCGCACCCCGGCTCGTGACCTCCATCGCCAACTCGGGCGACTTCGGACACGTGTGCACGGACCACATCCTCGACGAGCCGCTGCTGCTGAGCAACAGCGGCGGGTGCGCTCTGACCATCACAGCCATCACCTCATCCCACAGCACCTTCGAAGTCCCTTCCACACCGACCTTGCCGCTGGTCGTAGAGGCCGGCGATGCCCTTCAGGCGCAGATCCGCTTCCGCCCCACCACGTTCGGTTCGCACTCGGCGACGATCACTGTGACGAGCGATGACCCCGCGGGCCCGGCCCTGGTGCAGGTCTCCGGTTTCACGCCCAGCGGTCACCTCGTCATCACCGGAAGCGGGCACTTCGGCCCGGTCGACTTCGGACGACGGGCCGAGCGGGTCATCACGCTCCACAACACCGGGGAGTGTGATCTGCACGTCGGGGACGTCGGCTTCGCGCCACTGCCGAACCGTGCCGGGTGCCTGGACTGCGACGGCTGCGGCAACCACTACGGGTGCGAGGGCTGCGGCGGCCACGCGAATGAGGACTACGGCCACCAGCACGGCGAACACGAGCACGGGGACACCGGCCACCAGCACGAGGACACCATGCACCACCTGCTGCACCGGTGCTGTGGTCCGTTCGTGATCGTCAGCAACCCCTTCCCGGCGACCGTCCGACCAGGGTCGAGTTTGCCCGTCCACGTGCGGTTCACCGCGACGTGCTCCGGACCGGCATGCTGCGAGCTCGTCGTGCACGCCGACGATCCGGAGCACTTGGCATCTACGGTGTTCGTCACGGGACAGCTTCACAGAACCCTGCGCTCGGCAATCAAATGCTGGGCGGCCGACGAACTCCAGGAACTGCTCCGCGCCGGGAGCCGCCCCTGCTGAGCCCCCGCTCAGGCCAGAACTTCCGCCAGCTCTCCGGCCCACCTGGCGATACACCACTTCTCCGAGGCCGTCAGAATCCACCTGTCCGCAGGGGGGATGCGGGTTCTTGATTCAGGCCCATTCTCGGAAACCAAGGATTTCAAGAATCGTTCACATCGAGAGCCCCTGGGCGTGTAGTTCGGCGCCTTCGGTCGCATTCTATGCTCGCTGGTAGTTGCACGCTCGGGCTCTGAGTTGTCTTGCATCGCATGGGATTCGAGACACGCGGGTTACGAGACATCCCGGCGTCTGATTCAGGCGGAGATCGGGTGAAAATGACAACTCGATAAGGCTGCACTCCTCGGAACCAGTTTCGTGAAGGCTCTTGGTCACCAAAGCTTCAGTTGAGCGTCTACGTTTGGCGCACCGCGAACGAGGGCGGTGCGCCAATCAAGCACACCTAACTCCTGTAAACGGCCAACAAGGACGATTGGGTGAACGCGCTGTGCTTCCGCTACATGCTGAACCCAGTCGGCCCGTATACGCGAAGGAAGCCCGGGGAACTCCTCGGGCAGAACCCAGGAAGACGCGAGTTCGTCGGCGTCCTCTTCCGTGCCAAGAGTGTTCTGCGGATCATCGGGATCATCCAAAATTAGCCCGCGCTCTCCTAAATGGCCAAGAACGACATGCGCCACTTCGTGCAGGAGCGTGAAGAGCACTTTGTCGAGGCGTTTTCCACGCCCGGATAGGGCAATGGCAGGCTGGCCGTTGTCCCGGACGAACGAGCAGCCATCAATCTTGCTCGAGGGGAAAGCTTCAACGAACACAAGTGCGAGACCACGCTCGGCGAACAGTTTAGGTAGTTGGCTAAAACCATCGGCATTACGAACCAATTGAGACAGCTCCGGGGCAAGTATCTCGAGTGCCGGCTTCGAGAATAGAGCGGTCTCTTGCGATTCTGCGCGCGCTCGAGCGCAAGCGGTCCAGGCCAATTGAGTGGGAGTCAGTTGCTTAGATTGATTCGTGCGACGTGCGGCAATTTGCTGCGATGGGCAGTCAGTGAGCGTGTCCATCCTGTAAAGCACTCGAAGCTCCTCTGCCTGCTCGCGCAGATCGACCGACTTGATGATTCCGCGTCGAACGAGCACCGAGACAGGCGCAAGTTCCTTCAGTCTCGCACGCAAACGAACGTCGTCAAGCCTCTCCCTGATTTGGCCGTCCTGGCTTTGTCTCCAGAGGTGGAAGGCATCTTGCAAGTTGAGCCACATTTCCGCAGTGGTTCCGAGTGCGGCGCCGATCTGCGCGGCTGACTCTCGGGTAATCTCCTTTTTGCCTGAGATGATCTCAGAAACAAACAAACTCACCAGCGGGGAACGCCTCGGCTCGCGTCTTGGTACTCATCTCGGGTCTCCTTTCAGTGGTAGTCGGCTAATTCAAGAACAACCGCGACGCGACCGCTGTCATCGGTTATGAATTCCACAATCAATCTGTAGTGATCATTCAGGCGGATCGACGAAGCGCCCGCTCGGTCCCCTTCGAGTTTTTCCAGCCGGAGTGACCTTACAGCGCGAAGATCAGGTTCGTCCTGCGCGGCATCGATCAGCTGGATCTTCTTGCGGTAGGCGCGGATGACATCTCTACCCGAGTTCTTTGGGTTAAAGTTCAGATCCTCCGCGAGACAACAAAGAGTCTCGTCATCAAAATCGATCCGCAATTCCACCCCTTCGTAGCTGGCCTCTGCGTTGCCAGAGCCTAGCGCAGTTCCTATAGTACGCTCGTCGTCACCTCTTCACCCTTCCACTGATATGGTTAATCAAGTAATCTACCACGTAGGGAAGAGAGCCCGCTAATGACCAAGCAGGAGCCGCCTCGAAATCAAATGGTCTATGCCCGCTCTACAAGCTCTCGCCACACGCCTCCTGCGCCTAATGACCCTTCGCACGAAGTGTGGGATCTCATCGATGGGTTGGTCGCAGAGAACCCAGATCTCGGACCATCGACAACCACCGAAACGGAAATGAAGCAGCGTCGCCGCGGTGAGGCGCGGCGACGGCGAAGGCGCACAGACTGGCGGCGGGGGCTCGATGTGTTTGCATCGGTTGCCAGGTCATTCGTCGTCGTCAAATTGTTCATCGGCGACCTCGACCGGGTCATGCTAGAGGCATCGCACCTCAAGTCATATGGATTCTCGACTTCAGATGGCTGCTGGTTCTTGTCTTGGCCGCGCTGCTTCTACTACTTTTCAACTCTCGGAGACTTGGTCTAAGCCTGGCCTATGTCATCGGGTTTCCTCTCGTGCCAGTTGTGCTGGAAGCTTCCCAAGTTCCTGATCAAGAAGCGCAGTTCGCTTCTGGTGGTCGGTCCCGCTGTAATTCTTACCAGCATCGGGGCAAGAGCGCGGCCGTTCATTATTGCCCTCGCGATCGCATGCCTCTCAGGTTTCATGATCTCAGCGGCAGAGACGCCGTGGGTTGTCGCGGGCACCATTGGAATGGCCCTGACCTTGATCTGGTGGTTGAGAATAGCCGCGTTCGATCTGCTCCGCCCGACCGTCTTGACACGCACTCAGAAGAAGTTCATCAACTGGGCCCTGCAGAGAAGAATCATAGAGAAGATCCCGAAACCGACGCTGCCGAACCGCGTTACGATCCAGTCATGGACCGTCGAAGACGCGAAAGAATTCCGGGATAGCACTCGGAGAGCTAGTTCAAGACACTTAAATTACGGCCCTGTTTTTCCCGAACGCTTCGCCTCCCTGGCCGCTGCCGGAGCCTTCATCAGCGGATTCGTGGACTGATACAGCATTCCGGGATGGGCTTCCACACCCCCCGCCAACGTCCACTACGGGCTCGCCGCCGGCATCGCCAATCAATGCTCGGAACACCTCGCCGCGGCGAGGGCAAATCACCCCAACGGCTTCACCACCAACACAGACCCCAAAATCCTGGCGCTACCCGGGCCGGCATGGATCGTGTGACGTCCGGCGATGCCTGCTCGGGCTCTTCTTTCAGGTTGCGGGCAGGGTCGAGTCCATGGGGTGCGGACATCGGGTGAGCTCTCTTGCGAAACGTACTTTGGCAGGTCGTTTCAAAAAGTACGCGCCGGCCGTCTCACTCCCGGGAGCAATCTACCCAAGGCGGGCTGATACACTCCGCACCGCGTTTTCCCGGCCACCCCTTCGAGAGTTCGGAGGGCAAAATGCTGCTTCGTCTGAGGAGGAGCATCAAGGCACCTTGGGCGTTGGCTCGCTCGCGGACACGCTGCCTAGACCGCTTCGAGGATGCTGACGTAGTTGGCGATGCCGACGCCGCCCATGTTTTGTACTGCTGCGCGGCGTGGGTTGGCCAGTTGCATGGCGCCAGCGGATCCTGAGAGTTGCATGGCGGCGATGACGTGTTGGGAGACGCCCGTGGCTCCCACGGGGTGGCCCTTGGCCTTGAGACCGCCGGAGACATTGATGGGGAGCTTGCCGTTCTTGTAGACCCAGCCTTCCCTGATCGCGCGGGATCCCTGGCCGGGGTCGGTGAGTCCCATGGCCTCGTACATGAGCAGTTCGGCGATGGTGAAGCAGTCGTGGACCTCGGCGAAGTCCAGATCGGCCAGCCCGACCCCGGCCATGGAGAAGGCCCGCTCAAAGGATGCCCGGACGCCGGCAAAGGCTGTGGGGTCGCGGCGTGCGGTGGGCAGGAAGTCGTTCGCGTGGCCGAAGCCGGACAGTCGCACCGGTGCAGTGGCCCCGCCGGTGGGCCGGGTGGAGAGGACGACGGCGGCGGCCCCGTCGGAGACAGGGGAGCAGTCGGTACGCCGCAGCGGGTCCGCGACCATCGGGTTCTTCTCTGAAACCGTGCGGCAGAAATCTTCACCGAGGTCCTTGCGGAGCTGGGCGTAGGGGTTGTCCACACCGTTGCGGTGATTCTTGGCCGCGATGGACCCGAGCACATCGCCCACGCTCCCGTAGCGCTTTTCGTACTGCTTGGCGACTTCGGCGAAGAGTCCGGTAAAGCCGGTGGTGGACGTCTTCCCGGCCATGTCGTAGTCTGCACCGAGCAAGGCGGCACCCACGACGTCGGCCCCGGCCTGCGTCATCTTCTCGGCACCAAGGACCAGCACCGTCTTCGCGGTTCCGGCGAGCAGTGCCTTGGCACCCTGCTGCAGGGCGGCAGAGCCCGACGCGCAGGCGTTCTCCACCCGGGTGGCCGGGACATAGGCCAGCTGGTCCGAGACCTGCAGGGCCAGGGAGGAGGGGAACGCCAGGGGCATCATGCCGGCGTTGAACTGGCCCAGGTAGATTTCATCAATCTGGCCAGGTTCAATGCCAGCGTTGGTGATGGCGTCGGCGGCGACTTGGGTGATCAGCGATTCCAGGGTTTCCTCGGTGAGCTTGCCGAACCTGCTGTGGCCCCAGCCGGTGAGCAGGACGTCTTTTCCGAATTGTGTCTGCAGGCTCATGCGGTAGCTCCTTCAAGAGTGGATATGGGCTTATCTGGCACCGCGGCGGCTTCGAGACGGACGGTGAAGGTCGGCTCGGTGCAGGCTTGGATGTCTTCCACGGTGACCCCGGGCGCGAGGCGGGTCAGCACGAGGGCTGGCACCCCGCCGTCGTTCTCGCCAAGGCCGGACTTTTCGATGTCAAAGACGGCCAGGTTGGTGATGATGCGGTCCACCACGCGGCGCCCGGTCAACGGCAGGGCGCATTCGGTGACGATCTTCGCTGACCCGTCCTTGGCGGTGTGGTCGCTAAGGACCACGACGCGCGGGGTTCCGGCGACCAGGTCCATGGCGCCTCCCATACCCTTGACCATCTTGCCGGGGATGGTCCAATTGGCCAGGTCACCTGTCCCGGAGACTTCCATGGCGCCGAGAATGGCGACCTTGACGTGGCCGCCGCGGATCATGGCGAAGGAGGTGGCAGAGTCGAAAATGGACCCGCCCGGCAGCACGGTGACGGTTTGCTTGCCGGCATTGATCAGGTCTGCGTCCTCCTCACCCTGGTAAGGAAAGGGGCCCATCCCGAGCAGCCCGTTTTCACTTTGCAGCGTGACGCGCACCCCGTTGGGCAGGTTGTTCGCGACCAGGGTGGGAATGCCGATGCCCAGATTGACGTAGTCGCCGTCGCTGAGTTCCTCGGCCGCGATGGCGGCCATTTCATTGCGTGTCCAGGCCATGTTGGCGTTCTCCTCTAACAGTGGGTGGGGCGGTCAAGCCGGGACGGCGGGGGGAAGGGCCTCAGTGCGGGGCCTCGGTGCGGGGGCGGACCGGGCGGGGACGGACGGTGCATTGTTCGATGTCTTTCACGCGCGCGGTTGCCTGGATGAGACGCTGGATGAACACGCCGGGGGTGATGACGTGGTTGGGATCCAGTGCGCCGGGTTCGACGATGGCCTCGGCCTGGGCAATGGTGACCCTGCCTGCGGTGGCGACGACGGGGTTGAAGTTGCGGGCCGTGTACCGGTAGACCAGGTTCCCGGCGGTGTCGGCGGTGTGGGCGTGGACCAGGGCGACGTCGGCGGTGATGGCCCGCTCCTGCACGTACGTTTCGCCGTCGAACACCGCCTGGGGCTTGCCCTCGGCCACCAGGGTCCCAACGCCGGTCTTGGTGTAGAACGCAGGGATGCCGGCACCGCCGGCGCGCAGCCGCTCGGCCAGGGTGCCCTGCGGGGTGAACTCCACCTCCAGGGCCCCGGCCAGGTACTGCTGGGCGAACAGCTTGTTCTCGCCCACATAGGAGGCGATGACCTTTGCCACCTGCCCGGCCTCGATCAGGATGCCCAGGCCCTTGCCGTCCACGCCCATGTTGTTCGATACCACGGTCAGGCCCCGGACCCCTGAATCGCGCACGGCTTCGATCAGGTCCGCCGGGATGCCGCTGAGTCCAAAACCGCCCACGGCAAGCGTCATGCCGTCCCGCACGACATCGGCCAGGGCCTGCGCTGCGCTGGCGTGCAACTTTGACACGTGATCTCCTCATTGGCGAAAGAAAGTGACAGAGGCGGATCAGTCCATCTTATGGACTGTGATCTGTTTCATTGAGCCTATGGGCGCAGGAATTGCCTTGTCAACTACGGGAATCGTTCTGCTGTGCCTGGTTTCTAGAGTGTGGACGATACACTGACAAGTATCCACAATATGAACACAAGGAGAGATTTGTGACGAATCAAGTGCCGGTGCAGGGCGCCCAGGTGGTCAGCCGGATTGCGGGGCTGCTGCGCATGGTGTCCAAAAAACCCGAGGGGGTGGCCTTGGTTGAGCTGGTGCGCGAATCCGGGCTGACACGCCCCACGGTGCACCGGCTGCTGACCTCCCTCGCGGCCGAAGGGCTCCTGGACCACGACGGCGGCACCGGCCACTGGATGCTGGGACCGGAAATCCTGCTCATGGGTTCTGTCGCGGCGGCACGCTTTCCCATGGAGGACATCGCGCGGCCCAGCCTGCGCCGGCTGGCCGAGGAAACGGGGGAGAGCTCGTTCTTTTCCGTCCGCCGGGGCCGGGAGACCGTCTGCCTCCTGCGGGAGGAAGGAAGCTTCCCCATCAGGTCCTTCGTGCTCCACGAAGGCGTGCGCTTCCCACTGGGGGTCGCCTCCGCCGGCACCGCCATCATGGCCTTCCTGCCCGGGGAAGAACAGGAACAGATCATGGCCAACTGGGCGGAACACGCCGGGAGCTATGCCCCCGGCCACCCCGAGGCCTTGGTCAGGAGAAACCTGGAAGTGACGCACCATGCCGGGTATTCAGTCAATCCGGGCCTGGTGCTGGAAGGAAGCTGGGGGATGGGCGCCGCCGTCTTCGACGCCCAAGGCAGGCCGTCCTGGGCCCTGTCCCTGACCGGAATCGAACCCCGGTTCCGAAAAGAGCGCCAGGAGCACCTCGGACGGCTCCTGCTCGAAGAGGCCCACCAAATCACCGGGCGGTTGCCAAACCACAGGAAATAGCGTGCGGAAGGCGGCCCCAAGACAGCTTTCCGGTGCCACGACGCGCCAGCTGAAAAAAATTCGTCGGCATGCGCCAACCACCAACTGCGCGGCAGATGGTCCCCAGCCTGCCCCGGCAGCCGTTACTCTCCCGGATAAACGATGCCCAGCTGGTGTCGGATATTGTCCGCCACGTCCATGGTCGTGATCGATTCTGACAATGGGCGTTCCGGGACCCCGAGACCGCCGGCGTGGATGCTGCGGGCCACCGCCGCCGCCTGAAAGTGCAGGCCGTCAAAATGAGCGCCTGTGGGTTCGTCGTACCGAAGAGTTGTGCCGTCGGGGTAGCAGACAGTGAAACCGCCGGGCCGGTTGAACATTCCGTCGAAAATCAGTGTCGCAGTGCGTCCGACGAGGGTTGCCGCCGTGGGTGTGAAGTTGTAAAGCTGCGTGTTGACCATTGCCTGCGCACCGCCGTCGAAGGACATGATGGCGGAGATTTGGCCGTTGACCCCCGAGGAGTGTTCTGTCCCGATTGCCTTCACCTTGTTGGGTTCCCCCAGCAAGGTTGTAATGAGTGCCAGCGGGTATGTGCCCAGATCCAGCAGCGGGCCTCCCGCCAGGGCGGGGTCGAAGATGCGGTTGCTCGGATCAAAGTGCTCGCCGTATTCGGCGATGACCGTGGTCAGCTCGCCCAAGGCCTGCTGCTCGAGGAGCTGGCGGACGACGTCGAACTTGGGCAGGAAGAAGCTCCACAGGGCCTCGGCAGCGAACAGCCCGGCCGCCTCGGCGCGGTCCCGGAGGTCGCGCGCCTCCGCGGCGTTCATGGCGATCGGCTTCTCGATGAGCACGTGCCTGCCTGCGTCCAGGGCGAGCACGGCGGCGGCGTGGTGGAAATTGTGCGGCGTGGCGACATAGACGATGTCAATGTCGTCTGCGGCGGCCAGCTCTTCATAGCTCCCGTAGGCGGCGGGGACGGCGTGCTTGTCAGCGAAAGCGCGTGAACGCTCCAAGGAGCGGGAGCCGACGGCGGCAATCACCTGCCGGGTGTGGGCCTGGACGGATTTAGTGAAGAGTTCGGCGATCCAGCCCGGCCCCATGATGCCCCAACGCAGGGGCGGGGCGGCCATGGGGTCAGGGACGCGGGAACCGGGCAGGGACGCTGGGGCGCCGCTCACGAGTAGTCGACCTTCGTGAACAGGCCGGTGCGCGCGGCAGCGATCATGGCGTCGGCGGCCTGGGCGGCGCGCAGCCCGTCCCGGGCGTTGGCGAGCGGCGACGCTTCACCGCGTTGCAGAGCATGGATCCAGGCCTGCAGCTCGATCCGGTAGGCGTCGGCAAAGCGGGGACGCCAGTCTTCCGGATACGCCGTGGAATGGCTGCGTGCCGCGTTGGTACCCAGCAGGGCGGGCTCAGTCAGGGAGGCCGTGCCTCGCTCGGCCACCACCTCGCACCGGGTGCTGTAGCCGTACCGGGCATTGAGGAACAGCTCCAGGGTGCTCAGCACGCCGTCGGCCGTGCGCAGCAGCATCAGGGCCGGGTCCTGCAGGCCGTCCGGCGCGGCTGTCGTGCGTTTGCCTGCGTGCCAGGCGACCTCTGTGATGGCAGACCCCAACAGCCACGGGATGGCGTCCAGTTCGTGGATGGCCGAGTTCGTCACCGCCGAGGCTGTGGTCGCGTCCGGGGCCGATGTGCTGTTGCGGCTGACGCAGTGCACCATGAGCGGCCCGCCCGCCTCCCCGGATCGAACGAATCGGCGCAGCTCTTGATGCCCGGGGTCAAAGCGCCGCATGAAGCCCAGCGACAGCAGCGACCGTCCTGTAGCCGCCACGATCTCCTCATCCGCGGCCACCACCTCCCGGCATTCCTCGATCGTGGGCGCCAGCGGCTTCTCACACAACACCGGCTTGGTGCCCTGCAGGCATTCCAGGATGAGTGCCGCGTGCGTTGAATCATGGGAGGCAATGACGACGGCGTCTACGTCCTTTGAGCGGATAAGTTCCCCGGGGTCCGTTGTAGCCCGGGCACCCACGGGCACCGCCGCGGCGGCCGCCCGGTCCGCATCGATGTCGGCCACATAGCTGACACTGGCTCCACTGATGTTCGAGGCCAGGTTGCTGATGTGGTCCGCGCCCATGATTCCGGCACCAATGACGCCTACTTTGATGGTCATATGTTGGGTTCCGTTCATTGTTGTACGGTTTTAGTGGGGTAGTTGTCCGGTGGTTTCGGTTACTTCGGCGACTTCGGCTTCGAGTTCTTGTGCGAGGTCGTTGTGGCCGCCGATGGCTTCGAGTTCG
>CAJDTM010000067.1_pt1 | contig 14477 bp, 15 predicted proteins | sample 7389831 | NCBI WGS metagenome assembly CAJDTM01 (sample SAMEA7055656, study PRJEB34461) | soil metagenome | biome: terrestrial ecosystem; feature: Peninsula; material: soil | place: Antarctica | collected 2016
TCCGGTTCCAGCCCGTGGGGGACGTTGCGCTGCGGAACTCCTGCTCGATGAGGTACCAACCGGTCATGGTCGCGCCCAACGAGCCGAGGATCCGCGTCGCGAAACGGCTGGGCCCGGCCGCCAGGCGGACGGTCGCGGCGGCGTGGATCGCGACCATGAAGACCGGAGCTGACAGGCCCGTCCCGAGCAGCCAGGAGTCGCGGCCCACCCGTTCGGGGCGCCCTCGCCAGCCCAGAATGTTGAATGACAGCCGCTCGCGAAGGGCCACCACTTGGCATGTGAGACCTGCGACAAGTTGTGCTCCAGAGACAGCCACCAGCACTCGGCGCGAACCCATGTTGTCGAGCGTAGTGGACGCCGTGCTCACGGCGCGGCGGTCCTCGGCATGCGCGCTGACGCTCGTCCCGGGGCCAACGAACACGATCGGGCTCCTGGCTGGCTTGGGGTGGTGCCAAGGAATGAGCGACCACGATCAGGTCGACAGCAACCCTACGGAGGGCGCTCCGTGAGGTGGGGTCAGCTCCTGCGCGAGGTCTCGTGGTGCTTCTCATCGCGGCAGCCGCCCTCAGCGTGGGACGCGGGCTGGTCGGCGCCCCGGAACTGGCCATCGCTGCCGTCATGGCAGGGGCGGCGATCGTGTTCGTGATCCGACGCGCATCTTCCTCCCATCGGCAAGATCGGGCGGATCGGAGAGGGAGTCGGGGCGTGGGCCGTCTACCCCGTTAGGTGCGCTCGAGGTCTTGGAGCTGCCAAGGGACCGGCTCGCGTGGCCCGGCGGTGAACCGCCCGACCCCTGACGGCTAGGAGCTGACTCTGGTCGTCGGACGATGCCCTCGCGTCAGCAGTCCAACGACGTGGACTACGCCATGAACGGCACGCCGCAGGTCTCAAACGAGGTACCGATTGCCTGACCGTACACGTCGAAGAAGTGGTCGACCCCCGTGCCGTTGCTCATCAGCCAGGTATTCGGGTTGTTATTGGCGAGCACGCCGCCTGACCCGTTGGCGCCTTTGACGAGGATGGTGAACTGCAGCGGGACGCTGTTGGCCGTGAGCTGCGTGATCAGACACGACGCCTGGTCCACTGTTAGTTGCCCCGCCTGGACCTCGGCCGCGAACTCCTGGTTCAGGTCAACCAGGAACCAGGCTTGCGAGCGAGTGCCAGCCATCAGATTGCCCTGCCACGAGCGGCTCGCAATGTAGCACTCGTGGGCCATCGCTGGACCAGCCGCGATGAGCAGTGCTGTGGCCGCCGCTGGCAGTACCGTGAAGAGACGCTTGCGCATGATGCCGCTTCCTATCGATGTCGCCGCGGCGGCGTACTCCGCCCTCACGCGGATGGTGGGTTGGATGAAACCTGACCTAGCATTTCACTTGACATCTGTCAAGTCAAGAGCGAGGAAGTCGTAATACCGCGACTCCGGGTCATGCATCCACCTGTGACTCATCACCGTCCTGCCGAGCCTGCGTCCCGGACCGGAACCACGTCCCGTCCGGCGAAGGAGAGAACGCATGAACAGTCTGACCGATCTGCGCGAGGTGGTCGATGTCGTCATCGGCGTCGACACCCACGTCCACCCCTACTCCGCACCCACTGGGCGGCGGTGGTCGATGCTGGCACGGGTGGTGCCCTTGACGCGAGCGCGGTCGAGGCGACGGCCCAGGACTGCGCCGAACTGGTGGAGTTCGCCAACAACCACCCGATGTTGCGGGTCTGGGCGATCGAAGGAACCGGCGGTCACGGCGCCGGTCCGACTCGCTACCTCATGGAGTCAGCCGGGCTCGTCATCGAGTTGAATCGCCCGAAGCGGGCTGCGCGGCGCAACGGCGCGAAGCCAGATTCACTCGACGCGATCCGAGCCGCACGTGAAGCGATGGCACGACCGCGGTTGGGAACACCACGCAGCGGCGCCGAACGCCAAGCACTGTCAGTGCTTCCGGCTGTCCGCCGCTCCGCGATCAATGCCTCCACCGAGGCTCAGCTGCAGGTCTTCAGCCTGGTCATCGCCGCGCCCGAGCCGATCCGAGCCCGGTTCCGCGGCCAGAAGCTTGCCGCGATGCTCAACACCGCCGCGAACCTGCGAGTGCACGCCTCCTGGGACACCGAGACGACCAGCACCGTGGTGGCGCTGCGGACCTTGGCTCGTCATCGATATACCCACCCGCTCGAAAGTCTGGGACGAGGTCGTCGGGGGTCACCAGGTAGTGAAGGCTGGCGACGAGGAGTCGTTCCCGCGTCGCGACGCCTGCGCTGGGTGCGTCGCTGTTCTTGGGCTCGGCCACATCGAGGCTGTTGTGTGTCAACGCGGCCGCATCGTCGAGACGGTTGGCCCGGTCACGAAGAAAGCGGACAGCCGCGGCGACTCGGTCTGCGACCGCGGCGAGCGGCCCGCTTGCCTGGTCCAGTGTGTCGACCAGGTCTGCGAGGGCACGAAGCTCCTCTGAGCTTTCAACAATGGTGACCGAGCCCTCTCGAGAGCGCAGAAAGGCATGGCTTCGCAGGATTTTGCATAGGGGCCCGCCGCGAGCCATCGTGGCGATGCTGCGGTGCGCCCTATTGGGCGGTCAGGGCGGTCAGGGCGGGAACGGCCTCAGCGGGCGGCGGCAGCGCGGCCATCGCGGCCGCGACGCGGCCCGCCGATGCGGAGTAGGTGGAGAACTCCAGCAGCTGGGGGATCCCCGTTGCGGCACGAGCAACAGCTGCGGGCCCCGTGTCCACGGTGAGCCCGGCCCCTACAGCCGCGACGTGCTGTGCGTTGACGGCTTGGTCGAAGCTGAAGAGTGGCACGACCATTTGGGGAACACCTGCTGCCAGGGCGCCCATGGTCGTGCCGAATCCGCCGTGCCCGAGCATCGCTGCGGCGTGGGCGAGCACGGCATCCTGGGGCCACCACTGGGTGACATAGGCGTTGCGAGGCAGTGGCCCCAGGTCTGCTGGGTCGATCTTGCGCCCGAGGGTCATCATCACCCGCGCATCGAGGTCAGCGAGGGCGTCCAGCGCTTCGCGGAACACCCCGGCGAAAGGGGCCAGCGAGCCGGTGACCGAGCCGAAGGTGACATAGATCAACGGGGCGTCCGGATCGGCCCAGTCGGGTAGCGGGTGACTGCCCGTGGTTGGTCGCGTTTCATGGAACCGCAGGAAGGCGTCCGTTTCCGGTCGGACCTGGCCGGTCGCGTGGTCCAGTACCTCTGGCACCAAACTGAAGACGGTCTCGGCGGCCAGCGCCCCTGCCATCTGCCCCTGGCCCAGGCCCGCGAGCTGATCCAACTCCTCCAGAGGGTCTGCGATGGTCTCGGCGAATCGGGAGACGACTTCATGCATCCCGATACAGACATGAACGTGTGGCACCCCGGCCCGCTGGGCCGCGGCCAAGGAGGCGAGCTCAGCGGACTCACGGATCACCACGTCGGGCCGCCACCGCTGGACCGTCTCGATCAGCGAGGGCAGGCCGGCCTGCGCATCGATGCGCGCGAACACCTCACGGACGACCAGGTCATCGGCCTCCTCAAAACCCAGGGTCGGCAACCTGTCCATGATCGGGCCGATCAGCTCTCTCGGGGCATCAGCGAACGGCTCGTGAGCAAACCCAGCACCAGTGACCGTTGCGGCGTACGACGCGGGAGCGGCCACCCGCACTTCGTGACCCGCGCCCGCGCAGGCCCGCGCGAACGGCAGGAGCGGCCCGAAGTGGCCGTCGTTAGCTGTGGTGGCACACAGCACGCGCACATGCCGAGGGTCCCACCGGGCGCCCCTCGTGGCAACGCCAACTCCGCGGCAGCGGAGGCTGGCGCGGCGCAATGTCGCAGTTGACGCCGCGGGGCCTGAAGGGCTGCTGTTGTCGTCGCTTGGCCACCCGACCCCCACTCGAGGGGTGGCCGCGACGCTCATCGCCAGGGGTCGGTGATCTCGCGCAGGTCGCGCAGGGCCTCGTACATCTGGCGTAACCGGTCGACCCCGAGGTGGTCCGCCCATTCGGCCAGTGCCCGTTCGACCTCGGCGTTCGCAACCGCGACGACCTCGTCCGCCTTCGGCGTGAGGCGCACAAGGCGGGCCCGCCGGTCCTTGGGATCGGGCACCCGCTCGACGTACCCGTTTGCCTCGAGCTGTTCGACGTGGAAGCCAGCGCTTTGTTTGGTGACCCGAGCCTGGTCGGCCAGGTCGGAGATGCGAGTGCCATCAGGGCCGATGCGGGCCGCGACCCGGGCCTGGGCATACGTGACGTCGGTGATCCCAGCGGCGACGAGAGCGGCATGTGCCCGCTGCTCAAGCGCTCGGTACGCGACGAACAGCAGGACGCCGAGGTTAGGGTCTTGACGGTCATCCACCATGATGTCAGATTAGACAGATATTCTGTCTAAATCCAGCAACGGTGGAGGCGGCTCGGCATGGACAGCACAGCAGTCTGGCACCACATCGACGACGAGCGAACGTGGTTGGCGGACCTCTTGGAGTCGCTCCCCGAGGCGGACTGGAACCGGCCAAGCCTGTGCGAGAAGTGGAGTGTTCGCGACGTCGCCGCGCACCTGACGTTCTCACACGCGCGGGCGCGCGACGTGCTGTGGCCAGCACTGAGGACCGGCTTCCGCTACAACGCGATGATCAGCTACGCGGCCGTGCACAGCCGCCTGACCCGCGAAGAGATCGTGCTCACACTGCGCGGCTTCGCCGGCTCACGGAAGACGGCGCCATTCGTCACCGAGCTGGAGCCGCTGCTGGACGTTCTGGTGCACACCCAGGACATCTGCATCCCCTTGGGCATCGAACACTCAATGCCCGTCGACGCGGCCGTCGAAGCCGCGACACGGGTGCTCACCCTGCGCGGGCCGATGCAGCTCTGGAAACCTCCCAGCAGCACACGCCTGCTCGCCACCGACGCCGACTGGAGCTACGGCGACGGCCCCATGGTCGCCGCACCCATCCAGTCCCACCTGCTCACACTCACCGGCAGAAAACCGTCCACTCCAGAAAAACGCTCGGCCACGCGATGAACCGCAAGACCACGGCCACCCGGACCCGGCGCTCACGCGCGAGGCCCCAACAACCCCAACCCGATGCCCTTCACGCGGCGGAGTGGGGCAGGTTCTGCGGAGGCGGATCGCGCAAGAGCGGACGGATTGTGAGGGTCGCAGCGGCGGCTCGACCAAGATGTGATGGTCGGGGAAACGATTCGATGGCTGACAGTGGCTTGCGTCATCGATTAGCCGCGTTGTCGAGCCAACCCCCGACGACGAGACTCATAAACTGCGGTTGGCGTTGGAAGCCCAAGCTGGAGTAGAACGGCTCGGCGTCGTCCGTTTGAAGGCCGATGTGCTGGCCGGGTACTGCCTTGACCAGATGCCGAACCATTGAGGTCGCGACGCTCCGCCTGCGGACGGCGGATTGGGTCCAGACATCCAGAAGGTACGCGTTGCTCACCCCATCGGAGAGGAGTCTGGCCATCCCGATCAACCGACCGTCCAGCCAAGCGAATGCGACTTGCTGCGCCTGCTCGAATGACCTCCGTAACGCGGAAGCAGATCGGCCATTGTCGAAGTCGTCGGCAGCGAGGTCGGCTTTGGCCTGCTCCCAGTTGACCTTCTCGAGGTCGTCGTCGATCACGCCACGGAAATCGTTCGGCATCCAGTCATCATGCGCCCAGCAAGGCTAGGGCCGCACCTGCATTTTGGTGGAACGCCCCGAATCACAAGCGGCCCGAGCGGACGTTCCGCTAGTCCGTCGTGCCGCTGATCCAGCCACGGTCTACAGCTCAATCGATGACTTGGGCCGTTACTCCTACGGCAACCAACCGGTCGTGGCGGAGTGGAACCTCGCGCGCTTCGCGGAGACGCTCCTCCCGCTCTTCGACGACGCGCCGGAGCGGGCCGTCGCCCTCGCCGAGGAGTCGCTGGGCAGGTTCTCCGGGCAGTACAGCGCCGCCTGGTTGGCCGGCCTGCAAACCAAGCTCGGTCTGCGGGGCGGCCTCGACCACGCGGCGATCTCGCCCGTGGCCGGGGACCTGTTCACGCTGCTGCAGCAGGACCACGTCGACTACACGACGTTCTTTCGCCGCCTCGCGATCGTCGCGCGCGGTGACGCCGGACCCGCGCGGGTCCTGTTCGGACACCCCACGGCATTCGATGATTGGACCACGCGTTGGCTGGCCCTGGGACCCGACCCCGAGACGATGGACCAGGCCAACCCGGTCTACATCCCCCGCAACCACCTCGTCGAGGAGGCGCTCGCGGCCGCGACCACGGACGACCTCGCCCTCCTCGCTCACCTGCTGCACGCGGTCACCGACCCCTATCACGAGCGTCCCGGCCTCGAGCGCTTCACGGCCCCCGCGCCGGCAGGCTTCGGACCCTACCGGACCTACTGCGGCATCTGAGACCAGGGAATGTCGCTGGTCGGTCGAGACTCTGAGTTGTCCATCCTGGACGCTTTGAGATCCACCACCTGCCAGATCTGATGTAACCGGGGCAGTGGTCGGTGGTCACCACAGCGGAAGTTGGTTGCGTTCCACCGCGGGGATCCCGGCCTGCAGGACTTCGTACCGGTCGCGTCCGTCGCGTAGGGATTGCCGGATTGGCTTCGGCGCGGCCGCGGGCGCCGCGCCGGTCGCGTAGAACCCCGCCGAGCCGGTGTCGACGGATGGCCCAGTTGACCCGCGCGAAAGAAGGACCGGTAGTTCTCCCAGCCCCGGTCTGGTAGCCCAACAGACGCGCGTTAGAAGGGAAACTCCTAGAGGGCTAGGCCATGACGCGCTCAACGAACGCAACGTCTTGAAGCCCCACCCGCATGACGGTCTCAGCCACTTCTCCTCCTTGACTTGCCCAAACGTCACATTATCCGAAATCTGAGGCGCAACCCAACTGCTACTTGACACGTCATTTGACACGCATAAACTCTGTATATGACTAGCCGGGGTTCCAGAACTGCAGGCGTACCACACGAGCAATCGAGCAAGACCAACGTGTCGTTCATGCGCCTGGTGGACGATGTGACCGAGACCGTCATCGGACACAGCGATTTCGCCCACGCAGTGGGAGCGTCCGAACGCACGGTCCAGAACTGGTCCAGCGGACAAACGAGACCCCGGGGAGACACCGTAAAGCGGGTCCTCGATCTGGTCTACCTTGTAAGCGAACTGCGTGAGGCCTACACCGACGAAGCTATCCACATCTGGCTACAGTCGCGGAACCGCAACCTTCAGGGCAGGCGCCCGCTCGATCTACTCAACGAGGGGCAGGTCGACGACGTGCTGGCCGAAGTCCAGCATGTCGTCGGAGGCATGTGACTTGGACCAGATCGCCGCTCGCATCGCGGACAGACAGCGAGGAACGGCGTCCGGCGAATGGCAGCGGCACGTAGCTTGCACGTACGCATCCAAGGCCCTGGAAGGACGAGTAGCCCACGGACGTTGGGGAACCTGCGCTGGTTTCCCTGTGCTCTACCTAGGCCGTCCCACCGAATCCGTGATCCTAGAGGCCTACCGGCACCTCGTTGACCCGATCGTGTTCGAGGACCAGGCCACCGAGGAAGCGTTTCTACGCTCACTTGCGCCGAGGGCGTTGATCACCTGCAGGGTTAAGGTCTCTGATCTGCTAGATCTACGCTCGGCCGGTGCCCGGAGCGACGTCGGGCTGACAATTGAGGACCTGACGGCTCCCGTCAACGACAAGAAGGCGTATGAACGCTGTCGGCACGTCGCCCACGTCGCCCACCAACTGAAGCTCTACGGTGTCGTTGCGCCCTCGGCTACCCGCATGGGCGAAACCCTCGCCCTCTTCATGGATGTCCTACCACCTGGCATGCGACCGATCGAGTCGCGCGTAGCCCAGCCCTGGGCCCGACTACCCGACGACCCTCGACGATCTGACTGATCCCACCCTCGTGCGGTCGAAGAGCCCTAGCCTCCTCCCCCTCACATCCCACGACCCCTGCAAGAGGGGACCGGGCCGGCCACCTGAAATGAACGGTCGATGCTGAACATGCTCGCCACCTTGGCCGCAGGAGGGGTCCCAGCGGAAGCGGGGTACCGACCCAGACATCGCCGGAGTCGACCTGCTCGGCGTCGTCGCATAGCTCGAACGCTCCCCTATCCGAGAGCGACAACGCGAAGGCATCGAGATCGCCAAGACCAAAGGCGTCTACCAAGGCCGGGCCCGCAAACTCACCCAGAACAAGTCACCACAGCACGAGATCTTGTCGCCGCTGGCGTACCGAAAGCCAAAGGTCGCCCGCGACCTGGGCTGCTCACCCCGCGCGCACTCTACGACGTCCTCTCCGCTCGAGGCGCCTACGCCGAGTTCCACGACCCCAGCCATGCACGTGAGGTCGTTCTGAAGTGGTGTCACCAGTCCCTCAACCCCACCCGGCGCCACTCCAGTGCCAGGATGATGTCACCGATCGACTACGAGCCCAACGCCGTCCGCAAGACCGAGGCGGCATAGAGAAGACCTCCACGATTCGGGGGGAACCTCACACCTCACCGGTTGTGGGGTAGCCGTGAGAGGGCGGGGAACGGAAGCGAATCATGGTGCAAGAAGAAGGTGTTGACCCGGCGCCGAAGCGGGTCCGAAGGACGTTCACCGCGGAGTGCAAGGCGCGGGTCTTGGCCGAGTACGAAGCCGCAGCGCGTGGGGAGAATTCGCGGTGCTACGGCGGTGACCGGGACGGGTCGGGCCGCCAGCCTCCGGCGTGGCCGCTGGGGTTGGCATGTGCTCCGTCGAGCAGCGCCACGAACTCGTCCGTGGGACCGAAGCCGGTCTCGTCCACGAGCAGGCTGCGGTAAAGTTGGAACTGTCGCAGCGCCTTGCTCCGGTTCCCCTCGGCCAGGAACACCTGGGTGAGGGCCCGGTGCGCGGACTCACACAGCGGCTCGATGGCGATCGCGCCGTAGGCCGCATCGACGGCGAGGGCGAACTGCCCAACCGCGACGAGTCGATGGCTGAATTCTTCGAGGGCGTGCATGCGCAGTTGCCGGTGGCGTTCGCGTTCAATCAGGAGCCAGTCTTCGTCCCAACCGGGCAGCAACTCTGCCCGGAGCAGGTCGAGCGGAACGTCGAGCAACTCGAGGTCGGTGATCGCCCCCCTGAACAGCCGCCGTGCAGTGTCCACCATGACCTGGTAGTCGATTGCGACATCCTCATGTAGCCAGATCCTGTCTCTCGCCGCCTCAACGACGTCGTCGTGCCCTCGTCGCAGTTGCCACAGCGCGGTTCGAAGGTTTGCTTGGGCGCGCTCCTGACTGGTGAACGACCATAAACGCCCGGCCACCACTTCCCTGGTTTGGCGGCTCCCGACGACCGCCAGGAAGCCGAGTACCCGCTGTGCGGTCACTGGCAAACGCAACGGGTCTCCACGCGACTGCACGTCGAAGTGGCCGAGCACGGAGATCGACGGGTGGACAGCAGCCTCCGAGGACATCATCTGCTCCCTGTTCCAGACCGTTCCAGGCCCGGACCTCGAGTCGCGGCACCGGACGGCGCACCTTCTATGGTGACCAGGTTGACCGGTCGGCGTCTATCGCTCGTCAACAGTTAAGACGTTGGCGTGACGATGGCCAAGACGCACCGCGCGACGGTACCGGGAGCCATGGTGCCGATACTGGGGATATGCGTCGCCCTTGGCAGTTGATCGTGGTCCGTGCGTGGTACCTGGAGGAGCGCCGCATCATTCGAATGACGATGTCGAGCGATTCCGACCAGGCGCCGTGCACGTCGTACGTCACCTCGAGTCGCTTGGCCGGGGATCAGCTGAGCCGGTGGCTGGATGAGGTGGACTCGGGTGCCGAGCCAGCCCTCGCCGACGGCGTCCTGACCGAGCCAACCGACGACGATGGATAGGCGCTGGAGAGACGAAGCCGTGACAGGCGTGCTCCTACGGTGTGGCCAGGAGGTGAGCTGTGAAGATCTTCGACTTTGATGACCAGGCCGGCCCGGGATGGTCTGACGACTGGCCCACGGACGACTGGCCCACGGACGACTGGGTTCCCGGCAGCACCGAGGCGGCGACCGGGTTACGCCTCGTGCTCTCGGATCACTATGCCGACGCCACCGACGCCGAGATGACCGAGGCACTCGGGCAGGTGATGGATTCGATGAGCCCGGCCGAGTCATTCAACTTCGGGAGTGCTCTTAACCAGATCGCCCGCACTGCCGGGCAGGCACTGTCCGACCCGAGGGTCGCATCCATCGCCAAGACGGCTCTGCCGATCGCCGGGGGCGCCTTGGGCACCGTGATCGGTGGGCCGGTCGGCACCGCGCTCGGCGGGCAATTGGGCACGATCGCCGCGAACGCGTTGCCGGCCGGGCGACCGGACGCCCCGGCCCGCTCGCCAGGGCGGCCCGTCTCCCGCCTGCCCGTCCCGGGCCCGCCCGGGGCTGCGGCGGGCCCGCCGGCGGCTGGTTCCCCCACAGTCGGCGTCCCGGCCCCGGCTGCCGGGGGGTCCATTGCCGCGGCCCAAGGTCTCGTGCTCGCTGGCCATCCCCTCATGCAGCAGGCTCTCGCATCCGCCGCGTTCGGCCAGCACGGGCAGCCACAGGTGGGTGGTATCCCGGTGGCCAGCCTCCTCGGGCTGCTGAGCCAAGTGGTGGGTCAGGCCGCCGCCGAAGCCGACGAACTGCTCTACCAATCCAGCAACGGCGGCCCGAGCGAATCCTGGGACGGGGAGGACGGGGAGGACGAGGAGTGGTCCGACATCACCGCACAGGACCTGTACACCAGCATCATCGACGCCCGGAACCTTGAACTCGCGGAGGCAATGGACCTCGCGGAGTACCTGCCATGAGCGCCATGTCTGCTACCAGCACCACTGAGCTTGAGGAGGTGATGGCGTTGCTCGAACGGATCCTTCCGGACCCGGCCGGTTACGGTCAGCGCCTGATCCAGCAAGTCGTGCTGCAGTGGGCCGAGACCGGGCAGCACCAGCCCACGATCGTCCCCGGCGAGACGCGCAAGACAAGCGGGACGGGCAATCGCGGCCGGTCCAGCTTGGCCGACTTGGTCCTGCACCCCGACGATCCCGGCAGCCCGCCGGCAACCCCCATCCACGACGACCCGCAGGCGCACCCCGCCGAGGATGAGTCCGGTCCTGCCGACATCCGGACTCTCCTCGCCTGCGCGCTGGGCGCCTGCGACTGCTGGGGCACGCGCACCGACTGCGTGATCTGTGCCGGCGCGGGCTCCCCGGGATGGGCCGACCCCGACCCCGACCTGTTCCAGAAGTACGTCGGGCCAGCCGCCGCCCGGCTCACCGTCATCTTGCACCAGACACCCGGCGACGAGGCAGGTCAACCAAGCGAGCCCAACACCGAATCACGACAAGGAGTGAAACCATGACCACGACGCTGATCGACGATTACGAGGCGGAAGCCGACTACGACAGGGAGGCCGAGGACTACGAGACCGAGGACTACGACAGCGAGAGCGAGGACTTTGAGGACGCCCGATCCAACGCCGCACGGCGCCAGCGCACAGCTCGGGCACGCCGGATCCGCGCTGCCCAGATGCGGGCCGCGCAGGCCCGGACCCGACGCCCGAGCCGGCCGACCATGCCGCCTGCGCCCACGACGCCTCGCCAGACAGTCGCCGCGATCCGCCACCTGGATTTGGAACACAAGGTGGGCGAGGACTCGCTGCGCAGCGCGATCGAACGGGCCAACCGTCGGGCCGCCCGAGCTACCTACGCCACGGTTGCCAGTGTCGCGATCGACCAGGCCTTCGACACGTTCGAGGCCGACCTGAAAGGCCACGACATCGTCCGCGCCGGGCTGCGGGCCGCGCCGCTGCTGCTGCTCTCGCCGCAACGTCAACGGCCCGGGATCGAGGGGGTGCTGCTCGACCCGCGATACATGGGGGCCGCGATCGTGGCCGGGCTGGTCACGGTGGGCCACTTCCGAGACCGGGGCGACGACGTGGAGAGGATCGATGTGGCCCAGGAGGATCTGGACTCGGGAACCACGAACGGGCAGTTGTTCGCGGTCGCGGTCAACAAGAAGGGCGCCGACACCGGGCAGGACGTCACGTGGGCCGCCGCGCCCGGCCAGTCAGTGCTGCAACTCCTCGATCGCGATGGTCATTTCACGATTCCCAAGCCGGTCACCCAGGACACGATCGTGCCAGTCACGGCCACCGCCGGCGGCACGTCACGGACCGTGTTCCTCCGGCTCCGACCAGCCGCCCCCAAGCCCGGGACCAACGGCCCCACCACGGCGGCGGCCACCTCAGCGAAGCCGTAGTGGGAGCCTCCGGTGGACCCGGCCCTGTGGGAGTTGCTCCGGGCCGAGGAGGATGAGGGTCCCTCACGGCCGGTAGAGGCCATCATTCGCCTCACCCAGCCCGGGATCGAGATCCCCGGCGTGCGGATGGTGGCACGGTTCGGGCCGATCGCCACCTGCCGGATCGACGCGGCCGACGTGCTCGCGGTCCGGGCCCATCGCGGGGTCGCCAGCCTCAAGGCCGCACGCCGACTCGGCGCCGGTCGGGTCTGGCACATCGACCCGGGCGCCCGGAGCAAACCTCCGGCGCCGGGCCCGACCGACCTACGACGCCCACCCGGCCTGGAGAGCACCGGCGCCGGGGTCGTGGTCGCCAGCATCGACTGGGGCTTGGACGTCGACTGCAGCGCCTTCCGCCTGCCCCCCGGTCCCGGATCCGGGGCGCGTGCCGGCGGAACCCGGCTGCTCGCGCTTTGGGACCAGCGCGACCAACCGATCGCGGCGCCCCCGCAACCGTACGGCTACGGCGTGGTGCACGACCGCGCCGCGATCGATGATGCGCTCGAGAGCGGGAGGCCGTACGAACGACTCGCGTACCATCCGGCGGCCGCTGATCGGGGCGGCGGAACCCACGGGACGCACGTGCTCGACATCGCCGCAGGCAACGGGCACGCCGGCGGCCCGCAAGGCATCGTGCCGGAAGCCGACCTCGTCTTCGTGCACCTGGCTGACCGCGACACCGGTGGACTGGCGAACCTCGGCGACTCGGTCCGGCTGCTCGAAGCGATCGACTTCATCCGGCGCACCGCCGGAAACCGGCCGTGCGTCATCAATACCTCCATCGGGCGACACGGCGGCCCCCACGACGGCACCACCCTGGCCGAGCTGGCAATCGACCACCTCCTGTCCACCACCGCCGGCCTGGTCGTGGTCAAGAGCACCGGGAACTACTTCCGCTCCCGAGCGCACGCCAGCGGGACACTCGCCCCGGGCGAGGTCCGGTCCCTACACCTTGAGGTCGACCCCGACGACGCGACCGCTAACGAGCTGGAGATCTGGTATAGCGGAGCCGATGAGTTCGGGGTGCGCGTCACCCCGCCGGGCCGGCCGGCGAGCGACTGGGTGCTGCTCGGCGAGCGGGCCGAGATCAGCATCGGGGGTCGGGTGATCGGTCGCCTCTACCATCGTGCGGCAGACCCCAACAACGGGGCGAACCACATCGATATGTTCCTCGACCCGGCCGGCTGCAGCGGCTTCTGGACGGTGGAGCTGCAGGCGCGTCGGGTGCGATCGGGTCGCTTCGACGCCTGGCTGGAGCGCGATGACATCTGCCCGCGCTGCCAGACCCGGTTCGTCCCGGCCGACAGCGACCCAGCCTTGACCACGGGCACACTGGCCAACGGCCACCTGGACCTGACCGTGGGCGCGTACGACGGGCACGACCCGACCCGGGCGCCCGGCCGGTTCAGCAGTGCCGGCCCGACCCGTGACGGGCGAGCGAAGCCGGATCTGGCCGCACCCGGGGTGGAGGTGCTCGCGGCCCGGTCGGCGCCGGCCGGGGCGACGAGCAGCCCAGACCTGCTGGTCCGCAAGTCCGGAACCAGCATGGCAGCCCCGCACGTCACCGGCGCCGTGGCGCTGTGCCTGCAGTTGGGCCTTGCTGCCGGCCGTCTCCTCCCGGCCCGTGAGGTCCGCGACCTGGTCCTGAGCAGCTGTGAGCCGGCCCCTCCCGCCGCCCGGCTCCGGCTCGGGCACGGATATCTCGACATTCCCCGCCTGCTCATGGCCACCCGCGACGCGCTGGCCGCCCACCACCTCAGGGAGTCAGTCATGGACACCGACGCGACCGCGCTGCTCACCAGCCTGCCCGCCACGGCCTATCGAGAACTGCTGTACCGGCCCTCTGGCCCGATGGCGCGCACCGTCCGAGATCGTTACGAGGTCCTGGCCGGGCCCGGTGGGCGAGTCTCGAAGACAGCGCAGCCGGGTGACGTGCTCCTCGAAATCCAGCTGGGTCGACTCGATGGTGGGCGCTGCACGGTCCTGGACGCACCGAATGTCCTGGGCACGTCCCGGCCGCTGCTGCCGGGCCAGCTACTCCTGCGGCCTTACGAACACGACCCCGGGGACAGCGCCCAGACCCCTCGGTTCAAAATCCCCGATGATGCCGACGGCGCGGAGGACACGGAACTGGACCGCCTCATCAACCGCGGACTGTCGGAGAACCAGATCACCAACGCGTTGTTCTACGCCCGCAACCCACGCCAGCTGGGCGCG
>CAJDTM010000069.1_pt1 | contig 14301 bp, 6 predicted proteins | sample 7389831 | NCBI WGS metagenome assembly CAJDTM01 (sample SAMEA7055656, study PRJEB34461) | soil metagenome | biome: terrestrial ecosystem; feature: Peninsula; material: soil | place: Antarctica | collected 2016
CAAACAACAACCACCCCGGCCAACACCCCACGAAACACCACCCAAACCACCGGCAGAACCCCGCAACGATCAGCACCGAAGCAACCAAACAAACTTACCGCATGACTTTCAATAAATCAAATCCAAGGTTCAGTACTGAATTCATTTCCTGGCGACTCCCGTCGCCACGATTTGAACACATGTCATCGCACCTGTTTTCAAGGCCGATATGGTGTTCTGATCTGTATTGTTCTGATCCTGGACCGGACTGTTTGCCCGGCGGGGTACTTACTCTAACACCTTTTTCCCGGCTTGGCCAAATGGCGGGAGGTGTCCCCAGCCTTAGTCTGTCAGCGGTTGTAGGTAGATGGCGCCGAGCGGGGGAATTCGTAGGGCAAGCGAGGATTCCTGGCCATCCCAGGCCTGGACCTCGGCTGCCAACAAGCCGACGTTGAGCACATTGGAGCCGCCAAATTCTGCGTGGTCGGTGTTGAGGACTTCTTCCCAGTCGCCGGACTGGGGCAGGCCCACCCGGTACCCCTCATAGGCGACACCGGCAAAGTTGATGACGCACACCAGGGGATTGCCGCTGTTGTCCCAACGGATGAAGGAGACCACGTTGTGCTTGGTGTCGCCGCCGTTGATCCAGGTGAAACCTTCGGGTTTGTTGTCCTGTTCGTACAGTGCGGGGGTGCTCGAGTAGACCCGGTTGAGTTCTTGCACCAGCATCTGTGCGCCGTGGTGCGGCGGGTTCTCCGCCAACCACCAGTCCAGCCCGTGCTGTTCGCTCCATTCCGCCTCCTGGCCAAACTCGGTGCCCATGAAGATCAGCTGTTTGCCCGGGTGCGCCCATTGAAAGGCGAGGTAGGCACGCAGGTTGGCAAGTTGCTGCCACCGGTCGCCAGGCATTTTCCGCAACAGGGAGCCCTTGCCGTGGACAACTTCGTCATGGCTGATGGGGAGCAGGAAGTTTTCCGTGAACGCGTAGACCATGGAGAACGTGATTTGGTTGTGGTGCCAGCCGCGATTGACAGGGTCCTCAGCCATGTAGGTCAGCGAGTCGTGCATCCAGCCCATGTTCCACTTGATGCCGAAGCCCAGGCCGTTGGCGCTGGTGGGCGCCGTGACGCCGGGGAATGCCGTGGACTCTTCGGCGATGGTGACCACTCCGGGATTGCGGCGGTAGGCAGTGGCATTCATTTCCTGCAGGAAACTGATCGCCTCCAGGTTTTCCCTGCCGCCAAAGCGATTGGGACTCCACTGCCCGTCCTCACGGGAGTAGTCAAGGTAGAGCATGGAGGCGACAGCGTCCACCCGCAGCCCGTCAATGTGGAATTCCTCGAGCCAGTACAGGGCGTTGGCCACGAGGAAGTTGCGCACCTCGTTGCGGCCAAAGTCGAAGATGAGCGTGCCCCAGTCAGGGTGTTCGCCCAACCGTGGATCGGCGTGCTCGTACTGGGCCCCGCCATTGAACTTGGCCAGGGCCCATTCGTCCTTGGGGAAGTGTGCCGGCACCCAGTCCATGATGACCCCGATTCCAGCCTGGTGAAGGGAGTCGATGAGGAACCGGAATTCGTCGGGGTGGCCGAAGCGTGACGTTGGCGCGAAGTAGGAGGTGACCTGATACCCCCACGAACCGCCGAACGGGTGCTCCGACACCGGCATGAGCTCGACGTGGGTGAATCCGAGCCACGCGACGTACTCCACCAGTTGCGAGGCCAGTTCCCGATAGGAAAGCCCTTGCCGCCATGAGCCAAGGTGTACTTCATAAACGCTCATGGGCGAATTGTTCGGATCCCGGGCTGCCCGCGCCGCCATCCATTCCTCATCTTGGAAGCGATAGGTTGACTCCACCACCCGGGAGGCAGTCAGTGGGGGGACTTCCGTGCCGTAGGCCATGGGGTCGGCCTTTTCCAGCCACTGGCCGTGTTCGGTCAGGATTTCGAACTTGTAGCGGTCGCCTACAGCCACGTCCGGGATGAACAGCTCCCACACCCCGCTGGTCCCGAGGCTGCGCATGGCATGGGACCGGCCGTCCCAGTTGTTGAATTCGCCAATGACCCGAACGGCACGCACCGCCGGGACCCAAACGGCAAAACTAACGCCTGCAACTTCGCCCAGACTCGAATGGTAACGGCGCACATGGGCGCCCAAGGTGGTCCACAGGGTCTCGTGGCGCCCTTCCGCCATCAGATGCAGGTCCAGTTCCCCCACCGTCGGCAGGTACCGGTAGGGATCGTCGGCCTCATGGGTGCCGTCGGCGTAGCGAATCTCCAGCCGGTAGTCCGGAACGTGCCCGGCTTCCTCCACCGGCACCACGGCAACCCAGATTCCTCCGTGCTCATGCGTCATGGGGAATCTCCCACCGGACGTCACTACTTTCACGGACTCCGCCAGGTGGCGCAGGGCGCGAATGGTGACAAATCCCTCGGAATCCAAATGTGCGCCGAGCACCGAGTGGGGTGCGTAGTATGTTCCCTCGGAAACACTGGCCAATACCTCCGGCTCAACTGCCAACGGCGCGGTCTTGCTCGGTCCCATGTCCACACTTCTTTCCATCGATTCAAAGAATTCCTGAACGGCCTTCACCGGCACGCCCACCCAGTCGGGGCGGTTCTGCAATTCATAAACAACTTCATACAGGGCCTTATCAAGCCACAATGCCCGAAACAGCGCGGAGTCCGTGTCAACCCGGGCGGGGGCGAATGCCTGGTAACCGTCAATAAACGCCTCCGCGCAATCTCCTTCCCAGCGGCGGGCGGTGCCGGCGTCGATTTCCCCGTTCCTGACAACCTGGGCTGCCGCGTACCCAAAGGACCTCAGCATGCCGACCACGTCACGCAACGGCACATCCAGCTGGCTCCGGTCGGCAATCGGACGCAGCGGCTCGCCTTCAAAGTCCAGGAAGTACCACCGGTATCCGTCGCCGTCGTCGACACGCATGAGCTGGCCCAAATGCAGGTCCCCGTGGATGCGCTGCAGGGCCGGCAGCCCGCCGAGCCGGCGCAGCGCGGAGACCACCCCGTTGAGTGCGTGCCCATAGTCGCCGACGGCGTCGCGGGCAAGTTTCCAGGACCATTCCAGCCGGGCAATGATCCCTTCAGCGAACGCCGGCACTGCCGAAGCCGGCACCGTCTTGTTTCCGAGGCTCGTACCCAGGCTCGCGTGCACCTGCGCCAATGCTGCACCGATCTGGCGGGCCTGGACGGAGAAGTTGCTGCCCCGGGCGGCGGCGTCGAGGGCCACTTGCCAGCCGTCCGCACCGTTCCTCAAAAAGGTGTGGACAACGACGAGAGTGGCGGCCTGGGCGAGGCCGGGGACCTGTGCGGTGACTGCCGCATGGATCGCCGGCACGGACTTTTCGCCGGCCGTGGCCAGGGCCCTGCCGATATCCACTTCGGGATGGCGGCCGGCTTCCAGCACACGGAAAAATTTGGCGATGAGCGGTTGTCCGGCAAGATCAAAAACCACTGAGGTGTTTGACTGTTCCGCCGCGATGACCCGTACCTTGGCGACGGGCGCGGCCGTGGCGGCCGCCGCATGGATGGCACCGCCGTGCCATGCTTCGATACCGTCGACGTTCGCGGCACCGGAAACGATTTCCAGCCAGGCGTTTATGAAGCAGGGGTCCGCAAGGGCGTCGCAAACCCACTCCTGTTCCCCCCCCGTCCCTTCGGTGCGGAAGGAGCCGAGCACGGACGCGGCCGCCATGGTGTCCGGCTTGACATTGCTGAGACGCACCGGCACCTGAAGGATGACGGTCGCGGCCCCTCCGGAGGGGCCGGCCGGCGGGGTGACTGCCACGTAAAGAACCTGGAAGACGGCATCGTTGCGGGCGGAGGGCAGCTCGACGGCGCCGGCGATGCGCACCGCGGCTCCCTTCCCGCCGTCGCCCTTGAGCGGGTACCAGCGCTGGCGGGGCAGCCAGGCCGCCAGGATCTCCTCAAGTCCGGAGGCCATCAGTATCCGTGGTCCGACGGTACGAGGATGGGCAACGCCTGCGTATCCGCAGACAGGACATTGGAGGCATGGGATCGCACCCGGAGCCAGAAAAAGTCATAGGAACCCAAGGTCAGGGTAATGCTTCCTTCCTCATCGACGCCGGGGAAGATGTCACCGCCAAAGAGGTCCCGCAGCCCGCGACCGGCAAGGCCCGGCAGGTGCAACGTGGTCGCGGAGGGGTGCTGGGAGAGGTTGAAGGCGCACAGGACGGATTCGGGCCGTTCCTCTTCGGAGTTCCCCACCGGCAGCACGCGAAGAAATGCCAGGACTGATTCGTGTGACGACTTCACGTTCTCATACCGGCCCAGGCCGAAGGCGGGGTGCGCCCGGCGCACGGCCAGAATCTGCCTGTTCCAGTGCAGCAGTGAGCTGGAGTGCGCCGACTGTGCTTCCACGTTGACGTGGTTGTAGTGGTAGACAAGGGACTGCACCACCGGCAGGAACAACTTGCCCGGGTCCACGTTCGAAAACCCGGCATTGCGGTCGGGGTTCCACTGCATGGGCGTCCGCGAGGCATCCCGGTCCGGCAGCCAGATGTTGTCCCCCATCCCGATTTCGTCGCCGTAATAGAGGAATGGGCTGCCAGGCAGGGCCAGCAGCAAGGCATTGATCAGCTCTATTTCCGCGCGCGAATTGTCCAGCAAGGTAGCCAGCCGGCGCCGGATGCCGATGTTGGCGCGCATCCGCGAATCCGGCGCGTACCAACCCATCATGGCCTCACGCTCGGACGGCGTCACCATCTCCAATGTCAGCTCATCATGGTTGCGCAGGAATGTCCCCCACTGGGCGCCGCCGGGAATGTCCGGGGTGTTGGCCATGGTGTCAATGATGGGCGCCGCCTTTTGGTCCCGCAGTGCATAGTACAGGCGGGGCATGATCGGAAAATGGAAGGCCATGTGGCATTCGGGGGATTCCTCCGTGCCGAAGTAGTCCACCACGTCGTGGGGCATCTGGTTTGCTTCGGCGATCATGATCCGCCCGGGGAATTCCTCGTCCATCATGGCGCGCAGCTCCGCGAGGAAGCGGTGCGTGGATGGCAGGTTCTCGCAATTCGTGCCATCTTCGGCATACAGGTAGGGGATGGCATCGGCGCGGAACCCGTCAATGCCCTGATTGAGCCAAAACCGGACCACGTCAAAGATGGCCTCGCGGACGGCCGGATTTTCGAAGTTCAGGTCCGGTTGGTGCCCAAAGAACCGGTGCCAGAAAAATTGCCGCCGGATCGGGTCAAACGTCCAGTTGGACTCTTCCGTGTCGATGAAGATGACCCGGGCGTCCTGGTACAGCTGGTCGGTGTCGCTCCAGACGTAAAAGTCCCCGTACGGGCCGTCCGGGTCTTCCCGCGAGGCCTTGAACCATGCGTGCTGGTCAGAGGTGTGGTTGATGGGCAGGTCGACGATAACCCGCACGCCGCGTTCGTGGGCCTGGGCCACCAGGCTCTTGAAGTCGGAGACCGTACCGTACTGGTCCAGCACGGTGGTGAAGTCACTGACGTCGTAGCCGCCGTCGCGAAGGGGCGAGTCGTAGAACGGCGGCAGCCACAGGCAGTCGACACCCAGCCACTGCAGGTAGTCCAGGCGGGAAATGAGCCCGGAAAAATCCCCTGTGCCATCGCCGTTGGCATCAGCGAAGCTTTGCACCAGAACCTCGTAAAAGACGGCCTTTCGGTACCAGTGGGGATCACGGTGGAGCCCCGGGGCGCTGAGGTTGAACTGGGGGGAGGCATTCATCGGCGCATAGGTCACTACACCCTCCGAACGTGCAGGATGTGGGCCGGTTCCAGGTGGGCGTCCAGCCGGAAGTAGTTCTGCTTGCCCCAGTTCCAGGTGGCCCCGGTGACGAGGTCATCGACGATGAACGTCCCGTCGGGGGAAAGCCCGTCCAGCTCCAGTGCGTCCAGGTCCAGGGTCACCTGGCCCTCGCGCATGCTGTGCGGGTCGACGTTGATGACCACGATGATGGTGTCCTTGCGCGCCGGGGCATGGGCCGTGGCCGGGATGGCCTTGTGCTTGCTAAAGACCAGGGTCGCCTCGTCCGAACTCTTGTGCAGGGTCAGGTTTTCCAGGTCCAGCAGGGCGGGGTGGGCGCGGCGGACCTTGTTCAACAGCGTCACAAAGGGGGCCAGCGACTTGCCGGCGGCCTCGGCAGCGGCAAAGTCCCGCGCCTTGTATTCGTATTTTTCGTTGTCGATGTTTTCTTCCGAGCCGGGCCGGGCCACATGTTCGAAGAGTTCGTAGCCGGCGTACATGCCCCAGAGCGGGCTGCCCGTCGCAGCCAGAATGGCACGGATCTTGAACGCCGCCGGGCCGCCGTATTGGAGGTATTCGGTGAGGATGTCCGGGGTGTTGACGAAGAAGTTCGGGCGGAAGTAGCCGGCCGATTCGCGGCTGACATGGAGCAGGTATTCCTCCAGCTCCTCCTTGGTGTTGCGCCAGGTGAAGTAGCTGTACGACTGCTGGAACCCGGCACGGCCCAGGGCGGCCATCATGGCCGGGCGGGTGAAAGCCTCGGCCAGGAAAACGACGTCGGGGTGTTCGGCATTGACGGTGCCGATGAGCCATTCCCAGAACCAGACGGGCTTGGTGTGCGGGTTGTCCACACGAAAGATCTTCACGCCGTGGCTGATCCACAGGCGCACAATCCGCAGGATCTCCGCGGACAGCCCGGCCGGATCGTTGTCAAAGTTCAGCGGGTAGATGTCCTGGTACTTCTTCGGCGGGTTTTCCGCGTAGGCGATGGTCCCGTCAACGCGTGTGGTGAACCATTCCGGGTGCTCCGTGGCCCAGGGGTGGTCCGGGGCACACTGCAGGGCGAGGTCCAGCGCCACTTCCAGCTCAAGCTCCCGGGCCGCCGCCACGAACGCTTCGAAAGTTTCGAAGGTGCCCAGGTCCGGGTGGATGGCGTCGTGTCCGCCGTCCGCCGAACCGATGGCCCACGGCGAGCCGGGGTCGGCGGGGCCGGCCACCAGCGTGTTGTTGGGACCCTTGCGGTTGACGCGGCCGATCGGGTGGATCGGGGGCAGGTAGATGACGTCAAAGCCCATCGCGGCGACGGCGGGGAGGCGCCGGGCCGCCGTCGTGAACGTCCCGCTGGTCCACTCGCCCGTCTCCGGGTGGCGCACGGCGCCTTCCGAGCGGGGGAAGAATTCGTACCAGGCGCCACGGCCGGCAGCGTCGCGTTCCACCTGCAACGGGTAGCTGCGGCTGCGTGTCACCAGGTCCCGCAGCGGGAAGCGTCCGACGGCGGCCCGCACGGCGGCGCCCGTGCCGGCGGCCAGGCGGTCGTTGGTGTTCAGGGCGGTGTCACCAAGGACCTCGGCCGCCTGCTTGAACGTTGTCGCGTCCTCCGGATGCGGCGTGGCCTTGGCGGCGCCGGCCAGGAGCAGCCGGCCCTCGTCGAGCATGACGTCGACGTCCACGCCCGCGTTGATCTTGACCTGCGCGTTGTGGGTCCACGTGGCATAGAGGTCCGTCCACCCCTCGACCGCGAACTCCCAGTCGCCCTCCGCGGTGGGGGTCAGGGTGCCACCCCACGCGTCGGAGCCCTTGCCCAGCGGCGCCATCCGCGTCCGCTGGACCTCCGCGCCGCTGGGGTCCAGCAGCACGGCGGTGGCGCCAACGGCGTCGTGCCCTTCACGGAAGACCACGGCGCGGACGGCAACGTCGCCGCCGCGCACGGCCTTGGCCGGGAACTTCCCGTCCTCAATGACGGGCTGGACGCCGGTGATGGGGATCCGACCGAAGCGAAGGCCGCCGGGCGCGAACGTCCCCGCAGCGGGCACCGGGGCCGCATCGGCGCCGGCGCCTGCACGGCGGTCGGCGGGTGCTTTCGGGGCAGGCTTGGAGGTACTCACAAACACGACGTTAGCGACTCCGCACCCTTAATGCGAAGGCATGCGCCGATATTCGTCGTTTCACCCCCGTTATGAAGCAATTGCCCACGGCCCGCGCGTTCGTTACGCCGTCAACCGACGTTTATGTCGGGTCGGTCGTAGCGCCGCAACATCCATGGGCTAGGGTGACCGGCATGAAGGCGATACGTAGATTCACAGTCCGCACCGTAGTCCCCGAGGCAATTGGCGCACTTCCCCGCCTGGCCACCAACCTCCGTTGGTCCTGGCACCTGCCGACCCGGCGGCTCTTTGAATCCCTGGATCCCGCACTGTGGGACGAGTCCCGGCACGATCCGCTGGCCATGCTTGCGGCCATCCCACGTGAACGGCTCGCGGAACTGGCGGCGGACCCGGACGTGGTGGCCAGGGTGGCTGCGGCGGACAGCAATCTTGCCGCCTACCTGGACGGGCCGCGCTGGTACCAGTCGCTGGGCGCCGACGCCCCGAAAACCATCGCCTACTTCTCCCCCGAATTTGGCATTAGCGAAGTGCTTCCGCAATATTCCGGCGGCCTGGGCATTCTGGCCGGCGACCACCTCAAGTCCGCCTCGGACCTGGGCGTGCCGCTGATCGGCGTCGGGCTGCTGTACCAGGCCGGGTACTTCAAGCAGTCGCTGTCCAGGGACGCGTGGCAGCAGGAAACCTACCCGCTGCTGGATCCGGACGCCCTGCCGCTGACCCAGCTGCGCGAAGACGACGGCACGGCGGTGGAGATTTCGCTGCCGCTGCCGGGGGGCCGGGTGTTGCGCGCCTACGTGTGGCGTGCCGACGTCGGCCGGGTGCCGCTGCTGCTCCTTGACTCCAATGTGGCCGAGAACGACGCGGTGGCCCGCGGCGTGACCGACCGGCTGTACGGCGGCACCGGCGACCACCGCCTGGCGCAGGAACTCCTGCTGGGCATGGGCGGGGTGAAGGCGCTGCGCGTGCATGCCCGCCTGACCGGCACACCGGAGCCGGAAGTGTTCCACACGAATGAGGGCCATGCCGGATTCCTGGGCATTGAACGGATCCGCGAGCTGATGGACCCGGCCGTGACACGCCACCCGCTGTCGTGGGACGAAGCCCTGGCCGCCGGCCGCGCGTCGACCGTGTTCACCACCCACACCCCCGTCCCGGCCGGCATTGACAGGTTCCCCCGAAGCATGATCGGACACTTCTTTTCCGGCGAGCTGGCCCCCGGTGTCCCGGTGGAGAGGATCCTGGCGCTGGGGGCGGAAAATTACGACGGCGGCAATTCCGACGTGTTCAACATGGCCGTCATGGGGTTGCGCCTGGCCCAGCGCGCCAACGGGGTGGCCAAGCTCCACGGCGTCGTCTCGCGCGAAATGTTCTCCGGACTGTGGCAGGGCTTTGACCACGACGACGTCCCCATCACCTCCGTGACCAACGGCGTCCACGTGCCCACCTGGGTTGACCCGCAGCTGGCGCAGCTCGCCAGTGAGAAATTTGGCGCGGACGTGTTGGACGGCCCGGACTGGTCGAGGGTTTACGACGTCAGCGACGAGGACGTCTGGGCCTTGCGGCGCCGCCTGCGCTCGGCACTTGTTGCCGATGCCCGGCGCCGCCTGCGCTCATCCTGGAAAAAGCGGGGGGCTGCCGACGCACAGCTGGCCTGGACGGACTCGGCGCTGGACCCGGACGTGCTGACCATCGGCTTTGCCCGCCGCGTGCCCACCTACAAGCGGCTGACCCTGATGCTGCGCGACCCCGCCCGGCTCAAGGCGCTGCTGCTGCACCCCGAGCACCCGATCCAGATCGTCATCGCCGGCAAGTCGCACCCGGCCGACGACGCCGGGAAGAAGATGATCCAGGACCTGGTCCAGTTCACCGACGATCCCGAGGTCCGCCACCGGATCGTGTTCCTGCCCAACTACGACATCGCCATGGCCCGGACCTTGTTCCCGGGCTGCGACGTGTGGCTGAACAACCCGCTGCGGCCCCTCGAGGCATGCGGCACCTCCGGGATGAAGGCCGCCATCAACGGCTCGCTCAACCTGTCCGTCATGGACGGCTGGTGGGATGAACTTTACGACGGCGAAAACGGCTGGGCGATCCCGACGGCCAACCACGGCACCAGCGACGAGGAGCGCGACAACATCGAATCCGCCGCACTTTACGAACTGCTGGAAACGCAGGTGGCCCCGCGATTCTACGGGGAAACGGTGGGTGCTGCCGCTGGCGCAGCGGGCGCAGCCGGCCCCTCTCATCCCGACAGCGGCGGACTGCCCTCGCACTGGATTTCCATGATCAAGCACACCCTGGCCAACCTCGGCCCGGCCGTCTCCGCCGAGCGGATGGTGCAGGAATATGTCCAGCGGCTCTACCAGCCGGCAGCCGCCGCCGGACGGACGGCCCGGGCAGGCGATTACGCCGCCACGAAGGAGTTGGCGGCCTGGATCGGCGAGGTCCGGTCCGAATGGGGCAGCGTCCGCATTGAACATGTCGAATCCCACGGTCTCGCGGACGAACCCCAGATTGGACAGTCACTGCAGGTCCGCGCCAATGTCCATCTGGCCACCCTGACACCCGGCGACGTCAGCGTCTCCGTCACCTACGGGAGCGTGGGCGACTCGGACGAACTCACCGACACCCGCACCCTGGAACTGGAACAGGCCACCGGGCTGGGCGGCGGCCTGCACCAGTTCGAAGCCAAGCTGGTCATTGACCGATCCGGCAGCTTCGGCTACGGCGTACAGGTCCTGCCCCGGCATGCGGGCCTGGCCAACCCGGCGGAACTGGGCCTCATCGCGACGGCGTAGCCTCCGCGGCGGGGGGCAGTTCATTGCGGTAGACCTGGACCGTGTTGGCTTCCACAGGGACTGACTCCCCCGCGGTGACCCGCGGCACGGCACGGGACAGGCGGAACGTCGGCCCGCCCTCGGATAGAACGGGGGCGGAGGTGGTCATGCGCAGCTTGTAGGGGGTGGGCGCCACGGGCGGGTCCGCGGCAAAGCGCGGGTTCGCCGGAAGGGTCACGAGTTCATCGGTGATTCCGGTGTTAAAGACCACCAGGCCGTCCACCGTTCCGTTCGGGGAGCCCATCAGCATGGTCAGGACACGTTCGTGCGGGTTGGTCCAGGCCTCGGCCGTCATCGGCTGCCCGTCAGCCCCAAACCAGTGGATGAAGCCCTCACCGTCGCGCGTCGGGTAGCTGCTGGGCTGTTCGTCCAGGAAGTCCCTGCGGATCTGCAACAGTCGTTTGGTCGCCGCCAGCATGGTCTGTGCCTCCAGGTCCATGGACCAGTCCAGCCACGCAATTTCGTTGTCCTGGCAATAGGCGTTGTTGTTTCCGCCCTGGCTGCGGCCCAGCTCATCACCGGCGGAGATGAGCGGCATGCCCTGGGCCAGCAGCAGGGTGGCCATCAAATTCCGGGCGCTCCGGGCGCGTTGGGCCAGGACTTTCGGGTTGTTGGTGATGCCTTCGACGCCGTGGTTCCAACTGCGGTTGTCCCCGTGCCCGTCCCGGTTGCCTTCCTGGTTGTCCGTGTTGTGCTTTTCGTTGTAGGCGGTGAGGTCCGCCAGCGTGAAACCGTCGTGGGCGGTGACCAGGTTGACCGAGGCCATGGGCGTGCGCCCCGACTGGGCAAATAGTGCAACGGACCCGCTCAGCGCGTCGCCGAGCTTGTTCAGTCCGTTGTGGTGGTGGCCGTCCAGCCTGGCTGCACGCTGGGTCAGCCAAACCTCGCGGACACTGTCACGGAAGGAATCGTTCCAGTCGGCCCAGCCCGTGGGGAAGTTGCCGGTCTGCCAGCCGCCGTAGCCCACATCCCAGGGTTCGGCGATCAGTTTGGCGGAAGCCAGCACGCCGTCGGTGGCTGCGGCCAGGAGGAACGGGTGCTGGTTGGTGAATTCGTGCAGGCCGTCCCGGGCCAAGGACACGGCCAGGTCAAAGCGGAAGCCGTCAATGTGAAATTCCTCCACCCAGTACCGCAGCGAATCCATGGCCATCTTAATGACGTACGGGTTGCCAAAGTTCAAGGTGTTTCCGCATCCGGTGGTGTCAAAATAGTTCCCGTCCCGCATGCGGTAGTACTGTTCCTCGGCCAGCCCCCGCCAGCTCAGCCGCGGCCCGCCCGGCCCGCCCTCGGCCGTGTGGTTGTAGACCACGTCCAGGATGACCTCGATCCCGGCCAGATGTAGCTGCTTCACCATGCCCTTGATCTCGTCCTGGACCGCCTGCGGGCCGCGTTCGCGTGCCGCGGCGCTGGCGTATTTCACATGGGGGGCGAAGTAGCCCAGCGTGTTGTAGCCCCAGTAGTTGCTCATGCCCGTGCCCTGGAGGTGGGGTTCGTCGATGTGAAAATGGATGGGGAGAAGCTCGATGGCGGTCACGCCAAGTTCCTTGAGGTGCTTGATCATGACCGGGTGGGCCATGCCGGCGTAGCTTCCGCGGATTTCTTCGGGGATGTCCGGATGCAGCATGGTCTGGCCGCGCACATGCGCTTCGTAGAACACGGAATTGCGGTGCGGGATCCCGGGGCTTTTGGCTTCACCCCAGTCAAAATCGGATTGCATGCGCACCGAGGTGTAATTTACCGCACCGTCGGTGCCTGTGCGCTCGTCAATGTAGCGCCCATACGGATCCAGGAGCAGCTGGACCGCTTCAGGGTCAACGTTGTCTTCGGCTCCGTCCTGGATGCCCGCGTAGAAGCCGTAGCGGGAGCCGACGGGCATGCCCGCGACCAGGCCGTGGTGCACGCCGTCGGTCTTGTCGGGCAGCCGGGTGGCCTTCCATGTGCCTTCCGGCGGCTGGAAACACAACGCCACATGGTCCAGGGCGGGGGCATACACGGCCACATTGACCGTGTTCGTCCCCTGCCCTCCGGCGCGCGCGCTGACGCCCAGCGGGAAACGCCGCGAAAGCGCCATGCCCAACGTGCTCACATCTTCAACGACAGTTTCCGGCATACTAGGCCTGGGCCGCGCGCTGCTTGGACACTTCGTACAGGCTGATCCCCACCGCCATGGACGCGTTCAGTGATTCCATGGCGGAGTTGATGGGGATGGAGACGATCTGGTCGCAGTTTTCCCGCACCAGTCGCGAAAGGCCCTTGCCTTCGGAGCCGACCACCACGCAGATGGGGTCCGCCGCAAGGCCAAGATCGGGCAGCGAAACGTCGCCGTCGCCGTCGAGCCCCAGGACAAAATAGCCCATCTTCTGGAAAGCGCCGATGGCACGGTTGAGGTTGGGGGCCTTCGCCACGGGCACACGCACGGCGGCACCGGCACTGGTCTTCCAGGCCGAGGCGGTCACGCCGGCGCTGCGACGCTCGGGGATGATGACGGCCTGGCCCGAAAAGGCGGACACGCTGCGGATGATGGCCCCGAGGTTGCGGGGATCCGTGATGCCGTCCAGCGCCACAATGAGCGGGGCGTTGGCGATGTGGCCCTTCTTCCATTTCGCCATGATCTCACCGGCCGCGTCCACCGCGTCTTCATAGTCGTACGGGGGGATCTGCAGGACCAGCCCCTGGTGGACGGCGTCCTCCGTCAGGCGGTCCAGCTCGGGCTTGTGGGCTTCGAGCAGCGGGATGCCGCGCTCGGTGGCCAACTTGATGGACTCACGCACGCGCTCATCCATGTCCACGCGCACGGCAACGTAGAGGGCTTTGGCCGGGATGCCGGCACGCAGCGCCTCGACCACGGAGTTGCGGCCCGTGACCAGCTCTTCCGTGGCACGGCCCTTGGGCCCGCTGCTGCGGCGCGGCGCGGCGTTGCGGGGGGCGTCGCCGTGCTTCGCGGCGGAACGTTCGGCCAGCGCCTTGTTCTTGTGGGCCTTGTGGTAGGTGCGGTCCTCGGCCTTGGGCGTGGGGCCCTTGCCCTCGAGTGCCTTGCGGCCCAGTCCGCCGGTGCCCTTGCTGGGGCCCTTTTTGAGCTTGCGGACTGCGCCGGAGCGTGAGCTGTTGGCCATGGTAAAACCCTTACGATTGGTGCGGCGCCTGGTGATGTCACGGCCCCGGAGTACGTCAAAAATTCTTGTCCTCGGGCGCATTTTAAGCACACGGGAGTACGGGAGGTGCAAACCCGTAGCCTACAGTTTACGGCCTACCGGCTATTTTCATGGTATGCGGGGGATCAAATGTGCCCCTGCTCACGGCAGCGGAAGGACCGCCCCCCGCGCCGCCACCCCCCCAACGCTCCTGCAGCTCCTGCACCCAAACGGGGAACGCTCCTGCAGCCGGTGTGGGAGCGTTCCCGATTTAGCCCCCATAGGTGAAGGAGCGTCCAGGGATGGCACCCGTTCAGTGCGCGAGCGTCTGACGGGGTACTACTTCAGCGACCAGGTGGAGCCTTCGGCCGCGTCGGCGATGTCCACGCCGGCCGCGGCCAGCACGTCGCGGATCCGGTCCGATTCGGCCCAGTCCTTGTCTGCACGGGCCCGTGCCCTGGCTTCCAGCTGGGAACTGACCAGCACGTCCAGGACTGCC
>CAJDTM010000085.1_pt1 | contig 14290 bp, 13 predicted proteins | sample 7389831 | NCBI WGS metagenome assembly CAJDTM01 (sample SAMEA7055656, study PRJEB34461) | soil metagenome | biome: terrestrial ecosystem; feature: Peninsula; material: soil | place: Antarctica | collected 2016
CCGACGCTGAACTCGTTCAGCTGCGTGACAACATCGAGGGTAACTACAAGGTTGAGGGTGACCTTCGCCGCGAGGTTGCAGCAGATATCCGCCGCAAGGTTGAAATCGGCAGCTACCAGGGTATCCGCCACCGCCGCGGCATGCCTGTGCATGGCCAGCGCACGAAGACCAACGCCCGTACCCGCAAGGGTCCGAAGCGCACCGTCGCAGGCAAGAAGAAGGCCGGCCGCTGACATCTGTCGGCGCCGTCCCCTCAAAAAAACTTTCGTAGGAGAATAAAATGCCCCCAAAGACTCGTGGAGCGGTTCGTAAGCCGCGTCGCAAGGATAAAAAGAATATTGCGCTGGGTCAGGCGCACATCAAGAGCACCTTTAACAACACCATCGTTTCCATCACGGATCCGTCCGGTGCGGTCATCTCGTGGGCTTCCGCCGGCGAGGTTGGCTTCAAGGGCTCGCGCAAGTCAACTCCGTATGCCGCACAGATGGCTGCTGAAGCAGCTGCCAAGCGTGCACAGGAGCACGGCCTGCGCAAGGTTGACGTTTTTGTAAAGGGTCCGGGCTCGGGCCGCGAAACGGCCATCCGTTCGCTGCAGGCTGCTGGTCTTGAGGTTGGCTCCATCCAGGATGTCACCCCCAGCGCCCACAACGGCTGCCGTCCGCCCAAGCGCCGTCGCGTCTAACGACACACCGCCGCAGTGTGAGTTGGCCTTTCCCGTAAGCCCTGGTTTCAATCCAAGGCTTCCGGGGAGGGCCAACTCCGCCGCCGTTAAGTCGCCAGCCGCCATTTCCACTACCTGTGTTGCGTCATATAGCGGATGCTCGCTGAAAGGAAACCCCCAGTGCTCATTGCACAGCGCCCCACCCTATCTGAAGAAGTAGTTTCCGAAAACCGGTCCCGGTTCGTCATTGAACCGTTGGAGCCCGGCTTCGGCTACACCTCCTCCATCCCCGGCGCTGCTGTGACCAGCATCCGCATCGATGGCGTCCTGCACGAGTTCACCACGGTACCCGGTGTGAAGGAGGATGTCACCGAGATCATCCTGAACATCAAGGGCCTCTCCGTGTCGAGCGAGCATGACGAGCCCGTCGTCGCCTACCTGCGCAAGCAGGGACCCGGCGTCGTCACGGCAGCCGACATCGCACCGCCGGCCGGCGTGGAATTCCACAACCCGGACATGCACATTGCCACGCTGAACTCGAAAGGCAAGTTCGAACTCGAACTGACCATCGAGCGCGGCCGCGGCTACGTTTCGGCAGCCCAGAACAAGAGCGCAGATTCCGAGATTGGCCGCATCCCGGTTGACTCGATCTACTCTCCCGTCCTGAAGGTGACCTTCCGTGTGGAGGCCACCCGTGTCGAGCAGCGCACCGACTTTGACAAGCTGATTGTCGACGTAGAGACGAAGCAGGCCATCTCCCCGCGGGATGCCATCGCCTCTGCCGGCACCACGCTGGTTGAACTCTTCGGCCTGGCCCGTGAGCTGAACACGGCCGCTGAAGGCATCGAGATCGGCCCGTCCCCGACGGACGCCGCACTCGCCGCCGACATGGCCCTGCCGATCGAGGACCTGGACCTGACGGTCCGGTCCTACAACTGCCTCAAGCGTGAGGGCATCCACTCCGTGGGTGAACTCGTTGCTCGCTCCGAGGCTGACCTGATGGACATCCGCAACTTCGGCGCGAAGTCCATCGACGAGGTCAAGGCAAAGCTGGTTGAACTGGGCCTGTCCCTGAAGGATTCCCCTCCAGGGTTTGACCTGGCCGCCCGTGCCGCAGCCATTGATGAGAACGACGACGTTTACGGCGACGACGAACTCTAAAGACGAACAACAATTCTTTTGGCCGCCACGGGCAGACACAATTGATGTCTCTGCCCGGGTGCGGCTGATACTTGAGGAGAAACACCATGCCCACACCCACCAAGGGTCCCCGCCTCGGAGGCGGCGCGGCTCACGAGCGCTTGATGCTCGCGAACCTGTCCGCTTCGCTGTTCGAGCACAAGCGGATCACCACCACCCTGACGAAGGCCAAGCGCCTGAGCCCCTACGCCGAGCGACTGGTAACTTTCGCCAAGCGCGGGGACCTGTCTTCCCGCCGCCGTGTGCTCGGGCTGATCAGCAACAAGGGCATTGTCCATGAGCTGTTCACCGACATCGCCAAGGCCGTGGAGAACCGCGAAGGCGGTTACACCCGCATCACCAAGATTGGCAACCGCAAGGGCGACAACGCCCCCATGGCCGTCATTGAACTGGTCCTGGAGCCGGTCAGCGCCAAGCAGGCCGTCGTGAAGGAAGCCACCGCCGCAACCGCGACGGCCGCCCCCGTTGTGGAGGCTCCCGTTGAGGACGCCGCCGCCGAGGACGCCCCCGTTGAGGACGCCGCCGCCGAGGACGCCCCCGTTGAGGACGCTGCCGAGACTGAGGTTGTGGCCGGCGAGGCCGAAGACGCAGCCGACGAAGCGAGCAAGTAGGGCCAAAGCTTCGGCTTTGCCTGGAGAAGTGAAAGGGCCTGCCACCCCGCCGGGGGGGTGGCAGGCCCTTTCGCATGCCACGATAGAATTCAAGCCATGCACAACCCCGAACTGGCGCGCCAAGATGCCGAGCCCCTGCGTATCCGCCTCGACCTGGCCTACGACGGCGGCCCGTTCAGCGGGTGGGCGGTCCAGCCCGGTCGGCTCACGGTCCAGGGCGTGGTGGAGCAGCCGGGCGCACTGACGCCGGCGTCCACGCCCGCGGGCAGGTCGCCCACCTGGACCTCATTGCCGGGGAGTGGGACGGGGTGCGGCGCGGGCACGACGTCGCACCCGGGCATTCGCTCAAGCGCCGGGTCAACGGTGCCCTGGCCAGCGTCCTGGGCGGGCTGCACGGCGCCGTGGAGATCGTCGCGGCCGCACCTGCCCCTGCCGGTTTCGACGCCCGTTTCTCCGCTCTGTGGCGCCGCTACAGCTACAGGATTGCCGATTCCGCCACTCGCCGGGACCCACTGCAGCGAGCGGTGACGCTGTGGCACAAGCATGACCTGGACGTGGAGGCGATGAACCGTGCAGCGCGCCCCCTGCTGGGCCTGCACGACTTCAAGGCGTTCGCCAAGCCCCGCGAAGGCTCCACCACTGTGCGCACGCTGCAGCGCCTGGACTATGAGCGCGGCCCCGACGGTGTGATCACTGTCCATGTCCAGGCGGACGCGTTTTGCCACAACATGGTCCGGGCCCTGACCGGCGCGGCGCTTCGCGTGGGGGAGGGCCGGGAGGGGGCCGACTGGATGCACCGGCGCCTGCTTGCCGGTGTCAGGGATGCAAAGTCGGTCCTGGCCGCCCCGCATCCGCTGGTGCTGGAGGAAGTCCACTACCCTGATGACGCGGATCTGTTGAAACGGGCCACCCTGACCCGGGCCCGGCGCGCATCCCCTGCGCCGCTTTGACCCGTGGCCGGAATTAACGGTATCGTAGGTAGTCGTTGTGCGTGTCCTATCTCGATACCACACGCCCGTTGGAGGTCCGGTTGCAGGACTGCCACCCGACGGGCGTCATCGGGAAGTGTATGGATAACTGGTGTTAGAGCCCTCACCTCTGTTCCGGTAAACGCATAGATAGCAGGTGTCAACCATCTGTGACACCACCTAAGAACAAGAAACGAAGGCAGATTTCGTCATCATCATCAACGCCGAGAAGGTTGCCCTCACCGGTGCCAAGCTCGAGCAGAAGCGCGCCTACCGCCACTCCGGTTACCCGGGCGGGCTCTCCAGCATGAACTATGCGGAGCTGTTGGAGAAGAACCCGGTTCGTGCCGTGGAGAAGGCCGTGCGCGGCATGCTTCCCAAGACCTCGCTGGCAGCAGCGCAGATCACCAAGCTGAAGGTCTACCGCGGTGCGGAGCACCCGCACGCAGCCCAGCAGCCCAAGACGTTCGAAATCACCCAGGTCGCCCAGTAGTCCTGGCCACCACCTAAAATAAGTTATCAAGGAGAACCGTGGCTCAGAATACTGAAGAGCTGAACACCGAAGCCGTCGCGGCTGAGGAAGAAGTTTTGACCAGCTACACCAGCGAAAGCGCACCCGCCGCCGACGCAGCCCCCAAGAAGGAGCGCCCGGCCCTGACGGTTGCCGGCGCCGCAGTCGGCCGTCGCAAGCAGGCCATTGCCCGCGTGCGGGTTGTGCCCGGCTCCGGCAAGTGGGTTGTCAACGGCCGCGAACTGGCCGACTACTTCCCGAACAAGCTGCACCAGCAGGAAGTCAACGACCCGTTCCGCCTCCTGGACCTTGACGGCGCTTACGATGTCATCGCCCGCATCCACGGCGGCGGCGCCTCCGGCCAGGCCGGTGCGCTGCGCCTCGGCGTCGCCCGTTCCCTGAACGAGATCGACGCTGAGAACAACCGTGCAACCCTGAAGAAGGCCGGCTTCCTGACCCGTGACGCACGCGTCATCGAGCGCAAGAAGGCCGGGCTGAAGAAGGCCCGCAAGGCCTCGCAGTACTCCAAGCGCTAATTTCAGCGCTCCCTCAAAATGCCCGGCCGCGTGCGGCCGGGCATTTTTGTTTTTCGTCGCTGCAGTTGGCGCTTGGGCCGACCGGCTCCGGCATGGTGCCGTACGCCCGGTCCCTCGACAACCACGCGTGGGGCATCACCGGTCCCTCCCGACAACGGCTTTGGGGACGTCATGATTTAGACTGAACGGGATGTCTAGATTATTTGGAACAGACGGTGTCCGCGGATTGGCCAATGGCCTGCTGACGGCAGAACTCGCATTATCGCTGGCCCAGGCGGCCGCGGTGGTGCTCGGCCACGATCAAATGGGCGAAGGCAGGCGGCCGCGTGCCGTGCTTGCCCGTGACCCGCGGGCCAGCGGTGAATTCATCGGGGCGGCGGTGGCGGCGGGGCTGGCCAGCGCCGGTGTTGACGTTTACGACGCCGGCGTCCTGCCCACGCCGGCAACGGCATTTTTGATCGCCGATCTCGGCGCGGACTTCGGCGTGATGATCTCCGCCTCCCACAACCCGGCCCCGGACAACGGCATTAAGTTCTTTGCCCGCGGCGGCAAAAAGCTGGCCGACGCCGTCGAAGACGCCATTGAGGAACAACTCCAGCATGACGCGTTCCGTCCCGTCGGCGTCGACGTCGGCCGCATCCAGCGGTTCTCCGATGCCGAGGACCGCTACATCCTCCACCTGCTCGGCACCATGCCGCACCGCCTGGACGGCCTGAAGATCGTTCTGGACTGCGCCAATGGTGCAGCCAGCGGTTGTTCCCCCCAGGTCTTCACCGACGCCGGCGCCGCGGTGACGGTTATTGGTGCGGACCCCGACGGGCTGAACATCAACGACGGGGTGGGCTCCACCCATTTGGAATTGCTGCAGGAAACGGTGCTCTCCACCGGGGCCCATCTTGGCATTGCCCACGACGGCGACGCCGACCGCTGCCTGGCCGTAGACCACGAAGGCCATGTCATTGACGGGGACCAGATCATGGCGGTACTGGCCTTGGCGCAAAAGGAAGCGGGTGAACTCAAGGACAACGTCCTGGTGGCGACTGTCATGAGCAACCTGGGCCTGAAAATCGCGTTGCGCGACGCCGGGATCACCATTCGGGAAACTGCCGTGGGTGACCGCTACGTGCTGGAGGAAATGCGGCGCGGCCACTATTCGCTCGGCGGTGAGCAGTCCGGCCATGTGATCTTCTCCGAATACGCCACCACCGGTGACGGACTCCTGACAGGACTCCAACTGGCCGCCCAAGTGGCCAAGACCGGCAAGTCCCTGAAGGAGCTCGCCGCAGCCATGAACAGGCTGCCCCAGGTCATGATCAACGTCAGGGGCGTTGACAAGTCCCGCGCCGCGATCGTGCCTGCCGTGAAGGCTGCCGTGGCCAAGGCCGAGGCGGAGCTGGGCGACGCCGGCCGGGTCCTGTTGCGGCCTTCGGGCACCGAACAGCTGGTGCGCGTCATGGTGGAAGCCGGCGACATCGAGACGGCCCAACGGATCTGCGACGATCTCGTTGGCGTGGTGCGCAAGGAGTTGGCTCTCTAGCTTGGACCGCCGTTCATTGGCCGTTACGGAGCAAATCCCGGATTTCGGTCAGGAGTTCGATCTGGGGATCCGCGCCGGGTTCTTCATCAACAATGCCAAGCTTGGCGTTGCGGCGGGCGATGATGTGGTTCATGGGCACGATCACCACAAAGTAGATGGCGGCGGCGACCAGGATGAAGTTCACGAGGACCGTGAGGAACACGCCGAACAGGATGTCGTTGTGGTTGACGGTGAATTTGCCGAAGCTGTCAAAGTTGGGCGAACCAATCAGCGCGGCGATGAGCGGCATGAGAATGTTTTTCACGAATGAGTTGACGACCGCGCCGAAGGCCGCGCCGATGACGACCGCGACGGCAAGGTCCACGACGTTGCCCTTCATGATGAAATCCCTGAATCCCGTTAGCATGGCTTCAACCTACCTTGGCAACGTTGCTTGCGAGGCAAACCAACAATAATTCCTTACAGGGTGAGTCGTGGTGACTACTTGTACCCGGGTGCGCCCGGCAGGCCCAAATATTGTTCGTACGTCCTGATACTCCGCGCCCGCATGTCCGTGGCAACGCAAATGCCCACAAACCTCAGGTGCCACGGCTCCGCCAGGTAGCCGGTGATTCCTTCCAGGCCCAGCTGATACCGGACAATGAAGCCGTAGTCCGGCCCATGGGTGGCAACCCACAGGCCTGCCGGACTGGACGCCATGCACCAGGTGAACTCGCACGACGCCGGCACGCCGGCGTCGCCGATGTCCACGGCCAGACCGGTCTGGTGTTCGGAGAAGCCGGGCCGGGCCGAGGACGTGTCAGCTGCGGCGGCGCCCTTTTGGGCCGCATAGCTGTTGTACAGGGAAAGCTGGCTGGCGTGGGAACGGAAACTGCTCATGACGGTGATGGCGACGCCGTCACGGCCCGCCGCCGCAACCATGCGTTCAAGCGCCAGTGCAGCATCTTTGCGCAGGAGTGCCGGTTCACCCGTGGCCGCGGGGACGCGGGGCGCCACGAGGTCCGCGGGCATGTAGTCCGCCGGCACCAGCGGCCGGTGCTTATTGACCAGCACCAGCGCACTCGCCGGGTTGTCGATGTCCAGCAATGCCGGCTCCGGCGGTGGTGCGGAACCTGGGGCGAACAGTTTTTGGATGGGTGCGCCGGCGCCGGCTCCCCTGACGGGAGGCGCTGCTGCGGGGGAGGGCGGCGGATGCCCCGCCGTCCCGGCTGGCGCTGCGCCTTCAGCGGTGGCAGGCACGGGTTCGCCCGCCGTTGCCGTGGGCGTCCCGGCGGCGGGAGGTGCCGTTGCCGCCCGGGCGGGTGGCGCCGTCGTACGTGGGGAACCGTCCAGCGCCACGGCGCCGGCGATGACCAGCGCGGCGCCGAGGAGGGAAATGAGGGCTGTGGCGGTGCGGAGCCGGCGGTTGGGCCGGTTCCGGCGGCGGGCGTGGAGGAAAACTGCCACCGGCACGGCAGTTAGACCTTCCTCAGCAGCATCCGGCGTATCGAATGGTCGGAGTCCTTGGTCAGCACCAGCTGGGCACGGCCGCGGGTCGGCAGCACGTTTTGCAACAGGTTGGGTTCATTGATGCTCTTCCAGATGCGCGTGGCGGTGGCAACGGCCTCGGCGTCGGAGAGTCCAGCGTAGCGCCGGAAGTATGATTCGGGGTTGGAGAACGCGCCGCTGCGCAGCGAGCGGAAACGGTCGATGTACCACTGCTGGATGTAGGGGGTCTTCGCATCCACATAAAGGGAGAAGTCAAAGAAGTCGCTGACGGCCAGCCCGGACCGTCCGTCGGGGCGGGGGCGGGCGGCGGCCAGGACGTTCAGGCCCTCGACAATGAGCACGTCGGGTCGGTGGACCACCACTTCCCGCCCGGGCATGATGTCATATGTCAAGTGCGAGTACATGGGGGCGCGCACTTCCTCGGCCCCGCTCTTGACGGCACTGACAAAACGCAGCAGGGCGCGGCGGTCGTAGGATTCCGGGAAGCCCTTGCGGGACATCAGCCCGCGGCGCTCCAGTTCGGCATTGGGGTACAGAAAGCCGTCGGTGGTCACGAGCTCAACGTTGGGGGTGTCCGGCCAGCGCCGGAGCATTTCACGCAGCACGCGCGCCGTGGTGGACTTGCCCACGGCCACGGAGCCGGCCACGCCTATGACGAACGGGGTGCGGTTGCCGCGTTCTCCCAAAAACGTGGTGGTGGCGCTGTGGAGGTGCCCGGCCGCACCCACGTACAGGTTCAGGAGGCGGGACAGCGGCAGGTAAACATCGCGAATCTCACGCATGTTGAGCTGGTCACCAAGACCGCGGACGCGGGCAAGGTCCTCTTCGTTGAGGGGCTGCTCAATTTTGTTGGCAAGCCGCGACCAGGTTTGACGGTCCAGTTCCACGAAGGGGGAGGCGCCGTCGCCATTGCTGGACTCGGTTTTTTGCGATGTCACGCTCCTGATTCTGCCTTGTTTGTGGTTCAGCACGAAATAAGTCTGCCCCGCCTTTTGGCCCTGCCGCGGCGCGCCATCGGTGCCTGATGCGAGCCTGACATAGGACGTACTACAAATTTCGCAGGGATTATGATTGGTTTTCATGTGTGGAATTGTGGGTTACGCCGGAACTGCCCCGGCCAATGGAATGCCGTCGTCGGCCGGGCACCAGGCCTTGGACGTGCTCATGGAAGGCCTGCGCCGCCTCGAATACCGCGGCTATGACTCGGCCGGTGTGGCCGTGGTGGCCCCGGACGGAATTGCCATGCGCAAGAAGGCCGGAAAGCTGGCCAACCTGACGGCGGAACTTGCCGCGAACCCGATGCCCGACTCCATGACCGGAATCGGCCACACGCGCTGGGCCACCCACGGCGGCCCCACCGACAAGAACGCGCACCCGCACGTGGTGGACGGCGGCAGGCTGGCCGTGATCCACAACGGCATCATTGAAAACTATGCACCCCTGAAGGCCGAGATGCTGGGACACGGCCACACGTTCGCCTCTGACACGGACACCGAAGTGGCGGCCGTGCTGCTGGGGGAGATCTACCGCACGTTGCCCGGGGGCGAATCCGCAGACGGCGATCGGCTCACCCGGGCCATGCAGCTGGCCGCCCAACGCCTCGAGGGCGCCTTCACCCTCTTGGCCGCCCACGCAGACCACCCGGGCACGGTGGTGGCCTCACGACGAAATTCCCCCCTGGTGGTGGGCCTGGGCGACGGTGAGAACTTCCTCGGCTCCGACGTCTCCGGCTTCATCGACTACACACGCCGCGCCGTCGAACTTGGACAAGACCAGGTGGTGACCATCACGGCCGCCTCCGTGGCCATCACCGACTTCTTTGGCACGCCCGCCGAAGGCCGGGAGTACCTGGTGGACTGGGATGCGGCCGCGGCTGAAAAGGACGGCTTTCCATCCTTTATGGAAAAGGAAATCCACGACCAGCCCGAAGCCGTGGCGCAGACGCTGTTGGGGCGTTCGGACATTGACGGCAAACTGACACTGGATGAGATGCGCATCGACGCCGATGTGCTCAAGACCGTCAACAAGATCATCGTCCTGGCCTGCGGCACCTCCGCCTACGCCGGGCAGGTGGCCAAGTATGCCATTGAGCACTGGTGCAGGATCCCCACCGAGGTGGAGCTCTCCCATGAGTTCCGATACCGGGACCCGATTGTGGACGACAGGACGCTGATCGTCTCGCTGTCCCAGTCGGGGGAAACCATGGATACGCTCATGGCCGTACGCTACGCCCGCGAACAGGGCGCCACGACCATTGCCATCTGCAACACCAACGGCTCCACCATCCCGCGCGAATCCGACGCCGTGCTGTACACCCACGCCGGACCCGAGATCGCTGTCGCCTCGACCAAGGCGTTCCTGGCCCAGATCACGGCCGCCTACCTGCTGGGGCTTTATCTGGCACAACTGCGCGGCAACCTTTTCCAGGGCCAGATCAAGGACGTACTGGCCGACCTGGCCAAGGTGCCGGCGAAGATCGCGCAGGTCCTGGCCAACGACCAGCAGATCAAGGACCTGGCCCGCAGCATGGCCGACACCCGTTCGGTGCTGTTCCTGGGCCGCCACGTCGGCTTCCCGGTGGCCATGGAGGGAGCCCTGAAATTGAAGGAGCTCGCCTACATCCACGCAGAAGGCTTCGCGGCCGGTGAGCTCAAGCACGGCCCCATTGCGCTGATTGAGGAGGGGCAGCCGGTCATCGTGGTGGTGCCGTCCCCACGTGGGCGCGATTCCCTGCACGCGAAGGTGGTCTCCAATATCCAGGAGGTTCGTGCCCGCGGCGCCAAGACCATTGTGATTGCCGAGGAAGGCGACGAGTCGGTGCGCGAGCACGCCGAGCACGTGTTTTACATCCCGGAGACCACCACCTTGCTGGCGCCCTTGCTCGCCACCGTGCCACTGCAGATCTTCGCCTGCGAGTTGGCCACGGCCAAGGGCTTTGACGTCGACCAGCCGCGCAACCTGGCCAAGTCCGTCACCGTCGAGTAGGGGTACCGGCGGCATTCCGGACCGCAGCCCGCGCTGCGGCGGAGCGGATAGGCTGGGAGCATGATTATTGGCATTGGTGTGGACGTCGTAGACATTGAACGCTTTGGCCGCCAGCTTGAGCGCACCCCCGGACTGCGCGACAGGCTGTTTGTGCCCGCCGAACGCGGGTTGAACACCCAGTCCCTGGCGGCACGCTTTGCCGCCAAGGAGTCGGTGGCGAAGGCTCTCGGGGCCCCGGCCGGCATGAACTGGCAGGACTGCTGGATAGGCCTGGACGAGCACGGCCCCACCATCAACGTCAAGGACACGGTGGCGGCCGTCGCCAAGACCAAGGGCATCAAGCGCTGGCACCTGTCCATGAGCCATGACGGCGGCATTTCAACGGCCATGGTGATCGCGGAGGGCTGAGGTGCTGCGCGCCTATACCGCCGCAGCCGTCAGGGCTGCGGAACAACCGCTGCTCGACGCCGGCCACGGCCCGGCGCTCATGCAACGTGCCGCGCACGGCCTGGCCTTGGGTGTGGTTTCGGTGCTGCGCGGCCGCGGCCGAGGGGTCTACGGCTCCCGGGCGGTACTGCTCATCGGTTCCGGCAACAACGGTGGTGATGCCCTGTATGCAGGTGCCCGCCTTGCCGCCAGGGGTGCGCGCGCGACGGCGTTGCTCACCGGCGCGCACACCCACGCCGAAGCGCTGTCCGCGTTCGTGGCGGCAGGGGGGCGGATTCTCCGGACGCCGGGTGACTCGGCGGTCTTTCTTGACGAGGCAGTGAAGGCCGACGTCGTGATTGACGGGCTGCTGGGCATCGGCGGCCGAGGCGCGCTCAGGGAGCCGGCCCTGAGCGTTGTGGCACGTCTGTGTGAAATAACGCCGGGCGCGGGTCCCGCCGTGGTTGCCTGCGACCTGCCCAGCGGTGTGGACGCCACCACCGGCGAAGTCCACGGAATCGTGCTGCCGGCTGATCTCACGGTCACCTTTGGTGCACTGAAGTCCGGACTGCTGTGTGCGCCGGGGGAGCAAAACTGCGGCACGGTCACGCAGGTGGACCTCGGGATCCGCCCCGGACTGGGCACGCCGGAGCTGCTCCGCCTGGAGGAAACGGATCTGGGCACGCTGCTGCCCCGTCCCCCTGCCACCGGACACAAATACACGCGCGGTGTTGTGGGCATTGTGGCCGGCTCCACCCAGTATCCCGGCGCGGCACAACTGGCCGTCGCCGGGGCACTCGCCTGCGGTGTGGGGATGGTGCGCTACCTGGGCCCGGAGCGTGTGGCACAACTGATCCACCAACGCAGCCCAGAGGTCGTCTGCAGCCAGGACGAAGTGGCACACAGCAGGGTCCAGGCCTGGGCTGTCGGCTCCGGCATTGAGTCCGGTGCGGGCTGCGACGGTGCCCCACGGGACCCGGACGGCCAGTTGCGGCGTTGCCGCGACGCCCTGGTTTCCGGCCTTCCCGTGATCGCCGACGCCGGGGCGCTCCCCCTTCTGCCGAAGACTGTGGGGCCGCACGTGGTGCTGACGCCACATGCCGGGGAACTGTCGGCACTGTTGACCCGGCTTGGCCAGGCGACGAAGCGGGAGGACGTGGAGGACCGCACCTTGGAGCACGCCCGGCTGGCGGCCCAGGCGACCGGTGCCACGGTGCTGCTGAAGGGACCCACGACCCTGGTGGCAGCGCCCTCGGGCACCGTCTTCAGCCAAAACAACGGCACGGCGTGGATGGCGACGGCCGGCAGCGGCGACACCTTGGGCGGCATCCTCGGGGCGCTGGCCGCATCACTGGCCGAACGTGAACACCATTTCGGCGGGCTCGGCATTGCGGCACAGGACCGGTGGGCGGGGACGGCCGCCATGGCCGCTGCCCTTCACGGGCTGGCGGGGACCCGTGCCGCGCGGGACGGGCCGTTGGCGGCCGGACAGATCGCTGCGGCGGTGCCACGGCTGTGGCGTTCCCTATGCCGCGGCGGAAGCTGACGATCACCGAAAAGGCAAGTATATTTTGGCTGTACAACAAGACCGACACCACGACCTGCCTGAGGCTGGGAGCACACGAATGGAAGTTTGGCCGGGAAGCGCCTACCCCCTGGGGGCCACCTTTGACGGGACGGGGACCAACTTTGCCCTGTTCAGCGAGGCAGCGGACTCCGTCCAGCTGTGCCTCATTGCCCCGGACGGGGCCGAGACGAGGGTGGATGTCACGGAGGTCGACGGGTACATCTGGCACTGCTACCTGCCGTCCGTCCAGCCGGGCCAGGAATACGGCTACCGCGTGTCGGGCCCCTACGACCCGGACCAGGGCCAACGCTGCAACCCCAACAAACTCCTGCTCGATCCCTACGCCAAGGCCGTCTCCGGCCGGATCGACTGGGAACCGGCCCTCTTCTCCTACAACTTTGACGACCCCGATTCGCGCAATGATGAAGACTCAGCCCCGCACATGATGCTGGGCGTCGTCATCAACCCGTTCTTTGACTGGGACGGGGACCGCTCCCCGCGCACCCCATACCACCAGTCCGTCATCTACGAGGCCCATGTGAAGGGCCTGACGCAGCTTCACCCGGACGTCCCCGAGGACCAGCGCGGCACCTATGCCGGAGTGGCCCACCCCGCCGTCATCGAACACCTGCAAAAACTCGGCATCACGGCGATCGAGCTGATGCCCGTGCACCAGTTCGTGCAGGACAGCACCCTGTTGGAGAAGGGACTGTCAAATTACTGGGGGTACAACACCATAGGGTTCTTTGCCCCGCACAATGAGTACAGCTCCAGCGGCGACTGCGGCCAGCAGGTGCAGGATTTCAAGGCGATGGTCCGGACGCTGCACCTGGCCGGCATCGAGGTGATCCTGGACGTGGTCTACAACCACACCGCTGAGGGAAACCACCTTGGGCCCACCCTGTCCTTCCGTGGCATCGACAACAAGGCCTACTACCGGCTGATGGAAAACGATGAAAAGCACTACATGGACTACACGGGCACGGGCAATTCGCTCAATGTTCGCAGCCCGCACGCCCTGCAACTGCTCATGGACTCCCTGCGCTACTGGGTGCTGGAAATGCATGTTGACGGCTTCCGCTTCGACCTTGCCTCCACGCTGGCCCGGGAATTTTATGACGTGGACAAGCTCTCCACCTTCTTCGAACTCATCCAGCAGGATCCGGTGGTGTCCCAAGTCAAGCTCATCGCAGAACCTTGGGACGTCGGCCCGGGTGGCTACCAGGTGGGGAACTTTCCGCCACAATGGACGGAATGGAACGGCAAGTACCGCGACACGGTCCGAGACTTCTGGCGCGGGGAGCCCTCCACCTTGGGCGAATTCGCCTCCCGGCTGACGGGGTCGGCGGACTTGTATGACAAGGAGGGGCGCCGCCCGGTGGCGTCCATCAACTTCGTCACCGCCCACGACGGCTTCACGATGGCCGACCTGGTCTCCTACAACGAAAAACACAACGACGCCAACGGCGAAGACAACAACGACGGCGAGACGCACAACCGGTCCTGGAACTGTGGCGTGGAGGGCCCCACCGACGACCCCGCCATTCAAACCCTGCGCGCCCGCCAGCAACGCAACATGATCGCGACGTTGCTGCTCTCCCAGGGCGTGCCCATGGTGGTGCACGGCGACGAACTGGGCCGGACCCAACGAGGCAACAACAACGGCTACTGCCAGGACTCCGAACTGACCTGGGTCGACTGGGAAAACATGGACGAGCCACTGGTCGAATTCACCGCCGCCGTGAACCGGCTGCGGGGTGAGCACCCCACCTTCAGGCGCAGCCGCTTCTTTGACGGCCG
>CAJDTM010000070.1_pt1 | contig 13855 bp, 9 predicted proteins | sample 7389831 | NCBI WGS metagenome assembly CAJDTM01 (sample SAMEA7055656, study PRJEB34461) | soil metagenome | biome: terrestrial ecosystem; feature: Peninsula; material: soil | place: Antarctica | collected 2016
AATGACGACAGATACCAGCGACCAACCGCTCGACCCGGGGCCTCCTGCCAACGGCGAGACGGCACGGAAGAACGCGTCCAAGCGGAAATGGAAGCTCAAGGTGGTGGCCGCCGTCGTGCTTCTTGGCGCCGGCACCTGGTTCGGCAGCACGCTTCCGGACCCCACAGCCAGCGACGCCTATGTGCAACTGGCGCAGGGCAAGGCCGGGGTGGATGCCGACTACAAGCAGTTGCAGCAAAACTACGACGCCCTGGACGGGCAATTCGCCACCCTTCAGTCGGGCATCGATAACAGGGAAGCGAAGGCCGCCGCCAGGGAGGACGCTGTTGCAGCATCCGAAAAGAAGGTGGGGGAGGCGCAGGCCGCCGTGAAGAAGCGCGAGTACGCCGTCACCGGGGCCGAGGCGAAAAAGGCCAAGAACACCGTCGGCGACGGCACGTGGACCGTGGGGCGCAGCGTCGACCCGGGCACGTACGTGACGACGGCCGACGTCGGCTCGTCCTGTTACTGGGGGCTGTACACCACCGGCAGCAACAGCTCGGACATCATCGACAACGACATACCAGGCGGCGGACGCCCGCAAGTGACGATCAGCGCCGGGCAGGACTTCAAGACCTCCCGCTGCGGGACCTGGACCAAGCAGTAGCCCGGCCCGCAACACCGCCCCACGCCGCGGCACCAAAGCACACCGACGCGACGGCCACCCGCCGCTTCCACGAAAGTAAACGACCATGACCCACACACTCAAGCCGGATGCCCCGTCCCTGCAGCCCGCGCCACTCCCCGAGTCCGGCGTTGGCACCCAGTCCTTCGTCACCACCTGGCTGCTGGCCCTGCTCCTCGGTGGCCTCGGCATCGACCGGTTCTTCCTGGGCAAGATCGGCACCGGAATCCTCAAGCTCGTCACCTTTGGCGGGCTGGGCATCTGGGCGCTCGTGGACCTCATCATTGCGCTCGCCGGCTGGCAGCGCGACAAGCAGGGCCGGCTGCCGGCCGGCTACGCGAGGCGCAGGGTGCTCGCATGGATCGTGATTGGTGCGGTCTCCGGTGGCTCTGCAGGTGTAGGTGTAGGCGCCGCCGCTGTTCCGGATGTTGCCCCGCCGGCCGCGACCGCGCCCGCCCAGGTCCCCGCAGCGACCTCCGAAAAGCAGGCAGCGCCGGTGGCCAAGAAATGGACCACGGTCCAGTCACTGGAGGGAACCGCCGATTCCGCCACCCAGGTCTTTGAACTGACCGGCGCGGAGGCCCAGTTGAGCTACGACTTCAAGGACGGCGGCATCCCCATCGTCATGCTCAGCAAGGCCGGCTCCAATGTCACGGCATTGCACAAGACTGCGGGCAGATACTACCTTGATGTGCGCGCCGCCAACGTCGATTCGTGGAGCGTCAAGGTCGAGGAGAAGCGCTAAAGGATCTGCGCCGCGGCAGCAAGTTTCAAGCTGGCGGGCGCGCCAGGAGGCGTTGGACCCCGAGCCGGGCGTCGCCGTCGTGCACTGACGTCTGGCCCTGCCCGGCCAGACGCCGATAATCCCGGGCATCAGCGCAACGTACCCATCTTCACCGATGGCACCATTGGTCTGCACGGTTGACGCCCCACCGGATGGTGAAGGTGTGGATGAAGCGGCGGAGACCCGCACCCAAAGTTGCGAAGGCCGGCACAGGGAACAACGATTGGACCCCGCAGACCTTGCAAAAAGGAAACGGCGCAAAAAAGAAACGACGGCGTCCGCAATCAGGAGGCCACAGGTGGATGGCAAGCCGCCGCGGCTGCACGAAAACAGGCCTTGGTTCCCCTGCTTAGGCAGGATCTGGTTCTGTGCACCCCATGGCCCGGTACGTAAGTTTAGGACAGCAAAAGATGAAGTGACTGGAGTCACAGCATAGTATTTGATTGCTCCGGCCCTCATTGATAACCCTGGCCCGCAGTCCCATGGCGTGGGCGTCGAAGTGCACTTCAAGGGGTTCTGTCCAAGCACACCGGAGGAAAAGTGGAGAGCACAGATCCAGGCCAGGCCGAAGTTGCCGGCCTCAGCAAAGGCCTCAAGCGCAGGCACATGAACTTAATCGCCATCGGCGGCGTCATTGGGGCCGGACTCTTCGTCGGCAGCGGGGTCGTCATCAGCCAGACCGGGCCTGCCGCCATTGTCTCCTTCCTGATTGCCGGCGTCATTACCTTGCTGCTCATGAGGATGTTGGGGGAAATGGCCGTCGCCAGACCCGTTGTCGGTTCGTTTTATGTTTATGCACGGCAGGCCCTGGGCCAGCGGGCAGGGTTCACCACGGGGTGGATGTACTGGTACTTCTTCGTTATTGTGGTGGCTGTTGAAGCCATCGCCGGGGCCCGCATCATCCAGCTCTGGTACCCCATGGTGCCGTTGTGGATACTCAGCCTGGGCCTCATGCTCCTGCTGACGGCCACCAACATGGTTTCTGCGCGGTCCTTTGGCGAGTTTGAGTATTGGTTCTCCTCAATCAAAGTGGTCGCCATCGTGCTGTTTCTGGCCTTCGGTGTCCTGTGGATCACGGGCCTGTGGCCGCATTCGACGCCGGGGCTGGGGAACCTGGTCAGCCACGGGGGATTCACGCCGCTCGGCTGGGGGGCCGTACTGGCCGCAGTGGTCCCCTGCGTGGCCTTTTATACCGGCGCCGAGATCATCACCATTGCGGCCGCCGAGTCCGATGAGCCCGAACTGGCAGTGAGGCGGGCCATGCGCTCGATCGTGGTCCGGGTGGTCACCTTCTATGTTGGCTCCATCTCCGTGGTGGTCATCATCCAAAGCTGGGACGCCAAAAGCGTTGGTGTAAGCCCCTATGCGGCCGTGCTCGACGCCATGGGCATCCCCGCAGTGGGCACCATCATGAACTTCATTGTCCTTACGGCCGTGCTCTCATGCCTGAATTCGGCCCTGTACACGACCTCCCGGATGCTCTTTGCCTTGACCCGCAATGGTGATGCGCCCCGGTTCTTCACCAAGTTGTCCAAGGGCGGAGTGCCGCGCCGGGCAATCCTGCTGGGCACCGGCGTCGGCTACATCTCAGTGGTCTGCGTGTACCTGTGGGGTGACGTTGTCTTCAATTTCCTGGTCAATTCCTACGGTGCAGTGGCCCTGTTCGTGTACTTGATCATCGGCATCTCACAGATCGTGCTGCGCCGCAGGCTGGAACGTGAGGATCCGGGGGCGCTGCGGCTGAAGATGTGGCTGTTCCCGTGGCTGAGCTACGCGACGATCGCCCTGATGCTCGCCGTCATTGTCGCCATGGCGATCCTGCCCTCCACCCAGTCGCAGTTCGCGATGAGCGGGCTCACCCTGGTCGCCATTTTGGTCAGTTACGAACTGCGCCGACGCTTCGGACGCAAGCCGGGAGACGGCGACGGGGAGCCGCCCGCTGCGGCCACCCCCGCGGCCTCCGTCGGGCCTATTGGTGGGCCGACCGTCGAAGAACGCCCCGCGGTCCCGGTTATGAACCAGGCCAAAGAGGCAGGACAGCACTCCGGCACGCAGGGTTCCCGGCGGGCAGTGCCCGTTCAATACCCGGGCTAAAGTCCGCAGGGCGCAAATTGTCGGCCCGCATGCCACCTCCATAAGGGTGGCGTGCGGGCCGGCTTTGCCGTTCCCGATGCGGCCGTCCGCAGCCGCGCAAGGTCAGCGCCTTCGGGCCAACAACTCCAGAACCTGCTGCAGCAGCACTGAGGTGGTTCCCTGCGATAAGTCCAGCGCAGCAGACCTGCGGTAATACGGGCTGAGGTCAAGGCCAACGCCAAGCCCCACGATCTCCACGACTCCGGAGCGCTCCTGTCCGGCCACAACATCGCGCAGATGGTGCTCAAGGTAGTGTTCGTCGTTGCTCCTGGCCGTTGCGGAGTCCATGGGGCTTCCATCAGAAACGACGAACAGCACCCGCCGGCCGTCCTCCCCAGCCAGGCGGGAACAGGCCCATTCAACGGCCTCGCCGTCAATCCCTTCCCGGTACAGCTCCGGCTTGCCCAGCGCGGCGATCCCCTGCCGGGACCGGCGCCACGACGTGTGCGAATCCTTGAAGACAAGATGCCTGACTTCGTTGAGCCGGCCGGGGTTCACCGGCTGCCCGGCGCGCTGCCAGGCCTTGGCAAGCCGGCCACCGTTCCAGCCAACTGTGGTGAAGCCCAGCACTTCGGTGCGCACGTCCGCCATGTCCAGGGCCCGAACAAAGATGTCCACGAGCACGGACAAGGACTCGCTGTGCGCCTTCATGGATCCGGAGCAGTCGAGGAGGAAGGTGACGGCCGCCGTCGTGCTCGCTTCGATTTGATCGGTGCGGAAGACTCTCCGTTCGGTGCTGGAGGTGACGAGCCTGGCCAGCCTGCTGCCGTCCACCCTTCCCTCCTCAACGTCGCTTTGCCAACCGTCCGCCACCGGCACCGACAGCAGAAGCTTCAAGGCCCGGGCAAGCCGGGGAACGTTGATCCGCTGCTGCGCCACGAGATCGTCAAGGCCGGACCGGAGCCGGGCGAGGACGTCCGGCCGGACCAGGTCCGAGGCCGGACACACCTGGTCGAAGATGGTGCTAAAGACCCGGTAGCCGCCATCGCCGGCTGACAGGGCCGGGCTGCGGCCACAGCCCGCGATCGGGGGCGCCTCCGCCAGGTCTTCCTGGTCAAAAACAAGCTGGAAGTCCCCGCCCCTGGCCCGTGCCGGCGCAGCCGACGTTCCCTGCGAGGCGGCTTCGGCGCACAAGGCAGCCACCCGTTCGGCAACAGCCAGCGCATGACAGGCGAAATCTGCCTGCCTGAACCGGCTGCTCCGGAGCGCCGCCACGTCGGTGGAGATCTGTTCGCCAAGGTGGAAACGGGTGGCTTCAACCACGTCTGCAACATGGTCGGGCATGCGGGTGCCCAGCACTTTTGCATGGCACATTTGCGCTGTGGTGAACAGCAGCAATCCCAGCTGTGTCTCACACAGTCCGGAAGCCTCAAACTCATTGGACCAGTCCCGGAACCGGCGGGCCAGGTTGGCGCGCTGGCCGGCAAGCTCGGCGGCGGCGAGCGATTCCACCCGGAACTGTTCGAGCATGTCAAAAATGAGCCTGGCCGCCACCGTCCCCGGGCTGCGCCGGGAGTGCTCCGCGGCGTCGCTGTGGATCAGGCGCAGGGCCATCCCGTCCGCCGCCCCACGGACGGCGCCCAACAGCGCGCCTTCCGGCGGGTGCAAATGGGGTGCGGGCATCGCCAGGCGGTCATCGCCGCGGTGCAGCAGCCCGCCGCGAAAGTGGACCCCGGACTCGCCAGCCATTGCGCGGATGGCGGCCGCGCACAAATCCTGCGCCGGGTGCGTCCCGGCGCCCATTCCCGCCATGGCGTCCTCAGCCGGCCGCTATTAGCGGCGCGGGGTTCATCTCAGTGTCAAAGCACCGTTGGAAGTATTCAGCCAGGATTTCCTGTTCCGCCAACTCGCACTTGTTGGCGAAGGACAGCCGAAAGGCGACTGCGGGGTCCGCAAAGATCTGCAGGTTCTCAGCCCAGGTCACCACGGTCCGGGGAGACATGAGTGTGGACAGGTCGCCCACCCCAAAACCGGAGCGGGTCAGCTTGGCCATGGCCACCATCGCGCGCACGACGGCGCGCCCGGCAGGATGGTCCAGTTCCGGCACGCGGGCCAGCACGATTTCGGCTTCGTCGGCGGGGGAGGGGTGGTTCAGGGACGCCACAATGTTCCAGCGGTCCAACTGGGCGTGGTTGAGCCGCTGCACGCCGTGATAGAGGCCGTTCAGGTTCCCCTGCCCCACCGTGTTGGCTGTTGCGAACAGCCTGAACCCGGGATGGGGTTCCAACACCCGGTTCTGGTCCAACAAGGTCAGTTTGCCGTCCTGTTCCAGGAGCCGCTGGATGACGAACAGGACGTCCGGGCGCCCGGCGTCGTACTCGTCCAGGATCAGGGCCGTGGGCCGTCCGACGGCCCAGGGAATGATGCCCTCCTGAAACTCGGTGACCTGCTTGCCGTCCTTGATGACGACGGCGTCGCGGCCCACCAGGTCCAGCCGTCCGACGTGGCCGTCCAGGTTGACGCGCATGCAGGGCCAGTTCAGCCGGGCCGCGACCTGTTCAATGTGGGTGGACTTGCCGGTACCGTGAAGGCCCTGGAGCAGCATGCGCCGGTTTCGGGCGAAGGCCGCCACGATGGCCAGCGTGACATCAGGATTGAACCTGTAGGCCCGGTCCACCTCCGGAACGTTCTCCGCGGGCGAGGAAAATGCGGGGACCATGAGGTCCGAATCGAGGCCGAAGGCCTGGCGCACGCCCACCATGGTATCGGGCAGGCCCCGGGCGTCGAAACGCTTCAGCTCGTCCATGGCCGAACAGCCTCCCCGGCGTCGCCGCCTGCCCCGGAGGAGGCATCCGTCTCGATCCGCCCGATGGCCTCGGCAGTCTTGCGCAGCGCCGGGAGCAGGTCCACGGCCCGCTCCGCCGTCAGGCGCATGACGGGGGCCTGGACGGCAACGCACAAGTTCGAGGCGCCGGTGCCGGTGGGCACCAGGACGGCGGCACAGACCAGGCCGGAGAGAAATTCCTCGTTGTCAATCGCGTATCCGTTTTCCCGAACCTTCTCCATTTCCTCCTCGATCCGTCCCAGGTCCGTCACGGTCTTGGGTGTGAAGCGCAGGAGTTCGGAACCCTCCAGCAGGCGGCGGCGCTGGGCGGGCGTGAATTGGGAGAGGATCATCTTTCCGCTGGCCGAACAGTGGACCGGCACCCGGGACCCCGGCTGGAGGGATATTCGCAGCGGTTCGGGAGTCTCCACCCGGTCGAGGTAAACCACCTCGCTGCCTGAAACGGCCGTGACGTTACAGCTTTCACCAAGTTCGCGGACCAGTCCGGTCAGTGCGGCGTGCCGGGCCCCGTTGTGAATGTCATTGAGCAGCAGGTTCTCCGCCATCCGGCGCAGTCTCACACCGGTTCCATAGTGCCGGCCGTTGCCCTGCCGGGTCAGCAGGCCGGCGCCTTCGAGCTGTTGGAGCATCCTGTGGAGGGTTGGTTTCGGCATGCCGGTCTCCTCCACCAGGCCCTGCAGCGTAAAGAGCTGGTCTTTCGTCGCTATGAGCTCCAGCACGGAGAACAGCCGCAGGGTGGGTGTTTCGGCGGCAAGTTCAGAGGGTTCGGGGCGTCCAGCCGCCTTGATCCGATGAATCTCTCCCATGGCTGCTCCTTCGGGTTGGCCGTGGGTCCACGGCTGGCAATACTGCGCTTCACGATGTTGCATCTCAATATATAGTACTTTGCGTTCCAGATTTTTGAAATATTTGATTGACGAGGGCTGGAAAGTGCCATAGCCTCGTTCTGGGTACCAAAAAAAGGAACGCTCCGTTCCACTTTCTAACAACACTTAGCCAATCTAGCTTCGCCTAGAGGAGGAATGGTCACCATGAGCCAGGAAACTCTCACCAAGTCCAACCCGGAGAACAACAACGACGTTGAAGTCCCCACAACCAAGGAAGCCCCCCAGGGATCCCGGCGGCAGGCCGTCAAGGGAGTCCAGAAGATGACGCCGTCGGAGGCCTTCGTGGAGACCTTGGTCGCCAACGATGTCACCGACATTTTCGGCATCATGGGCTCCGCGTTCATGGACGCCATGGACATCTTCGCGCCGGCCGGCATCCGCCTGGTCCCGGTGGTGCACGAACAGGGCGCCGCGCACATGGCCGACGGCTACTCCCGTGCCAGCGGCCGCCACGGTGTGGTCATCGGCCAAAACGGGCCCGGCATCAGCAACTGCGTCACCGGCATTGCCGCGGCCTTCTGGGCCCACAGCCCAGTGGTCATCGTGACCCCGGAGGCGGGCACCAACGGGATCGGGCTCGGGGGCTTCCAGGAAGCCAACCAGCTGCCCATGTTCCAGGAGTTCACCAAGTACCAGGGCCATGTGACACACCCGGCCCGGATGGCCGAATACACCGCACGCTGCTTTGACCGGGCCATGAGCGAAAGCGGGCCAACCCAGCTGAACATCCCCCGCGACTACTTCTACGGGGAGATCACCGCCGAGATCCCGCAGCCGCGCCGCGTAGACCGCGGCGCCGGCGGCACCAGAAGCCTGGACGAGGCTGCGAAGCTGCTGGCCTCGGCCAAGTTCCCGGTGATCGTTTCCGGCGGTGGTGTGGTCATGGCCGACGGCGTCGAGGAATGCAAGGCGCTTGCCGAACGCCTGGGCGCCCCTGTCGTCAACAGCTACCAGCACAATGACTCCTTCCCGGCCAGCCACCCGTTGTGGGCAGGGCCGCTGGGCTACCAGGGATCCAAGGCGGGCATGAAGCTCATCTCCCAGGCCGACGTCGTCATCGCCCTCGGGACCCGGCTTGGCCCGTTCGGGACCCTCCCGCAGTACGGTGCCGCGTACTGGCCGGCCGACGCCAAGATCATCCAGGTCGACGCGGACCACAAGATGCTGGGCCTGGTGAAGAAGATCAGTGTCGGCATCTGCGGCGACGCCAAGGCCGTGGCCATCGAGCTGGGAGCGCGGCTGGCAGGGAAGATGCTCGCCTGCGACGCCACCAAGGCCGAACGCGCCGCGCTCATCAAGGCCGAAAAGGAAAGCTGGGAGCAGGAGCTGACCGCGTGGACCCACGAAAAGGACGACTACAGCCTGGACATGATTGACGAGCAGGACGGCGAAGAGGGCAACTGGCTGCACCCGCGCGAGGTGCTCCGCGAGCTGGAAAAGGCGATGCCGGAGAACGTCATGATCTCCACCGACATCGGCAACATCAACTCCGTGGCACACAGCTACCTGCGCTTCGAAAATCCCCGCAGCTTCTTCGCCCCGATGAGCTTCGGCAACTGCGGCTACGCACTGCCAACCATGATCGGCGCCAAGGCCGCAGCCATGGACCGACCCGCAGTGGCCTATGCCGGCGACGGGGCCTGGGCGATGAGCATGGGGGAGGTCCTGACCGCCGTCCGGCACGACATCCCCGTCACAGCCGTGGTGTTCCGCAACCGGCAGTGGGGGGCGGAAAAGAAGAACCAGGTGGAGTTCTACAACCGCCGCTTTGTGGCCGGCGAGCTGGACAACGGCGAGAGCTTTGCTGCCATGGCCCAGTCCATGGGCGCGGACGGCGTGGTGGTGGACAAGCTGGAGGACGTTGGACCGGCCCTGCAGCGGGCCATCGACGCCCAGATGCTTGAAGGCAAGACGACTGTCATTGAAATCATGTGCACCCGCGAGTTGGGCGATCCGTTCCGCCGCGACGCACTGTCCAAGCCGGTCCGTTTCCTGGAGAAGTACAAGGACTACGTGTAGGAAGCAGGCACGGGAAGGGCGGTGGTGCCGGGAAAGGTTCCGGCACCACCGCCCTTCTTCCTTGCCTGCCGCGCAGCGTGCACGAACCGAGCCGCCGAATCAGTCGCCGGAAAGCAGCTTGCCCGCCACCTCACCCAGCCGCGCCATGCCTTCGGGAATGGACCGCTCCGGGATGGCTCCGTAACCGATCCGGAAAAAGTTGCGCGGCGGATCCGGCTGCATGAAGTAGATGTCGCCACGTTCTATGATCACGCCTTGTTGCTCGGCCCGCCGGACCAGTTCCACCGCGTCCAGGGACGCAGGCCCCTCCACCCACAGGCTCACGCCGCCGGGAAAGTACGGGCCCTGCTCCCAGGGCAGATGCGCCGCGGACAGTGTGCTGACCAGTTCCCAGCGCTTCTTCATGTGTTGCCGGTGCCCGCGCAGGGCCCGCCCGTAGTCGCCGCTGTCAATCATGAGCGCCAGGGCCCGCTGCATGTGCCCCGGGGGGTGGCGCAGCTGGTAGCGGCGCACCCTCCGCAATTCCGTCACGAGCGCTTCGGGTCCTACCAGGAATCCGAGCCGCAGCCCGGGGGCCAGAAATTTCGAGAAGGTGCCAAGGTAGATGACATCGCCGCCGGAGTCGAGCGCTTTCAGTGCCGGGCTGGGGCTTCCCTCATAGCGGAACTCACTATCGTAGTCGTCTTCAACGACGACGGTGCCCGAGGCGGCTGCCAAGTCCAGCAGCTGGTGCCGGCGTTCCATGCACAGGGTCGCGTTGGTGGGGTGGTGGTGGCTGGGGGTCACATAGACCAGCGCCGTCCCCGTCAGTGACGAGGGGACCCGGAGGCCGTCGGAGTCGACGTTGATGCCGTACACCTGGGCACCTGTCCGCAGGAAGATGTGCCGTGCATCCAAATAGCCGGGATTCTCCAACCCCACCCGCTGATGGGGCCCCAGCAATGACCGTCCCAGCAAGTCAAGGCCCTGCTGGGAACCGACCGTAATAAGGATTTCCTCCGGCCGGGCTTCAATCCCGCGGGCGGGCAGGATGTGGCGGCGGATCATCTCCACCAGCAAGGGGTCGTCGGCGCCAATGCTGTCCTGGAGGCTGGCCCACGCATGCGGTTGGTAAAGGGCGTTGCGGAGGCTGCGCAGCCACGCCGTGGTGGGAAAGACCCCTGCCTCCACCTGCCCGGCAACGAATGGGAAAGGATACGTAAACCAGTCCGGCTGCTTCTCGATTTCCGGCACATCGGCATCTGCGAAGCGCCGCATCCGAGACGACCAGTCAATGGAGGATACGATGGTGCGCTCTTCGGCCTCCACGGCGTCGAGCATGTCCGGGTTGACGAAGATGCCGCGTCGCTCAACACTGAGCAGCAGGCCCTCGGTAAGCAGCACCTGGTAGGCCATGTTGATGGTGTTGCGGGAGACGGACAGCTCGGCGGCAAGTTCGCGCGAACTTGGCAGGCGGCGCCTGGGGGAAAACGCACCCGTGGCGATTCCATGCTTGATGACCCGCTTCACCTGGTTGTACAGCGGCTCGTCGGATTGCCGGTCGATCTCAATCAATGTTCGTGGCATGTCGTGCCTCCCTGGTACCCCTCAGTCCATTAAGCGACGAAGTGAGGGGGAGCCCGCCATGGACTCCCCCTGTCATTCATCTCTTCGCTCCCGCCAACTTAGCTGACGGCGACAGCTTCGAGCACATCCGTGACTTCAATGCCGTGTGCGGCGCCCACGGCCGCATTCGTCAGGCGCCCGTCAATGGTGCTCAGGCCCGCCCGCAGGGCCGCGTTCTCGGCAACGGCCCTTCGTGCGCCCTTCCCGGCGATCTGCAGCACATAGGGCAGGGTCACATTGGTCAGGGCGTAGGTGGAGGTGTGCGGCACAGCCCCGGGCATGTTCGCGACGCAGTAGAAAATCGAGTTGTGGACGCGGAAGGTGGGATCAGCATGCGTTGTGGGGTGCGAGTCCTCAAAGCAGCCGCCCTGGTCGATTGCAATGTCCACCAGCACGCTGCCGGGCTTCATCCTGGAGACCAGCTCGTTGGAAATCACCTTCGGGGCCTTGGCGCCGGGCACCAGCACCGCACCAATGACGAGATCGGCCTGGATAACTTCCTGCTCGATGGCGAGCTTGTTCGCGGACAGGGTGCGGATCCGGCCATTGTAGGCCCTGTCGGCCGCACGCAGCTTGTCCACGTTGAGGTCAAACAGAACGACGTCGGCCCACGTCCCGGCCGCGACGGCGACGGCGTTCATGCCGGAAACCCCGGCTCCAATGATGACCACGCGTGCCGGCGCCACACCGGAAACTCCGCCAATCAATACCCCGCGACCTCCCTCCGGACGCATCAGGCACTGGGCCCCCACAAGCGGTGCCAGCCTGCCGGCAACCTCGCTCATCGGAAACAGCAGCGGAAGCGAGCCGTCGGGCGCACGTACCGTTTCGTAGGCGATGGACGTCGTTCCGGCGTCGAGCAGCGCCCGGGTGCAAGCCTCGTCCGCGGCCAGGTGAAGGTAGGTGAAGATCACCAGGTCCGGACGCATCAGGTGATACTCCGATGCGACCGGCTCCTTGACCTTGAGCAGCAGTTCGGCTGCGGCCCACACATCCTCGGCCGAGCCGAGGATGCGGGCGCCCGAAACGGCGTAGGCGTCATCGGTGATGGAAGAGCCTTCGCCGGCACCGGTTTCAATGAACACGTCGTGTCCGTGCTCGACGAGTTCGTGCACGCCGGCCGGCGTGACTGCCACGCGGTATTCGTGGTTCTTGATCTCCTTGGGAATGCCAATCCTCATTTTGTGCCTCCTGGTTCGGTGGTGACTGTTCCTTGCTTTGGTCCGCCGTGCACGCTGCGCAGCCTATTGGAAGTTTGGGGCAAGCGGCCACGGGTCCAGAAGATCCAGAATCAGCGCAATCAATGGGACCAATCTGGTCCTGTTACTTGCATCACATGTGGCACTGATGCTGAGCATGCCGCCGCAATAGGCTTCGAACATAGCCACCACCAATGAATGGAGATGATCGTGGACGCCACCCAATTACGAGTTCAGGCCCGCCGGCACCTGGGGCCGCACTTCACCCGCAAGGACACCTGGGACAGTGAATTCCCGATTTTTGTCCGCGGCGAGGGCAGCTACCTGTTCGACACCGGGGGAACCCGCTACCTGGACGGCCTGGCCGGGCTGTTCTGTGTCAACATGGGGCACGGCCGCAAGGACATTGCCAAGGCCGCGAGCGAGCAGATCAACACCCTGGCCTACGCCTCCAACTGGGGCTCGGCGCATCCGCCGGCCATTGCAGCGGCCTCCTTGATCGCGGAGCTGGCTCCCGGCGACCTGGGCACCACGTTTTTCGTCAATTCCGGTTCAGAGGCGGTGGAGACTGCATTGAAATTTGCCCGCCAGTACTTCCGCAGCCAGGGCCAGCCGCAGCGAACCAAGGTCATCAGCCGCGAAATGGCATACCACGGCACCACCATGGGCGCACTGTCCATCACGCAGCTGCCGGGCATCAAGGAACCCTTCGGCGAGCTCCTTCCAGGAATCCGCAGCGTCCCGAACACTCTCGGCTTCACCGGTGGTTGCGGGCCCGTGGAAAACCTGGAGTGCTTCGCCGCCATTGAACGGGTCGTTCTGGAAGAAGGCCCGGAGACCATCGCGGCGATCTTCGCCGAGCCGGTGCAGAACGGCCGTGGCGCCCTGGTCGCCCCGGACGGCTATTGGCCCGCGCTGCGGGCACTGTGTGACAAGTACGGCATTTTGCTCGTCTCCGACGAAGTCATTTGCTCGTTTGGCCGGCTGGGCCACTTCTTCGGCTACGGCCTTACCGGTGTGGTGCCGGACCTGGTCACGTTCGCCAAGGGCTCCACGTCCGGATATGCGCCGCTCGGCGGCATGATCGCACGGGAAAAGCTGGTCCAGGAATTGTTCAGCTCCTCCACCGGCGGCGTCTTTACGCACGGCGCCACGTGGGGCGGGCACCCTGTTTCCACCGCGGTGGCGGTGGCAAACATTACGGCCATGCGCGATGAAGGCGTCCTGGACAACGTGCGCAACCAGGGACCGAAGCTCCACGAGGCGCTTGTGTCCATGAAGAACGCGCACCGCTGCGTCAAGGATGTCCGGGGCACCGGATACTTCTACGCCATCGAACTGATGGCCGACAACTTCAGTGGCCGCGAATTCACCAAGGACGAGTCCCTGAAGGTGCTGCGCGAGGTCCTGCCCGAGTCGTTCAAGCGCAGCAAGGTGATTCTGCGCGGCGACGACCGCGGCGCGACCATGCTGATGATCTCCCCGCCGCTGGTCGCGGACGCAGAGGTCCTCTCCGAGCTGTTGCACGGCGTTGACGCGATACTTACCGATGTGGAAAAGGCCATCCAGCCCTAATATCAGCAACCCGGGTCAGGGGAATGCGCCGCCATGGCGTGTTCCCCTGGGCTGGATGGGAGCATGCACGGGCCCGTGCCCGGGCCCGTGCCCGGCGCAGGAAAGGCGGGATCATGGGTGCGCCACCTATTAACGTGTCATCCCCACAACAGGCACTGCCCCGCATCGCAGCAGTTGAACGGTGGCGGAACGAATTGGCAGGCA
>CAJDTM010000071.1_pt1 | contig 13823 bp, 14 predicted proteins | sample 7389831 | NCBI WGS metagenome assembly CAJDTM01 (sample SAMEA7055656, study PRJEB34461) | soil metagenome | biome: terrestrial ecosystem; feature: Peninsula; material: soil | place: Antarctica | collected 2016
CGTCCAGGACGCCCTCGCGGATCATGACGGACGCGCCGTCCAGGCCCTCCTCCCCGGGCTGGAACATCAGGACGACGTCGCCGGCCAGCTGTTCGCGCCGGTCTGCCAGAAGGGTGGCCGCGCCCGTCAGCATGGAGGTGTGGAGGTCGTGGCCGCAGGCGTGCATGGCGCCGTCGACGCGGGAGGTGTAGGCAACGCCGCTGCGTTCCTGAACGGGCAGGGCGTCCATGTCGGCCCGGAGCAGGACCACGGGCTTCCCGCTGCCCCCGGCACGCTCCTGACCGGAATTCTTCGGGCCGCCGCGCAGCACGGCCGTGACCGAGGTGGTGTCCGAGCCAAGTGAAATCTCGTAGCCCAGGCCGTCCAGAGCCGTGAGCACGCGTTCCTGGGTGCGCGGCAGGTCCAGACCGATTTCCGGCTGCTGGTGCATTGCGTGGCGAAAGCGGACAAGGTCCTCGGTGAGATCTGCGGCTGACAACGGCATGGAAACTCCTCTAACGACTGGTGGTGTATTAAGCGTGGGGTGAGGTGCATCACAGCTGGTCAAATTCATGAAAATATGCAAATAATGGGGGAAATGATGAATTCCCATGCACCACTGAGCGAAGAGGACCTGGCGCTCATCCAGGCGCTGCAGATCGCCCCCCGTGCCGGCTGGACCGGCGTCGGCGAGGTGCTCGGCGTGCACCCCGCGAGTGCCGCGGCCCGCTGGGATCGCCTGGCGACCTCGGGGGCCGCCTGGGTGACCGCACATCCCATGGGGGATCCGCAGGAGGTGTCGCTGTCATTCATCGGGGTGGATGCCGTCATGGAGGGCCAGGGCCGCGTGGTGGAGGAACTGTGTGCCCTTGACGAGGTCGTCACGGTTGAACAGACCGCGAGCAGCCGTGCACTGATCCTGACCGTGATCACGAAGTCCATGGCCCAGCTCAGTGGGGATGTCATCCCGCGCCTGCGGGCCATCGACGGCGTGCTCGGCTACGAGGTGTCGCTGTGCACGCGCCAGCATTTCAACGGCAGCGCGTGGCGGCTGAATGTACTCTCCCGCGGCCAGCAGCAGCGCCTGCGCGAGCTTGCCCGGACGGAGCTTGTGCCGGGGACCCTGCCGCAGAGCCATCTTGACCTGCTGCCGTTCCTGGCGCGCAACGGCCGGGCAACGGCCGCAGCGATGGCCCGCGAATTGGGCCGGACCCCTGCCACGGTCCAGCGGCAACTGAACCGGGTGCTGGCCTCGGGCAAGCTGTCGTTGCGCTGTGACATGGCCCAGTCGCTGTCCGGCTATCCGGTGACCTGCCAATGGTTTGCCAAGGTTTCTGCCGGGCAGCATGATGCTGCCGCGAAAACACTGCGGCAGCTGCGCAACGTGCGGTTCATCGCCTCCACCACAGGGCCAAGCAACTTCACCATCATCATGTGGCTGCGGTCCGTCGCGGACATCATGGACGTGGAGCTGACGCTGCAGCAAAACATCCCCGACATTGAATTGCAGGAAAGCGTGGTGATGCTGGCCTGCGCCAAACGGGTGGGCAGGAAGCTGCGGCCGGACGGAACCGCGCTGGAGGCGGTCGCCACCAACCGCTAAAAGGTGAGATGCCGCACCTTGGTGACCGACCGGCGTCGTGCCACTGCTAGACTGTGAGGACTTAATGCGTTTCCTGCGCATTCTGCGTCGATGAACGCATTCAACTTGTCCCGCATCGGATTTGCTGTGAAGCATCTGCGGTTGACACGCTCTGGCATTGAATCGGCGAACCCGTGGTCAAAACTGATCGTGGGCCGTTGACCCGCCTTAAGAAGGATTCCCTCTCTACATGACTACTTTTGCTGCCCTTGGCGCGCCCAAGGAAATCGTTGCCTCGCTTGCCTCCAACGGCATTGAGGAAGCATTCCCCATCCAGGTCAAGACCCTGCCGGACACCTTGGCCGGCCGCGACGTCCTGGGCCGCGGGCGCACCGGCTCCGGCAAGACCATCGCCTTCGCCATCCCGCTCGTGGCCCGCCTTGCCGGGCGTGAGGCGCCGTACTTCCGCAAGCCCGGCCGCCCCATGGGCCTGGTCCTGGCCCCCACCCGCGAGCTGGCCACCCAGCTGAACAACACCATCGAGCCGCTGGCCAAGGCCATGGGCCTGAACACCACCGTCATTTACGGCGGCGTGTCCCAGGCCCGCCAGGAAAAGGCGCTGCGCGCCGGCGTCGACATCGTCATCGCCTGCCCCGGCCGGCTGGAAGACCTGATGAAGCAGCGCATCGTGTCGCTGGAAAGCGTCGAGATCACCGTTCTGGACGAGGCCGACCACATGGCCGACCTCGGTTTCCTGCCCGTGGTCAAGCGACTGCTGGATACGACCCCCACGCAGGGCCAGCGGATGCTGTTCTCGGCAACCCTGGACAACGGGGTGGACAAGATTGTCCAGCGCTACCTCTCCAACCAGCTCACCCACTCGGTGGACGAACCCACGGCCGCGGTCTCCACCATGGAACACCACGTCCTGGTGGTCAATGACCAGACGGTGAAGAAGCAGGTCATCGTGGAGCTGGCCTCCGGTGCGGGCCGCCGCATCCTGTTCATGCGCACCAAGCACCAGGCCCGGAAACTGGCCAAAACCCTGACCGACGCCGGGATCCCGGCCGTTGACCTGCACGGGAACCTCTCGCAGAACGCACGGGACCGGAACCTGGCCGAATTCTCCACCGGCGGTGTCCGCGTCCTGGTCGCCACCGACGTCGCCGCCCGCGGCGTCCACGTGGATGACATCGAGCTCGTCATCCACGTTGACCCGCCCACCGAGCACAAGGCCTACCTACACCGCTCCGGACGCACGGCCCGCGCCGGCTCCGACGGCGTGGTGGTCACCCTGACGCTGCCCGAACAGCAGGGCGACGTCAAGAAGCTCATGCGCGCAGCCGGCGTCGACGTGAACTTTGAGCGTGCCACGGCCAGCTCCCCGACCATTGCCTCACTGGTGGGCGAGGTGGCCGACAAGGTTGACCCGCGCACCCGCGCCGCCTTGCTGGCCGCCAAGTCGCCCGCACCGGGTGCCGGCTCCTCCACGGGAGCCAACGCTGAGCGCAAGCGTGCACGCCGAGGCGCGGCACCCACCGCTGGCGGCCGTGGCGGACGCGGAGGACGCGGCCGCGTTTCCGCCGATGCCCCCGCCGCGGGCAACCGCTCGGAGCGCCGCGAGGGCCAGCCGCAGGCTGCCCGCTTTGGCGGTGAAAACCGCCGCCCGGCACGCGCGGCCGGCGAAGGTCGCCCGGCCCGCACCGGCGACGTGGCCCGTGGAAAGCGCGCGCCCCAGGGTTCCTCGCACCGCAACGACGCCCCGCGCAGCTCATCGACGGGCGGCGGCTCCGCCGCCGTCTGGTCATCCAACACCGGCGGCACCTCCGGGGGCAGCTTCAATGCCAATAGCGGCGGATCGGCCCGCCCGGCCCGCTCCGGCGGCTCCCGGCGCGCGTCCGCCCCGGCGTCCAACCAGCGCCGCGGCCGCTAAGGTTCGCACCGCTTAAGCCACGACGCCGGCACCCACCTCGGGTGCCGGCGTCGTGGCTTAAGCGGTACGAGTCAGAAGGAACCGTGCCCGCGCAGACGTTGCGCGACGTCATGCCCGGCAGGTGTCCGTCTGACTCGCACGGAGCAGCGCGGGCAGAGGGCCTTCCTTTAGAGCGGGTCGATGCTCAGCACGGCCAGAAACCCGCGGCCGGACAGCTGCGGCGGGTTCTTGGCGCCAGCCACGGTGTCGAACCTGCCCAAGGTGTCGACGACGGACGCGGAGGGGTTTGCGGCCCCGTCCAACTGCTCCTGCTCGACGGCGGCACTGCCCTGCAGGAGCACCGCGAACTGACCGACAAAGACGGGGTGCGGGCGTTTCTTCGATAGCTCCACGATGGTGGCGTAGCCCTTGAAAGCGCCGCGGCGGGTCATCAGGTTCAGGTCCGTGAGCGAGCCGGTGGGCAGGGTGGCCGAAGTGGTGGAATCGCCGGAGAAACGGAACGGGCGGAACTTTTCCAGGGCCTGCTCGGCGCCGTCGACGGTGAGGGCGATCAGTTCGCCGTCGATGATGGTCAGGATCCGGTCAATGCCGGGCAGCACCGAAAACGGGCCTGCCTTGGCCACTTCGGCGATGCTGATGCGCCAATCCCACTTCGCGCCCCGGGCACCGGAACCGAAGGTGGTTGCTTCCGCCGCGCCCGCGGCGACCTGGCGGGTGATGCCGCCGCCGTTGGCCCACCGGGCAGGGGCCAGTGACGCGTAGCGAATAATTTCCATTTATTTCCCGTCCACGTTCTTGACGCTGTAAACGTGGAGGCGCTTGGGTTCTGCCTTGTGCTTGCGGCTCTGTTTCTTGTAGTACGCCCACGCGCCGGATATCGCGAGCGAAACGCCGAAGGCCAGTACGATCTTCAGGGGCAGGCCAAAGCGGGTCAACGAAAGCACCAGGCACATGGCCGCGAAACTGGCGAACTGGACCGTGATGTCCAGCCAATCGGCTTTTCTACGCATAGGGCAAGCTTACGCGTCCCGGGGCTCGCTATTCCCGCCCCTGCGACACCCATGAGGGATCGTTCGCGCGCAAGCCCACGACGCCGTCCGCAGCCTTCCCCAGCGCGTCCAGTTGGGCTGGTGTCGGGTCAAGCATGAGCGCGCCCAAGTTCTCGTCAATGCGGGCGGCCTTGCGCGTGCCGGGAATCGGCACAACGGTGACATTGAGATTCCGGCCCTGCGCATACAGCCACGCCAGGGCCACCTGCGCCGGCGTGGCCACCCGTCCCGAGGCCTCGGTCAGCTGGTTCGCGACCTGCCGGACAGTGTCCACCACTGCCTGGTTCGCGTCGATGGCGCCGTTGGCAAAGCGGGGGATGTTGTGGCGGTAGTCGCCGGGGCCCAGGTCCTGCGCGTGGATGGTGCCGGTGAGGAATCCGCGGCCCAAGGGGGAGTACGGGACCATGCCCACGCCCAGCGCGGCCGCGGCCGGGACCACCTGCGCTTCCACGTCCCGGCTCCAGATGGACCATTCACTTTGCACCGCCGCAATGGGGTGGACTGTCTGGGCGGCCCGGAGTTCGGTGGCAGTGACCTCGGACAGCCCCAGGTGGCGGACCTTGCCGGCCGCCACCAACTCCGCCATGGCACCCACGGTTTCCTCGATGGGCACGCGGACGTCGCGACGGTGCATGTAGTAAAGGTCAATGCTGTCCGTGCCGAGCCGGCGCAGGGATTCCTCGATGGCCTGCCTCACGTAGGCGGCGTCGCCGCGGATGCCCTTATACCCGGAGGCGGGGGTGCCCACGAGTGCGAACTTCGTGGCGAGCTGGATCTCGCCGCGACGGTCCTTCAGCAGCCTGGCGATGAGTTCCTCGTTGGCGCCGCCACCGTATACGTTGGCGGTGTCGATGAAGGTGACTCCGGCGTCCACCGCGTGGTGCAGCGTGTTCAGGGCGTCTGCGGGGTCGATGGCACCATAGACGGGGGTGAGGGCCATGCCGCCAAAGCCCATCGGGCTGACTTCCAGACCGTCGCCAAGCCGGACGTTGTTCATGGCTTCAATACGTGGCGCGGACTGTCCGGGTTCATGAGGGAATGCTTGCGCCCGTACAGGAAATAGATGACCAGCCCGAGGGCAAGCCAAACCACGAACCGCAGCCAGGTTTCCCAGTGCAGCTGCGTCATGAGGAAGAAGGACGCCAGGACGCCGAAGGCCGGGACCACCGGCATGAACGGCAGCTTAAACGTCCGCGGCACCTCCGGGCGGGTGCGGCGCAGCACAATCACCGCCGCACAGACCACCACGAACGCGGCAAGGATGCCGATGTTGGTCAGGTCGGCCACGAGCCGGATGGGCAGCACGCCCGCGAGCACGGCGGAGGCCGTCCCGGCAATCCAGGTCACCCGCTGCGGCACGCCCCGCTTGGCATCCGTCTTGGCAAACCACTTGGGTAGCAGCCCGTCGCGGCTCATGGAGAACCAGACGCGGGTGACGCCCAGCAGGAACGTCAGCATCACCGTCATGATGGAGATGACGGCAAAGGCGGAGATGACGGTGGCGATGGTGGGCATGCCGACGGAGTCAAAGGCGGAGGCGAATGCACTGGTGGGGTTGAGCTTCGCGTAGTTTTGCATGCCGGTCAGTACCAGCGTGGCCATGACGTAGAGCGTCATGGCGATGACCAGGGACAGGATGATGGCCTTGGGCATATGTTTTTTGCCGTCCTTGGCCTCCTCTGCCGCGGTGCTCATGGCGTCGTAGCCAAAGACCGCAAAAAACACCGTCGCAGCACCCGTGAGCACCGGTCCGAAGCTGTTGGGCATGAACGGCGTGAAGTTCTTGGAGTTGATGTGGAACACGCCAATGCCGATGATGCCCAGAATCAGCAGCACCTTGACGCTGACGGCCACCAGTTCAAAGCGGCCGAAACTCTTGGAGCCGCGGCTGAGAATCCAGGTCACGAGCATGCACACGGCCACGGCAGGAAGGTTGATCACCCCGTGTGGCGTGTCCGGGGTCCAGGCGCTGGACATCCAATCCGGCACCATCACCCCAATGCCTTGCATGAACGAACTGAAGTAGCCGGATATGCCAATCGCCACCACGGCAACAATGGCGATGTACTCCAGCAGCAGGTCCCAACCGATGAACCAGCCCACCAGCTCGCCCAGGGCCACGTAGCCGTATGTGTACGCGGAGCCGGCGCGCGGGATCATGCCGGCAAACTCGGCGTAGGAAAGCGCCGCGGCGCCGCTGGCCAGTCCGGCGATCAGAAACGAAATGACGACGGCGGGCCCCACGGCCGGGTTTTGCGCGTCACCGTGGGCCACCACCCCGGCCAACGTGAAGATGCCGACGCCGATGATGCCGCCGACACCGATGGCTGTCAGCTGCCACAGGCCCAAGCTTTTGAAGAGGCCGCTGCCGCCCTCTTCCTCGTCTGCGTCATCGATGGGCTTGCGACGCAGGATGGAATACGGATTGTACGGTTTGGACAACTGGCTCATGGCAACCCTCGAAACATCGTTGTTTCTTCTGCTGTCCGCCAGTGTAGACCCTACGGTTGCCGGGCCACCCGGCGCTGACGGTACATGTGTGTGAACGGGCGGCTGGTGGGCACTATTTGCTTCCCCAGCGGCATGAGCGAAATCGGGATCATCTTGAGGTTGGCGATGGCCAGCGGGATGCCGATGATGGTCACAGCCATGGCAAAGGCGGTCGTGACGTGGGCTATGGCAATCCAGATGCCGGCGACCAGGATCCAAATGACGTTGCCCAGGGTGCTGGCCAGGCCTGTGCCGCCGGGCCGCTCCACCACGGTCCGGCCAAAGGGCCACAGGGCGTAGCGTGCTATCCGGAAGGAGGCGATCCCCCACGGGAGGGTGATGACCAGGACGCAGCAGAGGATGCCGGCCAGAAAGTAGCCCAGCGCCAGCCACAGCCCGCCAAACACCAGCCAAATGACATTGAGGATGGTCTTCATGGTTCCATCATCCCCTGCAGTCCCCAATGTCCGCATCAGGGACCACCCTGAACCCGTCCCGGATCTTTGCCGCAGCCCGCGGTGCTACCCTGAGTCTCACCAACGCAGGCGCATCGCAGAGCTAAGGAAAACTACCGCCATGGACTTTGGCACCGTCTTTTTGATCATCGCGCTGGTGGTCATCGCCGTCGTCCTCGGTGTGGGCGTCACCGTGGCCGTGCTCATCTCCCGCGGCGTGCTGGGCTTGGTGAGCCGGTCCAGACCCAAGTATGAGTTGGCCAAGCGCAATGCCCTGAAGGTCCGGGCCCAATCCACATCGGGGCCTCTTGGCGATGTGATGAAGCAGCGGATACGGCTCCAGGAATCCCTCGACGCCACGCAGCGCAGCCTGGCCGTTGCGGAAAGCACGCGCCAGTACACGGGCAACCTGGATTCGATCTTCCGTACCCTCCGGCAGGCCGGCACGGTGCTTGAACACCAGCTGCTCGTCGCCCAACAGGAACCGGATCCCGCCGTGCAGGCCGCCTACGCATCGACACTTGGCGGCCAGGTGGAGCAGGTGGCGCAGACGTCGACCGGCATCCGCCGGGCCTTGGCCGCGGCCGCCGCACCCATGACCGACGTCGACCTCAAGGACCTCACCCGGACCCTGGAAATTGAGGCCGCCATGCTCAAGAACTGGTCCGCCACCTACACCGACTTGGGCGATTCCTGAGCCGCCATGCGCGTTCTTGCACGCCTCGCCGCCCTGTTCCGGGCTCCTGACTCCAGGCACGACGCCGGACCCTCCCACGGCGGGGACCTCACCGTGGAGGACGCCCGGCTCAAGCAGCTGGCGGCCGTGCAAAAGATGCGCCGCGGCGTGGCCGATGTTTCGGTCAGCCGGCAGCGGCTGGAGCTGCAGGCCGCGGAGCTGCAAAAGGTCCTGGACTCGCTGGCCGCGCAGGCGGACGCGGCGCAGACAGCCGGCGATGCCGGCACCGCGCACACCGCCCGCGGCCGGCACGTCATCATGGCCGAACAGCTTGGGGACCTGGTGGCGCAGCGCGACGCACTGTCCGACCAAGAGGCCATGTTGATGGCCGGGCTGTCCCAGCTTCAGGCGCGCGTGGCAGGGTTCAGCGCCACGGCCGAAACGCTGAAGGCCGGGCAGACCGCCGCCGAAGCCCGGCGGGACATTGCCGAGTCCCTGGGTGAGCTGAAGGACCCCGGCACCGGGGCGTAAGCGGCCATGTGAGGTGAACTGCAGGAAGGGGGCGGTTTTTATGGCCTGCTATGCGACATCCGACGCATGGGCGGCCTCGGTGATGTTGCCCGTTGCCATCTCGAAAGCGAAGGATTTCACGGCGCCCGGGGCGGCACCGGCCTCGACGTCCAGCATAAAGCGCACCGTGGCGCTACCGGCAGCAATGTCCCGGTCCGTCACGGTGTAGTTGGCTGTGAAGCCCAGAAATTCGCCGGGCGCCAACAGCGCCTGCCCTGCGACGGCCTGATCTGCGTTGAGGCGGACAACGATCTGCCGTGCGGATTCCGGGCCCCGGTTTTCCACCCGGCCGCTGAACGCCAGCACGTCCCCGGCCTTGTAACCGGGGACGGCCGGGCCATAGTTCAGATCCTGCGATTCCCGGTTGGAGAGAACCTGCGGTGCATCAGGTGAATACCCCTGGCCCACCTCCTTCCACGCGGCAGGGTCCCATGCGCCGTCGGCCTGGACCAAGGTGAAGCTTTCGCCGATGCTGCGCCATTGGGCAGGGCGTGCCGGGGTGACCGAACGCAACACCACATCAAAGGTGAGACCGCCGGCGAAGGCGGTGCCGCCGTCGTGCGTCAGGGATGCGGCGGGGGAGTCCAGCAACTCCTGCGGATCCACCGTTGTAAACACGATCTCCTGGTATCCCTGGCGCTCGTACAGGACGCCGATCCGGCCATCCGGCAGGCGCGTGGCCGTGGAATATTCTGAACTTCCCGGGCACAGCACGACGGCGTTGGGCCAGCTTGCGCCGTCGTCCTGCGACAGCTTGAGCACGGTGTTGCGGCGCAGCAGGGAGTCGTGGTTGTGGGTGGCGATGAGCCAGGCGTCGGTCTTGGGTGTGCCGTGCCCGGTGACGTTGGGCAGCCCGTCAAAGCGGGCGAGCGAGCCGTTGTCGCTGGGGTCCGGCAGCCCGGGCTGCGGTTCGGCGCGGGACCAGCTCCGGCCCCCGTCGGTGGAGACCGCGGCCAGGCGGTACGGGGTGGCGCGGGAATGCAGCAGCAGGCTGCCGTCGCTGCGGCACGCAACCTTGTTCTCGTTGCCGCCGGGCACCATCCCGCCCAGCTCCCACGTCTCCCCGTGGTCGTCGCTGTAGGCGCTCACGGCCATGATTTCGCCCTGGAAGAGCACCACGAACTGTTGCACCAGGCGGCCCGTAAACGGCCCGGTGTGGATGCGGATGCCGGCACCGGCAGCGGCGAAGAGACCCGTTGTGCCGTCTCCCTTGAGCATTGGGGTGAGGCGGCGGTGCGCCCAGGTGGCGCCGTCGTCGTCGGAGAAGCTGACATCGGCGTGCTGGATGTCATCCTCACGGTCCAGGCCCTCCACCGCCTCGAAAAAGCCCGCATGGGTCCCGGCGGCATGGAAACAGAAAATGCGGCCGGTCTCAGTGTCCACGAGCAGGCTGGGGTCGCCGTAACCGTCAAGCCCTGTCCCCGTCCGGACCGTCTGCTGTGGGCCCCACGTTGCCCCGTTGTCGGTGCTGCGGCGCAGCAGCAGGTCGATCGGATTGGGCAGGTCGTCAAGGTTGGGACGGCCGTCGTAGGCGGCGAGGATGGTGCCACGGGTGGAGACGGCCAGCGCCGGGATGCGGTATTGGCGGTGGCCCGCCGTCCCGCGGCGGGCCAGGACGTGTTCAGGGCGGGAGGTCATGAACACAAGCCTAGGGTTATTTCGGCGCAGGTCCGACTACTTGTACACCGACTTCAGCCCCGCCTCGTCATAGCGGGTGCCGGCCGTGCCTCCGGCCGGGGCGGCGGCGTCCAAGGCCGCCAGGTCCGCGGCGGAGAGTTCGACGCCGGCCGCCGCCACGTTCTCCTCCAGGTACTTGCGGCGTTTGGTGCCGGGGATGGCGCAGACGCCCTGTGCCAGCACCCAGGCCAGCGCCAGTTGTGCGGCTGTGACACCTTTTTTCGCGGCGAAGTCGGAAATTCGCTCCACCAGGGCCAGATTGGCCTTGAGGTTCTCCGGTGCGAAGCGGGGCATGCCGCGGCGCCAGTCCCCTTCGGGGAGGTCGTTGGTGGTGGTGATCTTGCCGGTCAGGAAGCCGCGCCCCAGCGGCGAGTAGGCCACGTAGCCGATGCCCAGCTCGCGGACGGTGTCCAGGACGCCGTTGCCCTCGGGATCGCGCTCAAAGATGGAATATTCGGTTTGCAGGGCCGTGATCGGGTGAACGGCGTGGGCCCGGCGGATGGTCTCCGGCGCAGCCTCGGACAGGCCCAGGTACCGCACTTTGCCTTCCTTGACGAACTCGGCCATGGCACCCACCGTTTCCTCGATGGGCGTGTTGGGGTCCACACGGTGCAGGTAGTACAGGTCGATCGTTTCGCATTGGAGGTTCCGCAGTGACCGTTCCAGAGCCTTGCGGGCGTAGTCCGGGCTGCCGTTGACGGGGCCGCGGCTGCCGTCGTCGCCAACTTCTCCGCCAAACTTGGTGGCCAGCGCGTATTCGCCGCGGCGGTGCCCGATCGCCTGGGCGATGAGCCGTTCGTTGAGAAAGGGGCCGTAGATTTCAGCGGTGTCGATCAAGGTGACGCCGAGGTCGAGCGCACGGTTCAGGGTGGCCGTGGATTCGGCGTCGTCCCGGTCGCCGTAAAACGCGCTCATGCCCATGGCGCCCAGCCCCTCGACGGAGACTTCCAGTCCCTGCCTGCCCAATGTCATGGTTTTCATGGCGTTCCTGTCTTCATGGTGAATGGATTGGACGGATGCGCTCCGGTCCGGTGGTCTCATGAGAATGCTCCTGCACTCGGGCCTGAGGGGCAAGGGGTGCGGGGCTGGCAGTTCACTGGCAGCCGTGTTGTGCCACGATAAGCTGATGCCCAAGCTACAAGACGGTGATGCCCAAGTGCGCGGCGAGGATGGGTGCCAGCAGGCCCAACTGGTAGTCGTCAATGACGGTGCCGGCCATGGAGTCGATGCCGTGGATGGTGCGGAAGTCCGTGCTGCGCAAGTCCACGTCCTTCAGGACCGCCTGCTGGATGTCCAAGGTGCCTATTCGGCAGTTCTTCAAGGCCAGTCGCGTGACCGTGGCGCCACCCAGGTCCAGTTCGCCGATGATGCAGTCGCTGATCTGCAGGTCGGTGATCTTGGCTGCGCGCAGATTGACGAAGTCGAGCTTGCCGCCGTCGATCCGTGCCGACTGCCACGTGCTGTCGTACAGTTCGGCCGATCCCCAGCGTGGCGTGGTGATTTCAACGTCGCGCCAACTGGTCCGCGACGCCTTCAGGACGGGGGCGAAGCTGTCGACAAGCACTGTATCTCGGAACCTGGTGCCCCGCAGTTCGGCGCCGTCGAAGGTGGGCCCGTTGAGTTGGCATTCCAGGAAATCCGTGGAGGTGAGGTCCGCGCCGTCAAAGGAGGGCCGGTCAAAACGCTGGCCGTCGTAAGTGTCGCCGGGGCCAAAGAATACGTCCGCATTGTCCTCCAGGTTGCCGAGCTGGACGGGGGTGAGCCGGGGAGTACGCGGAGCAGATTTTGAGGCCATGGGACAAGACTAGCGAGCAGAAGCTGCGGACAACCCCACCGGGGCCAGGGTGCGACTTCTTCCACGGCCGCCTGCGGCACTATGGGAGCCGTGCCACAACCTTGAAGCGCTGCAGGACCAGTATGGTTTCATCCGTGACGGTGAAGCCCGGGCCCCCGAGCGCCTCGCGCATGTCCGCCGAATGCCAGAAGTCCTCGTGGCCGGCACGCCACTGCGAAACCGTGGTGTAGCCCTCACCTTCGTCCAGGGCGTGCTGCAGTTCGACGTCGGAGAGTCGCGACTGGTGGACGGCTGTCAGCTCAATCACGGCCACCGGTCGTCCGGCCGAATCGATCACCACTTCCTGGTCCCCAACCTCGGGCAGTTCTTCCTGCTCAAGCTCATATTCCAGGACCGTGGCCGTGGCGGAGGTCTTGGAACCGTCAAGGATGGCGGCCACCAATTGGTCCCGCAGGGGCCCCGGAAAGGCAAATTCGGCGATGCGCAGTTGGCTGTAGTCGGGCATTTCGACAGCATACTGCGGATCACATTTAGCGCAACTGTTCCAATTCCATGATGAGGTTCTCTTGAGCCCGTACAAACCACAGATTCTGCCCTTGTTCCGTGTGGAAGAGGGGTCGTAGCGCCAGCAACCGGCGCACCACCGCGGTCCTTCCCAGAACAAATTCGGCCGGTGGGATGTGGGCATAGTCGGCTCGGACTCCGGCGCGGTAGCGGGCGTAGTCATCAGGACCGCTGCCAAGGATGGCGAGGTCCGAGTCGCAGAGGAGGGCGCCGGCGTCGTCCGCGTCCAGAGGGGCATGGGTGGCCGTGAGCCGCACCAGCCGCGCCACCTCCGCGCCTTCCGCAAAGGGGAGCAATCCGGTTAAGTTCGCTTGTGCCATTACGGCTGAGTCCTCCTCGTCGCGGCCGGCCTCACCGTTGTAGACGGCGTCGTGAAACCATGCTGCCAGAGCGACGGGCCGCGAGGGGTTGCCGCCGGTGAGAAGGTCCAGTGCTTCCAATACCGCCAGCAAATGGGTGGCCGAGTGGTAGTGCCGGTGGGGTTCATTCCAGTACCCCAGAAGTTCGGTGCCCAGCTCCGGCTGCCCGGGCATGAGCGAGTCCCAACGGTACTGCAGCGCGGTGCCCAGGGACTTGGGCCGGTGTTTGGCTTTGACCCGCAGGCCCGATGCGGCAAGGGCGCGGACCAAGTCCTTTCCGGACACCGGTAGCGCGCCTGCCGCCACCAATCCTGCGTAAAGGCGCTCCGGAACATCGTAGTGGTCCTGGTCAAAGGCGCGTTCGTTCACGCCGGCTGCTGAAGCAAATTCATGGAGTTCGGCCAGCGCCATGTCCGAGACCAGATGCGAGAACACCGTCCCGTGCGCAGGCCAGATCGGCGGATCGATCAAGATCATGGCTTTAGCTTAGGCCGAGGGGCTGAGGGCCGGCGCCTTCACTCGTTCTTGAAGTGGCTGTTGTGTTGGTATTCGAGGAGTTGTTCGAAGGGGCTTGGGTGTGTGTCGAACCGTGGTGCGGGTGCTGGGGTGGTGGTTGTGTTGGTGTGGGTGGCGAGTTTTTTGGTGAGGTGTTTTTTGACCCATTTGGGGTAGGCGGGGGCCTGGGTGGTTGCTG
>CAJDTM010000086.1_pt1 | contig 13789 bp, 16 predicted proteins | sample 7389831 | NCBI WGS metagenome assembly CAJDTM01 (sample SAMEA7055656, study PRJEB34461) | soil metagenome | biome: terrestrial ecosystem; feature: Peninsula; material: soil | place: Antarctica | collected 2016
CGTGAACCTCAGGGGCCACGCATAGCAAGACTTGGCGTTGTCATCAAGATTTTCAAATCCTTGCTTATCTAGATTGATCTTCGTGAATTCATTGAGCATCTTTTGGCTTCCTAATGGTGGATGGTGGAACACTTGGTGGATCCGTCGTGGATGTCGGGGCTGCGTGTGGTGGTGTTCCTAGCACGCGAGACTTTACTCATCTCAATGGAAGGTCAAGCCACCTTCCCTGGTCCGACGATGCCTCCGGTACTGGCCGCGCCCGGTGCCGGCGATGAAGAGGCGCTACGAAACTTGGCGAGAAAGGCGGCAAGACGAGCATCGTCTGGAGTGCAGAGGTCGAGCTGGACGCCCCACGCGGATGCGATGAACGGAGGAGCCCGTCCGCGGAACCATGATAGGTCAGCCCAGGTGTCCGGGAGGTCCCTTCGCAGAGCGGAAAGCTGGTCTCCGGTCACGGCGGAAGTGTCGTAGGTGACCCACACTGCACCGTGTTCGAGTGAGTGGACGGCATTCTCGTTGGGTACAGCCTAGGAGTAGACGCCACGGTTTTGGGAGCCGGCCGCTTGGTCGCCACCCCCTGGAGGCAGCGGCGCGTAATTCGCCGTGTCCCTGACGTTCTGCGAGGTCGGACTTGGATACGTCTTCACCCCCTTTACAGCGGAGGGTGTCTCAGGACTACTTGAGGTTGCGTTTGTTGTCACGACGAGGATGACCGAGAGGATCATTGCTAAAGCGTCAACCTCCCGGCCGTGATTGCGATCGTCCGGTCGCGGCGGCCCTTGGATTGTTCACGATGGATTCGGACCCCCGTCCTCCAGGGCGACCCCAGTGACCCCCTAAGAGGGGTATGAAATTTAGGAGACCGTGAGTTGGGTGTACATTCCAGCGGCGTAATGCCCGGGCAGGTTGCAGAGCAGTTCATAGCGTCCGGGTGTCAACGTCAGGGTGACCCAGCTTGGGGAACCGGGCAGGATTCCCTGGCCAGCACCTTCAGCACATGTATTGGATGCTTCACCGACGCTCCCGGCTTCATCGATCCTGGCGTCACCGCCGACCGGACGGGTACCGACGACCTGATCTGCCGGGAGCGGCAGGACGACCATTTCATGACTGATGCTGCCCTCGTTGGTCACCAGAAAGGACACCTTTCCTGCAGGTACGGTGGTACGGTCCGCGGTCAGACGCATCGCCCCGCCATTCATAATGCCGTTGTCTTGGCCCATCAGCGGTCCCCCCATATTGGTCAGGGAAACGTTCACTACCGGACCGGGAAGACTGGGTGCCGCACAGTTCTGACGTGACAGCAATCCATTGCCGCTACCTGTCGCTCCGCCCACAACCGCGACGACGACGAGGGACAGGGTCGTCATGATGAGTGTGACCAACACCCCCAAAATGACCTGCCGGCGATGCGAGATGGGTTTCATTCCGGATGCCGGAGTGCGGAGCGGCGGGCGGTGTATTCCGGTTCGTCGATCTCACCGCGGGCGAACCGTTCGTGCAGAATACGTTCCGCGTCGTAGTGCGGGGGCCGCACGGGACCAGGGCCTTGATGCGGAGGGGTGCGTCGCAGCAGGAGAACGACGACGGTGACCACACCTCCCCAGAACACCAACATCATCAGTACCATCGCCACCCAGGCACCCACACCCCAGCCGTTTCCGTCCCATCCATACATCATGGCTCCATCCCGTTCATCATGTCGAGCACTCTTTGGTCGGAGACTATTGCCTCCGTGACCCCCCGGAACAGGGTCTAAGGTCCTCAGCCGGTTTCCCCGCATCTCATCGATACATTCAGTGGACCCCTTTAGGGGCGTCCGCGGTTTCGAAATGGGGCATTCCTGATAGTTGACGTCGGATTCCACCGTCGGCGGGGAGTCCAGCCGACGTCCCGGCCAGTGGGCAGCGCCGTCGGCCGTCCGTTTGTCGCAGCCCAGACCCTGTCCTCGGGATACACGCATTGATTGGGCGGGAATTCTGCAGCCCGATGACTCCCGCCAACCCGGCCTCCGATTGAGCTAACCACCGCGTGAATATCCCTGCCCGCGCAGCGGCTGGCCGGGTCTCAGGCGGTTTCGAGTTCCTTCAGGGCTGTGAGGAGCTTGTGGTCGGCGTCGGTGGCGACTTCGGTGATGGCCGGGGCGTCGCTGAGCTGGACCATGGTTTGCGGGTCGATGGCTTGGATGATGGTGGTGCCCGCGCCGGGTCCGCGTCGGATGACGACGTTACAGGGCAGCAGCAGTCCCATGTCAGGGTCCGCAGCCAGGGCCTTTTGTGCCAAGGCAGGATTGCAGACGCCCAGGATGAGGTAGTCACCTAGTTCCTGCCCGGCGTCGGACCCGAGCTTGGCCTCGAAGGTGCAACCGTGATCGTATGTGCGTAGCTCATTATGTGCTCCTTTATTGGATTTCTCATTCATGCAAGAGACTGCAGGACCGCTTTCCGACCGGGCTACGACCTGGTCCGTTGCTCCGTTGCTCCGTTGCTCCGCTGTCCTTGTGGTCCAGGGTGTGACAGTGATGGACGGTTTGCCGGTGACTTCTTCGAAGTAGGTCCAAGCCCGGACACTGCTCCCGGCCGAGACGGTGACCACATCCTGCCACATGGGCTGTTCTCAGGCTGGCCGGTCTGTTCGACGACCTGCATCGGTCATAGGTGCAGGTGAACGGCACACTCCAGCAGCCTCGTGGTCCGTAGCGCCCATTCCTCCGCGGCGCCGTGGTATCTGGCCCGAAGGCGCCCGCTACGAGCGGTCTGGGCCGTAACGCTGCCCGCCCTGGGGTTTGGTCTTGGGACGGGGCTGCTCAGGCCAGGGACAGGAAAAGTTTTTCCAAGTCCTTCTTGTCCATGGTGGCATCTTCTTTGGTGATGCACTGCTCCAGGCCTGTAGCGATGATGGCGAATCCCGCCCGGTCCAACGCCTTCGAGACCGCAGCGAGCTGGGTGACGATGTCCTTGCAGTCCCGACCCTCTTCGAGCATGCGGGTGACAGCGGCAAGCTGGCCCTGGGCCCGTTTGAGGCGGTTGATAACCGGGGCGAGTTCTGTTGAATCAAGTTCCATGGCGTGCTCCAAAGCTAGGTAGGTATTTCGTACATTATATACCCCAGAGGGTATAAAGGCTAGCGGCCGGGCACCCGCACCCGGCCGGCCACGGCCCGCTTGCAAGATACCCCATAGGGTATTACCGTTGTGAATAGAGGAACGGAGAATCCCTCCCGGAAACTCCGCCACCGCCCACCGAAGGAGAGCCCCCATGCTTATTGAGCGCATTTACGACGGAGACCTGTCCCAGGCCAGCTACCTGATCGGCTGCCAGGCCAAGGGCGAAGCACTCGTTGTCGACCCCCGGCGTGACATCGCTGTGTACCAGTCCCTGGCTGCAGCGAACGGGATGAGGATTGTGGCGGTTACCGAGACCCACATCCATGCAGACTTCCTTTCCGGTACCCGTGAACTGGCCGCCGCGACAGGTGCCACCGCGTACGTCTCCGGTGAGGGCGGGGCGGACTGGCAGTACGGGTTCGAGGCCGAACGCCTAAACGATAACGACGAGATCACTCTGGGCAACATCATCGTCAAGGCCCTGCATACCCCGGGGCACACCCCCGAGCACCTGTCGTTCCTGGTCACCGACGGCGCGTTCGCTAACACCCCCGGTTACCTGCTCTCCGGTGACTTCGTCTTTTCCGGCGACCTGGGACGCCCGGACCTGCTCGACGAGGCAGCCGGCGGCGTTGACACCCGCTTCGCCGGGGCCAAGCAGCTCTTCGCGAGCCTGCGGGAGAAGTTCCTGACCCTGCCGGATCACGTCCAGGTTCACCCAGCGCATGGCGCCGGCAGCGCCTGCGGCAAAGCCCTCGGTGCAATCCCGTCCTCGACCGTGGGCTACGAACGGCTCTACGCTTGGTGGGGCCCTTACCTGGCCGCGAACGACGAGGAAGGCTTCGTCAAAGAACTCCTGGACGGCCAGCCCGACGCCCACGCCTATTTCGGCCGGATGAAGCGGGAGAACCGTCAAGGCCCTGCAGTCATGGGATCGCGCGAGCCTCTGGAAGAATTGGATATCGCCGCTGTCGCCCGGGGCCTCGCGGAGGACACCGTGACGTTCGTGGACACCAGAACTCACACCGAGGTCCACGAGGGAACCGTCAGCCGCTCGGTGAACGTTCCCGCGGGCAAATCCACAGCCAGCTTCGGTGCCTGGGTCGTGAACCCGGAAACAGACAAAAATCCGCTGGTGCTGTTGGCCCCCGACCAGGCCGCGGCCCAGGAGATGTGGGACCACCTGGTCCGGGTCGGCATCGACACGGTCGCCGGCTACGTCACTAGCATCGAAGGCCTGCCTGCCAGCACCCCGCAGCTGATCCAGCCCGAAGAACTTGAAGGCTTCGACGCCGCCATGGTCCTGGATGTCCGCAACCGCACCGAGCACGCTGCCGGTCACATCCCTGGCTCCCATCAGCTCAGCGGCGGCCGTGTCCTGTGGAACCTGGACCAGCTCCCCACTGAGGGCACCATCGTGTCCTACTGCCAGAGCGGCGTCCGCAACTCCGTAGCCGCGTCCGCCCTGCGCCGCGCCGGCTACGACGTCGTTGAACTCGACGGGAGCTACGCTGGCTGGAGCACTTGGCAGCAGGCACGGGAATCCGTTCCCAGCAACTGATCCAAGGCCACACCCTTCCTAAACAGCTAACCGTGTTGGCGGCGACCCGGCACACCGGGACGCCGCCAACTTCATGCCCCTGAGAACCGGAGCGCAGCGTTGACATCTTGCAACACCTCTTCACCGCAGCGCCCCGGAGCGCGGGCCGGTGTCGTGCTGGGTCTGCGGCAGAACCTGGCCCAGTTCATGCTCCTGGTCGCCGTCAACGCCCTCGTCGGTGGCACCCTCGGCCAGGAACGGACGGTGCTGCCACTGCTGGCTGATCAGGTTTTCCACCTGGACCGTTACACGTCCGCGCTGACGTACATCGTGGCTTTCGGGCTGGCCAAGGCCGGAACGAACTACTTTGCCGGCACCCTTTCCGATCGCTACGGTCGAAAGCCGGTCCTCGTTACCGGCTGGCTCATCGCCATCCCCGTGCCACTGCTATTGGTTCTCGGACCGTCCTGGGGCTGGATTGTGGCCGCCAACATGATTCTGGGCATCAGCCAGGGCCTGACCTGGTCCACCACCGTGATGATGAAGATGGATCTTGTCGGACCCTCCCGCCGTGGCCTGGCCATGGGCCTGAACGAGGCCGCCGGTTACCTCGGCGTCGCCGCCACTGCCCTGGCCACCGGCTACATCGCCGCCACCTACGGGCTCCGTCCGGGGCCGTTCCTGCTCGGCGCCGCCTACATCGCCCTTGGTCTGGGCCTGTCCGTCGTGGGAGTGAAGGAAACCCTTCACCATGCTCGGCTGGAAGCCTCCACCCACACCACGGTCCATACCGGTGCCCACGCGGATCTGAATAACCGGCAGGTGTTTACCCTGACCAGCTTCCGGGACAAATCACTGTCCTCGGTCAGCCAGGCCGGCATGGTCAACAACCTCAACGACGGCCTCGCCTGGGGGCTGTTCCCCGTCTTGTTCGCGTCAGCCGGACTGAGCATCGAGCGGATCGGTATCCTGGCGGCCGTTTACCCAGCCGTCTGGGGTGCGGGCCAGCTCGTCACAGGTGCCCTGTCAGACAAGTACGGGCGCAAACCCCTGATCGTAGGCGGCATGCTCGTCCAGGCAGTGGCCCTGGGAATGGTCGCCACCGGGCAGGACTTCGGGATCTGGCTCGCTGCCGCCGTGCTGCTCGGCGCCGGCACCGCCATGGTCTACCCCACCCTGCTGGCCGCGATCGGCGACGTCGCCCACCCGGCCTGGCGGGCACGCTCCGTCGGCATCTACCGGCTCTGGCGCGACGGCGGATTCGCCGTCGGCGCCCTGCTCGCCGGGATCCTCGCAGACGCCTACGGCATCCCGGTGGCGGTCGCCGTCGTCGCTGCACTCACCGCGGTGTCAGGAATTCTTGTGGCCGTCCGGATGCGCGGCACCGATCACAAACCTGCCCTCTAGTTACCGGCTGCCGAGGAAGGTACGCGTTGGGCCACATGTAGTGGCCCAACAACACTGAGCCATAACATAAGGCACTTACCCGTTCCCCATTCAGCCTGCCTGGCCATACCGGTCCCCCCTTCCATCGCGATCCATGATTTGGCCTAACAACTAGCTGGTGCGTTATTGGCGCGCTCTCCTGGCATTCCCGCGTCATGCCCCAACCGGCGCACCGGGCTTCCAATGTCTGGCGGGGGAAGGCATGCCACGGTACGCTTAATACCCCATGGGGTATACTTATGGGATAATCCATTCAGTCAAGGGAGCAAGCAGATGTGCCGTGCAGTGACATGTAAAAAGTGCCGGAAGACGACGTGGGCGGGCTGCGGCCAGCACGTTGACCAGGTCATGCGCGGGATTCCGGCTTCCCAGCGCTGCCGCGGGCACGAGCAGGAAAAGTCGAGTGGCAAGGGCTTCTTTGCGAAGCTGTTCAACCGGTAGGTTAACTCGCCCGGCACCCGCTCACAGTTGTTAATAGGGGAAGCGTTGGAGGAGACGTCTTCCAACGCTTTCCCTATTTCCTTGCAGTCACCCTCAGGAGAGGAGCGCCTGCATTGCGACGTAGGCGGCAATGACCAGGACCAGGATGCCAAAGCCACGCTTGAGCGCCTTGTCGGGGATTTTGGTGCCGATCCGCCCTGCCGCGAGCGAGGCTGCCATCGCGGCTCCGGCGAAGGCAGCCGTGACGGCCCAGTCGATCCGCAAGTCGCCCAGATGGGCGGCGAAGCCGGCGCCCGAGTTGATGACGATGATGACCAGGGAGGTCCCGACCGTCAAGGCCATGGGGAGTCCGAGCACCAGGGTGAGGGCCGGGACGATCAGGAAGCCGCCGCCGACGCCGAGCAGCCCGGTCAGGAACCCCACGACGGCACCGGTGGCGATTGCCTTGGGAAGGCAGCTGCGCCAGTTGATCCCGCCGCCGGGCAGCGCGCAGGCGCCGCCGGCGGACGTGGAGGGCATCAGCATCCTGATGCCGGCGAAGACCATAATAGCGGCGAAGGCCAACAGCAGGATCTTCGGATCCAGAAGCCGGTTGACCGCCGCGCCGAGGTACGCGGTGACGGTTCCGGCCGCGCCGATGATCAGTGCCAGGCGCCAGTTCACCCCCGTCCGCAGCCGGGGCATCACCGCGACGGCGGAGGAAGCGCCGACGACGACCAGCGACGTCGGGATTGCCGCGGCAAGCGGCAGCCCCACGCCGTAGACCAGGGCGGGCACGGCAAGAATGGATCCGCCGCCTCCGACCAGGCCCAGCAGGGCGCCGACGATCAGCCCGAACGCCGCCGCGGCGATGATCATGCCCGGGCGTCCAGGCTCTGCAGGGCCTGGTGCGCGGTGGGTTCGCTGGCGGAGCGATTCCATGGCATCGCGGACAGCGCCTGTCCCATGGCGCAGCTGTTGGTCGCAGCAGAGAATGTCAGTCCGGCCCCGATCCCGCCGGCAACCAGGCCCAACTTGGGCGAGACGAATTTCGCGGCGATGATGCTGGCAAGGACGAGAGAGCCGGCGGTCATCCGGACCTGGCGGTCCAGGGCCCAGGGGCCGCGGCCGCGGCCGCGGACGACATTTCCTCCGGCGGCGGCGTAGGCGGGGACTCCTCCGGAGAGGACGCTGGCACTGGCCAGACTGACGGAATCCAGATGTTTGCGGGCCTGCTCGGCACGGTTGCCGGACTGGCAGACCAGCACCACACGGGTGCCCATTTTCGCAGCGAACTCTTCTGCGTGCTCGCTGAGCATCGCCAGTGGTACGTGGTAGGAACCCACTATGTGCAGGGCATCAAACTCTGCGCCGCTGCGCACGTCAATGATCATCAGATCGTCATGGTTGTCTTCCCAGGTCTTCAAGGTCGAGGCATCGATGGACAGGGGAGCGGTATCAAGGGCATTGGTCGTGTTCAAGGAAGTCATGATCTCTTTCGGTATGTCTTGGAGCGTTTCTGGTGGCGGCCCCGCGTTTGCGCATTGCCGCCGGCCACCGTCCGGTTCCCCATGTCAGGGACAGGGACAGGGCAAGTGGAAGCCCGGGCGGCATGTGGGGGACATGCCGCCCGGGCGGTCTGGTGGGGTCAGGCGGTCAGGAATCCTGCGGCTGTCCAATCGAGCATTCCGCCGGGCACGGTGTAGGCCGTGAAGCCTGCGGCGGCGAGTTGGTCCGCGGCTGCGGCACTGCGGCGTCCGCTGCGGCATACAGCGATGACTGGATGGGACTTGTCCAGGTCTTTGAGGCGGCCGGCCAGTTCGCCCAGGGAGATGTGCTTCGCGCCGGGGATCATGCCGTCGGCGACTTCAGCTGCTTCGCGGACATCGACAATTTGGGTGTCGCTGCTGCTCTTGAGTTGTTCCGCGAGCTGCTGTGGAGTGATTTCCATGGCCTGGATCTTTCGGTAGGAGGGAGCTGTTGCGCTCTAGGAATTGGACTGGGGGGTTCCTCCCGTAGGAGGCAGGTGCCTGCTCAGTTCAGGCGCAGGAAGACTGTGCGGATTTCCGCCAGCGTGGGCCGCCGGTCCAATTCCTCAGAACTCACCGCCCCTGAGGTGGGACCGTCCGCGGGCCCTGTGAGGCAGTCGCGCATCGACGTCGAGATCAGTTCGAATCCATCTTTGTCCAGGGCTCCTCGGACGGCAGTCAGCTGGGTGACGACGTTACGTCAATCGGCCCCGGATTTGACGGCGGCAATCAGCGCGGTGTGCTGTCCCTGGGCGCGCTTGAGGCGGTTGACGGTCCGGCGTGTGCCGGAATCGGGGCCGGGTTGGAGATCCTGGAGGCTGGCGGTGGAGGACATGCTCACTTGCCGCCGCCCTGATCGTTGACAGGGTGACCGTTGCGGTACCACTCGGTGATGCCGCCCATCACATTGACCGCGTCGTAGCCTTCCAAGGCGAGGTGCCCGGTGGCGCGGGAGCTGCGGCCACCGGAAGCGCACATCACATAAACAGTCCGCCCGATGGGAACGTCACCGAGGGACTGCCGGAAACGCGAAAGCGGAATGTTCAGAGTTCCCGGAACGCAGGCCTCCGAGTACTCCCCCTCTTCCCGGACGTCGATGATGGAAACATCAGACCCGAGTGCTGCCAGGTCGTCTACTGAGATGCTCTTCATGCCTGGTGTCCTTTCATGGTGTCCGGAGACCGAGTGGGTATCTTCGTCTCCCATCATAATACCCCTAGGGGTATAAATGCAAGACCGCGTCGATCGCTTCCGGCCTTGAATATGATACCCCCCAGGGTATATTGTTCAGGTATGCCAACCATCGACGTTTCCGAAAAGACATTCAACGACACCATCACCGGCAGCGACATCGTGCTGGTGGACTTCTGGGCAGCCTGGTGCGGGCCTTGCCGGATGTTCGCCCCCATTTTCAACAAAGCGTCCGAGACGCACGCGGACATCGTCTTCGCGAAGGTGGACACCGAGGCCGCGCCCGGCCTCTCCGCCGCCGCCCGCATCACCTCCATACCCACCCTGATGGCCTTCAGGGAAGGGGTCCCCGTATTCTCCCAGCCCGGGGCGATGAACGCGACCGGACTCGAACAGCTCATCACCGGCATCAAAGGGCTCGACATGGACGAAGTAAGGGCGAAAATGGCAGCCACCCTGGCATCATAGGGAGCCGTCGGGCCCCCCGCCCGGGTCCCCCGGGGCATGCCGACCCGACGGATTGAGGAGCAAAACCGAGCAGCAAACCAGTCATCACCGCCTCCAGCAGCACAAAGTCGGGCCCCCTGCCGGGGCTTGGGGACCAATCAGAACTACCAAACCACCGTCCCGCTGGGTAACCACGGAACCTTCGTCGCCGACACCCACGACAACGTCACCTCCAGCGTCTCGGCCCTGGGCCAAACCAAACCACCACGTACGCGTACAACGCGAACAACTCCCTGACTGATCACCTCCCCGGCCGGCGGGAGTGCCGGGGCGGAAACCACCTTCAGCCACCCCTCCCCAACCGGGAACCCGCTCTCGAACTACCAACCCACCGCCTCCGTCAACAGCGAGAACCAGACCGCCGGGTACATACCAAAGACGCCCGCATCGCCCGCATTCAACCAGCCCAAGAAGCGAAGCCTGCCAGGCGGCTGAGCTTCCTTGTGGGCGCGGTCCATAACGTAAATTCAACGAATATTCGATGATAGGGCTGCGCGGCGTCCAGTGACGATCGAGGTGGACTGAAGTTGTGGGTCGGTTATGACTTACCGGTGGTGTCCATCGGGAGTGCCGGGGTGGAATCCTCCCTCAGCGCGCCCGGCGGCGTTAGGCTGGGCTCGTGGGAGATAAATCAGGTGTGCTAATGCGACGGTCCAGAATTCGTTCTCAGGATCCTGCCAGCGTGCCCCGGGAGGTGGAGGGCGAACTGGATCTGGTGGTGGTGGATACGACATGGGGAGAGCTGCAGCCGCTGCAGTGCGCACCAGGTGTGGCCACTTTTGGTGAGCTCGAGCTTCTGGACTCGCTCAGCGGCGGCGCGGTCCTGGTCGACAGCCGTGTGCCTGGGTCCAGGGCCATGATCACGATTCCAGGTGCCGTGAACATCCCCCACGACCGGATCCTGGATTTTAGGGATCAACTCGACCCTTCCCGGTTGAGCGTGTTCTTTTGCAACGGCCCGCAGTGCCCCCAGTCCCCGGCGGCTGTCCGGGCACTGTTGGAAACCGGGTATCCGGCCTCCGCCCTGGCGTATTACAGGGGTGGGCTGCACGACTGGGTTTCCTTGGCCATGCCCACGGAACGCGTCGGCTGAGGGCCCGATGTCTGCCACGGCCCGGGTCCAACGACAACCCAGCGCAAGTGGGCATTGGCGGGGTTTGGCAGCTGAAAGTTACTTGTGTGTATCCGGTGCTGCTGCCGCCCCGGTCATCCTGGGCTTTGCCCCGGCATCCCGGCCCCGTGTCGCGGAGCGTTCAGGGACATCGGTGATCGTTGTCGGCCGAGACGGACCGGCGGCTGGCGCCTCAGGCGTTGCCGCTGTTCTCGGGGTCTGCGTCCCAGTCGGCGCCGCTACCTGAATCACCGCCGCGTCCGCCGCCCAGGATCGAATTGATCAAAATGCCGCCCAGAACGGCCCCGCCGAGGCCTCCTGCGCACCCGCTGCCCCCGAACATGCCGCCGCCGTAGCCGCGGTTGTCCAGGCCGCCGAAGCCCTGCACATCGTGCTGGGCGAGTTCTGCGGCGCGGGATGCCAGGGTGCCGGCCTGCCGTGCGCAGCTCAGCGCCGTAACAGGATCTGTCTGCTGGGTCGAGAGCGCGGTGTCCAGATTGCGCTGCGCCTGGGCCAGGCGTGTCCTGGCCTCGGGCCCGACGCCGCCGCGGCGGGCGGCAATGTAGTCCGAGGCGGCCGAGATCCGGGCCTGGGCATTCATGATTGCCTGCATGAGTGCCTGCCCGGCGCGCCGCGCCTGATCCTGTTGATTCCGGATCTCGGAGAGGGACCGGTCCAGGCCTTGGCGCGCCGCTTCCATGCGCTGCAGCGCGGCGATCGGGTCGATCCTTCCGGCCAGCAACTGCTGTTGGACCTGCTCCAGGACCGACTCGGCCCCAGCAACGGGGCCGGCGAGGTCGGTGTGCTGGCCAGCCGCCATGGTGGCCTTGGCCTGGGCGACGTCCTGGGCGGCGTCCAACACCGCACTGTCGAGATTGGCCCGGGCGGCGTCAAGGTCGCGCGAGAGCCTGCCAATGGCGCGAACCAGCATGTTGGTCTGGTGCAGGCTTTCCTCCGCGGCGCGGACAGCGATGGCCGCAGCACCCGTGTCAGCCTGAGTGAGCTTATCCTGCGCAGTTTGCGCGGCGGTGTCCAGAAATTTCAACCGCTCCCGGGCCTGGGCGATGTTGTCCGAGACCGGTGCGACCGCCGCATCGGAGTACCGTGCACGCAGCCCAGTCATGACCCGTTCCGCGTCCGCTACCGTAGCTGCTGCCTCGGCGCTACCGGAGCGGAGCCGAACGAGGGCCTGTGGTGCGTCTTTTTCCAGTTCCCTGAGAGAAACGAGGGAGGATTTCTGCTCGGCCAGTGCCTCGGTGGCCGACTCGCAGCGCTTGATGATTTCGGCATACCACAGCCGCTGCTGTTCCTCAGAGACCGGGCCCGCATCGTGGAGTTGTTCCTGGAGTTTGAAAGACTCGCTCAGATTTGCCTTGGCGTCGGTGCGGGCCTGGGCAAAGGGCGCGAGCGAGGCGTCCCCGAACTGGGCCTGGGCGAATCCAGCGTCTTCTTCGCTGGTGCGCATGGCGTCGTCGGTCGCTATCAGGGCCGACACGGCCCGTTGCTTCAGCTCCGGAAGGCTCAACGCCGCCGGTTGATCGCCCCGCCCCGTGTCGAGTGGTTGTAAGTCCGGGCCGTTCGGTTGTGTACCCAGCCCGGTAAGCTGTGCCACCCGGTCACGGTATTCCTTCGTTTCCAGCTCGCCGCTGGCGTAGCGTTCATCGAGGATCCGTAGAGCGGTGCTCCTGCCCGCTACCGCGTCGCGGCCTCGCCCGGGGCCCGGTACGGGCCGCGTTCGTCTGGTACGGCCGGACAAGACCCGGGTAGCGAATGCCACCACCAGGACGACGCCCGCGACCGGAAATAACCATAACAACTCCCAACCCGTACCCGCCCATCATGGTGTGCCTCCTTCAACCCGTCCTACTGTGTAGGCTTCCGAATCCAGCCTACGCTCAAATACCCTCGGGGGTGTCAGTGGGACTCGCGCACCCCGTCATCACCCCGTCCGGAGTCCTGAACACAAGGGCCGCTCACCCCTGAGCAGCTGAACCGTCTGGATGCCTGGTGGCGGGCGGCGAACTACCTCTCTGTCGGCCAGATCTACCTGCTGGACAACCCGTTGTTGAGGGAGCCACTGACACTGGAGATGCGCACCTGAACCGTGTCATCAAGGCCCGGGACCTGAACGCCATATACGTGACCGGGCCAGGACACGGCGGTCCAGGTCTGGTCGCCAACGCCTACCTCGACGGGACCTACAGCGAGGTCTACCCCGACATCAGCCGAAACGAGGAGGGGCTCCGACGTCTGTTTCGGCAGTTCTCCTTCCCGGGCGGGATCCCCAGCCATGTCGCCCCGGAGACCCCAGGTTCCATCCATGAGGGCGGAGAGCTGGGGTATTCGCTGATGCATGCCTACGGGGCAGCCTTTGACAACCCGGACCTCCTGGTGGCCTGCATTATCGGGGACGGGGAGGCCGAGACCGGACCGCTGGCTGCCAGCTGGCACTCCAATAAGTTCTTGGACCCCGTCCATGACGGTGCGGTGCTGCCGATCCTGCACCTTAACGGTTACAAAATCGCCAACCCCACCGTTTTGGCGCGCATCCCCGATGAGGAACTGATGGCCCTCCTGCAGGGGTATGGGCACCAGCCCTATCTGGTCAGCGGTGACGACCCTGAGCAGGTGCACCAGCAGTTCGCCGCGGTTCTGGACGACGTCGTCGCCGAGATCGATCGCATCCAGCACGAGGCCCGGCACGGTGCCGTGACTGAACGTCCGCGCTGGCCGTTAATTGTGGTGCGCACCCCCAAGGGATGGACCGGTCCCAAGGAAGTGGACGGGTTGCCCACCGAAGGGACATGGCGCTCACACCAGGTGCCCCTGTCCGGCCTCCGGGAAAACCCGGAACACCTGCGCCAGCTGCAGGACTGGCTGGCCTCCTACCATCCGGAGGAACTCTTCGACGCCGAGGGAGCGTTGCTGTCCGAGCTGGC
>CAJDTM010000072.1_pt1 | contig 13606 bp, 12 predicted proteins | sample 7389831 | NCBI WGS metagenome assembly CAJDTM01 (sample SAMEA7055656, study PRJEB34461) | soil metagenome | biome: terrestrial ecosystem; feature: Peninsula; material: soil | place: Antarctica | collected 2016
GGCACCACCGGCGGCGACAGCTAACCCAACCCACACCACCCCGAACGGACAGTAAAAGACAACGGCGCACACCAACACCACCAACAACTCCCCGTTCGACATAGATTGGATGCCATGCCCACACGAAAACATCGTCCCGGCCAGCGGAAGCTGCCGTGAACAGCAGGGCGGCACGGGTGGTGGATGCGGTGCGCACCCAGTTGTGGCCCATGCCCACCTTCGCCGTGGTTGTGGCGGTCGGGGCGGGCATGGCCCTGCCGGCCCTGGACGCCTCCGTAGACGGGAAGCTGCCGGCATTCGTTTCAAATCTCCTGTTCAGCGGGGGTCCGGACGCCGCGCGGGCGGTGCTGCAGGCCATTGCCGGGTCCCTGATCACGGTGACCTCGCTAACGTTCTCGCTAACCGTGGTCACGTTGCAGCTGGCCAGCAGCCAGTTCTCGCCGCGCGTACTGCGCACCTTCGCCGCCGACCGCTTTGTGCACATCACCCTGGCACTGTTCATGTCCGCATTTGCGTTCGCCCTGACAGTGCTGCGCACCGTCCGCAGCAGCGACGGCGCGGATCCGGGATATGTGCCGGAAATATCCGTCACCGTGGCCTTTGTCCTGGCGATTGCCAGCATCCTGGGCCTGGTGCTGTTCCTGGCCCACCTCACACGGGAGATCCGGGCGGAGACCATGATGCAAAGGGTTGCCGATGAAACCTTGGCCACCCTGGATCACAATTTTCCGGTCCCGGACAAGGCACCCCGGCCGGTCCCCGTGGCCGGTCCCGGTGCGGTCCGGGTGGAGTCGGCAGGTTCCGGGTTCCTGACGTCGGTGGACCGCGAGGCCCTGCTGCGGCTCGCCGTTGCGGAGGACGCAGTGGTCCGGGTTGACAGCCAGCCGGGCGATTCCCTGGTGGCAGGGGTCCCGTTTGCCACCGTCTGGCCGCTGGAGCCGGGCACCGCCCTTGAGGAGGAGTCGGTGAAACGCTTGGACGAGGGCATCAATGCCGCCGTCTCCGCGGGCAGTGAGCGCACCAATGTCCAGGATGTGGCCTTCGGCTTCCGCCAGCTGGTCGACGTGGCCGCGCGGGCCCTGTCCCCCGGGGTGAACGACCCGACCACGGCGGTCCATGTGCTGGGCCACCTGTCGGGCCTGCTGTGCCGGGTGCTCGAAAGGGCGCCGGGCAGCAGGTGCCTGCGCGACGGCGACGATGTGGTCCGGGTGGTCCTGGAACTGCCGGCCATGGCTGACTTTCTCGACCTTGCCCTCGCCCAGCCCCGGCTCTACGGCACCGGGGACCCGGCAGTGGCCGGGCGCCTGCTGGTCCTTCTGCAGGAAGTGTCCTGGTGCGACCGCGCGGGCCGCTACCGTGTCGAGATTCTGGCCCAGGCGACGAAGATGGCGGAGGCCATCGAGGCCGCCGCCCACCTGCCGGGCGAACGCTCTTCGCTCCTGGACCGGGCGGGGGCGCTGGTGGCGGCCAACACCGCCTAAACCGCTGCGGGCGCCCGTCCCGTGGCGTGATCGCCCCGGCGGCCCGCTTTTGTCGTTTTCACACAAATAACGCACCCCGGCGCCCAAGGACATATCCTCAAGGAATGGCAACCAAGAATTCCAGTGCGTCACCGGTCCCACCGGCGGCCACCACTCCCGCCAGGCAGACGCCCCCTCCCGCCAGGCAGCCCAAGGGGACCTCCGGGACCCTGGAGCGGCTGCGCGCCAACATCGGCCCGCTGTCCACCACCATGCTGCGGGAACTTGAAAGCACCCTTCCCTGGTACCGCCGGCTCAGCGCGGATGAACGCTCTTCCCTGGGTCTGGTGGCCCAGAACGGCATCGCCGCCTTCGTCTCCTGGTATGAACACCCGTCCTCCCCCAGCTGGGTGCTTTCAGACGTTTTCGGCACGGCCCCGACGGAGCTGACCCGCTCCATCAGCCTGCAGCGCGCCCTGCAACTCATCCGCACCGTGGTGCAGGTCGTTGAGGACCGCGTCCCCGAGCTGGCTGGCGCCGCCGAACAGGTCGCCCTCCGCGAGGCGGTATTGCGATATTCGCGGGAAGTGGCTTTTGCCGCCGCTGACGTCTACGCCCGCGCTGCGGAAAACCGGGGTGCCTGGGACACACGGCTGGAGGCGCTGGCGGTGGACGGGATCCTGCGCGGGGAAAACCCCGACGCCCTGCAGTCGCGCATTTCCGCGCTGGGCTGGACCTCGCACAACCGCTTTACCATCATGGTGGGTCCGGCGCCGGAGGAGGCCAACGCCACGTACCTGGCCACATTGCGCCGGGCGGCCGGCCGCTTCGCGGCGGACGTCATGGTGGGGATCCAGGGCGACCGGCTGATCCTGGTGCTGGGCGGCGTGGCCAACCCGGAGTCGGCGTACCTGCGCCTGAGTGAGCTCTTCGCTTCCGGCGCCGTGGTCTACGGCCCGTTGGCGGCAACCCTGACGGATGCGACCGCGTCGGCGCAGGCCGCCTTCGCAGGAATGGCGGCCGCCAGGGGCTGGACGGGTGCACCGCGGCCCGTCGCGGCGGATGACCTGTGGCCCGAACGGGTCATGGGCGGCGACGAATCCGCACGCAGGGCGCTCCTGGAGAACATCTACCGACCGCTCCTGGCCGCCTCCAACGGGCTCATAGAGACTCTCAACAGCTACCTGCAGCTGGGGCACTCCCTGGAAGCGGCGGCCAGGGACCTGTTCGTCCATTCCAACACCGTGCGGTACCGCCTGCGACGGGTATGCGATGTCACAGGCTGGGACCCGTTGATTCCGCGGGAGTCCTTTGTGCTCCAGACGGCGCTGGTGGTGGGCCGTCTGGCTGCTCCGGCCAAGCCTGCAGCGGAGCGCCCGCCGGTGCGCGGCTGAGAGCGTCCTGAACATCGGCGGTGCGGCACGGCAGGCGTCCGCCCTCTCCCTTCCTTGTAGACTTCCTACAAATCCACCCCGTGAGCTTGGTGCACGCAAACACCGTCCAACCACCCTTAAGTTTGGAAAGCTGGTTAATGTGATTGCAATAGTCTGCCCTGGTCAGGGGTCCCAAACGCCCGGCTTCCTTTCGCCCTGGCTCGAACTCCCCGGCGTCGAGGAAAAACTGGCGTCCCTTAGCGCGGCCGCGGGCATCGACCTGATCGCCCACGGCACCACCTCCGACGCTGAAACCATCAAGGACACTGCCGTGGCGCAGCCCCTGATTGTCGCCGCCGGGCTGATTGCCGCCGGGGCCCTGCTGGAGGCCCCGCTGGCGTTGCTGGATGTCGTCGTGGCGGGCCACTCCGTCGGGGAGATCACAGCCGCCGCCCTGACCGGCACCTTGTCCAACGCCGACGCCATGGCGTTTGTGCGCGAACGTGCCAACACCATGGCCGACGCCGCAGCCGTGACGCCCACCGGCATGGCCGCCGTCGTGGGCGGGGACCCGGAGGACGTCCTGGCCGCGATCGCCGCCGCCGGCCTCGCCCCGGCCAACATGAACTCCAAGGGCCAGACCGTGGCGGCCGGCACGCTGGAGCAGATCGCCGCGCTCGTGGCCGCGCCGCCTGCGAAGGCCAGGGTCATACCGCTGCAGGTTGCCGGCGCCTTCCACACCCACCACATGGCACCTGCAGTCTCCGCCCTGAGGTCCCTGGCACCGTCGCTGGCGCCCCACACACCCACGGTGCCGCTCCTCTCCAACTACGACGGCGCCGTCGTACGTTCCGGGGAAGCGGCCCTCGAGTCGCTGATCGCCCAAGTCTCACGGCCGGTCCGCTGGGACCTGTGCATGGAGACCATGACGGCCATGGGTGTGACGGGACTCATTGAACTCACCCCCGCCGGGACCTTGGCGGGCCTGGCCAAGCGCGGGATGGGCGGCGTTGCCACCGTTGCAGTGAAAACGCCAGCCGAATTGGACGCCGCCAAGCAACTGCTGGCCGAACACGCGCAGCAGGAAGAGGAAAGCAAGTGAGCACACCCACGCTAAAGCAGCACACCACCCGCAACGGCTCCCGAATTTGGGGAATTGGCGCCTACCGTCCCAACGTGATTGTCACCAATGAGGAGATTTGCCAGTGGATTGATTCCTCGGACGAATGGATTCGCCAGCGCACCGGCATCATCACCCGCCACCGCGCACCCCATGACGTCTCCGTCATCGACATGGCCGCAGGGGCTGGCGCCGAGGCGATCAGGAACGCCGGGATCGAACCGTCCCAGATCGGCACCGTCCTTGTCTCGACGGTCACGCACCCTTACGCGACGCCGTCGGCCGCCTCGATGATCGCGGAGCGGCTCGGAGCCACCCCGGCCCCGGCGTACGACATTTCCGCAGCGTGTGCGGGCTACTGCTACGGCGTGGCCCAGGCAGACGCGCTGGTGCGCGCCGGTACCGCCGAGTATGTGCTGGTCATCGGCGCCGAGAAGCTCTCCGACGTCATTGACAACCACGAACGCACCATTTCCTTCCTGCTTGGCGACGGGGCCGGGGCTGTGGTGATCGGCCCGTCCGACGAGCCAGGCATCAGCCCCAGCGTCTGGGGTTCGGACGGCAGCAAGTGGGATACCATCGGCATGACCCACTCCCTCATGGAAGTGCGCGACTTCAGCGAACAGGCCATGAAAGCCGACGACGTCGAATCCGCCGCCGCCGACGAAGCACACTCCACGCTGTGGCCCACCCTGCGCCAGGACGGGCAAACCGTGTTCCGGTGGGCCGTGTGGGAAATGGCGAAGATGGCCAAGAAGGCACTCGCGGACGCCGGCCTCACGGCCGCCGACCTGGGCGCGTTTGTCCCCCACCAGGCGAACATGCGCATCATTGACGAACTGGCCAAGCAGCTCAAGCTGCCCGAACATGTCATCATCGCCCGCGACATTGCCGACGCCGGCAACACCTCCGCGGCTTCCATCCCGTTGGCCACCCACCGCATCCTGGCCGAGAACCCCGAACTCTCCGGCAAATATTCGCTCCAGATCGGCTTCGGTGCCGGCCTGGTGTTTGGCGCCCAGGTGGTCCGCCTCCCGTAGATTCAGATAGCACGGCAAGCCGCTAACGTGGTTTGATCAACACTGCCTGAAAAGATCAAGGCCCTTGATCACAGCGAAAACAACAAGAGAAGGAGCCGTCAATGGCTAGCAACGAAGAAATCCTGGCCGGCTTGGCCGAAATCGTCAACGAAGAGACCGGCCTGGCCCCCGAGGCCGTAGAGCTGGACAAGTCCTTCACCGATGACCTGGACATCGACTCGATCTCGATGATGACCATTGTGGTCAACGCCGAAGAGAAGTTCGACGTCAAGATCCCCGATGAGGAAGTCAAGAACCTCAAGACTGTTGGCGACGCCGTCAACTTCATCGCCGGCGCACAGGCGTAACTTTTCGCCCTCTGCTGCCCTATCCCTCCAGAGCGACACAGGGCATGCCGTGGGTGGCTGGCGCGTCGCGTGCCAGCCACCCACGGCATTGGTTGAGTCTGTCCTGTACATTTTTCTTTTTAGAGAGTTGAACCATGGCCCGCAAAGTAGTCATCACCGGACTCGGAGCAACAACGCCGATCGGCGGCGATGTCCCCACCACATGGAAGAACGCGCTGAAGGGTGTTTCCGGAGCCCACACCCTGGGAGACGAGTGGGTGGAAAAGTATGACCTTCCGGTACATTTTGCCGCCCGGGTCACGACTCCGGCCTCGGAGACCCTCAGCCGCGTCGAAGCCAAGCGCATGGACCCGTCCACCCAGTTTGCCGTGGTGGCAGCCCGCGAGGCCTGGAAGGATTCCGGGATCGAGGACATCGACCACGACCGGCTGGCCGTGGCTTTTGCCACCGGGATCGGCGGTGTATGGACGCTGCTCGACGCCTGGGACACCCTGCGTGAGAAGGGCCCGCGTCGGGTGCTGCCCATGACGGTGCCCATGCTCATGCCCAACGGCCCGGCCGCCGCCGTCAGCCTTGACCTGGGTGCCCGCGCCGGGGCACACACGCCCGTCTCCGCCTGCGCCTCCGGCACCGAGGCGCTGCACATCGCCCTGGAACTGATTCGCTCCGGCAAGGCCGACGTCGTCATGGCCGGCGGCGCCGAAGCGGCAATCCACCCGCTGCCCATGGCCGCGTTCGCCGCCATGCAGGCGTTGTCCAAGCGCAACGACAACCCGGAAGGCGCCTCGCGGCCCTACGACGTTGACCGGGACGGCTTTGTCATGGGTGAGGGCGCCGGAGCCCTGGTCCTGGAAGCCGAGGAGCACGCCCTGGCCCGCGGCGCCCGCATCTACGCCGAGCTTGCCGGGACCTCCGTCACCGCCGACGCGTATCACATCACGGCCCCGGATCCCGAGGGGCTGGGGGCCACCCGTGCCTTGAAGGCCGCCTTGTTTGACGCCCGCGCCCAGGCCCAGGACGTGGTGCACGTCAACGCCCATGCCACATCCACGCCCGTGGGCGACCGCCCGGAGTATACGGCGCTGCGCGCGGCCCTGGGCGACCACGTGGACAATGTGTGCGTCTCCGCCACCAAGTCACAAACCGGCCACCTGTTGGGTGCGTCGGGCGCCGTCGAATCGGTGCTGACGGTCCTGGCTGTTTACCACCGCCTGGCCCCGGTCACCATCAACCTGGAAAACCAGGATCCGGAAATCCCGCTGGACGTGGTCACCGGCACGCCGCGCGAACTGCCCGGGGGCCAGGTCATGGCCTTGAACAACTCCTTCGGTTTTGGCGGCCACAACGCCGTCGTCGCCATCCGCAGCACAGGGCCCAGGGTCGAGCTGGCCTAGCGCTCCCCCACGAATCTGTGGGGGAGCGCCCGCCTCTTTCCGGGCGGGTCAGCCGACGTGGTGGAGCCAGCGCACGGGGGCGCCCGCCGCTGCGTGGCGGAACGGTTCCAGTTCCTCGTCCCAGGCCTCGCCCAGGGCCAGTGAAAGTTCCTGATACACGGCAGAGGGTTCGCCTTGACCGGCCTCGTAGGCGTAGCGGATGCGGTCCTCGGACACCATGATGTTGCCGTGGACGTCGGTGACGGCATGGAATATGCCAAGTTCGGGCGTGTGCGACCAGCGCGAGCCGTCACAGCCCTGGCTGGGCTCCTCGGTGACCTCATAGCGGACGTTGGCCCAGCCGCGCAGGGCGGAAGCAAGGCGCGCGCCGGTGCCGGCGGGCCCGTGCCACACGTACTCGGTGCGCATGACATTGGGCGCCGCGGGCTGTGGCGTCCACTGCAGGCCCGTGCGCTGGTCCATCACACCGGCGATGGATGATTCGATATGTGGGCACATGACAGCCGGGGCTGAGTGCACGAACAAGACACCGCGCGTCGATACGACGTTCATTCCATCCTCCATTGCAGTAGGTGCGTCTTCCCCAACGACCTTCAAATGGATGGAACTTGGTTTTGCGCGGAACCATAAGTGCGCGGCCCGGAACGGCCCATGCCTTTATAAATGCGCCATGGATTGGGCCGCTTGATGCCGCCAACCCGATGGCTCCCTCTCATTGTGCCGTAGCGTGGCCCAATGCGCCACCGCAAGGGCCAATGTGTTGCCCCGCGTCTCCCCGGCAGGCGCGTCCCGCTGCGCGGCTCAGGCACGCGGATGCGCCTGCCTGTACCCCTCGCGGAGCCTTTCGACCGAGACATGGGTGTACAACTGAGTGGTTGCCAGGGAACTGTGGCCGAGGATTTCCTGCACCGACCGGAGGTCCGCCCCGCCGTCCAGCAGGTGGGTGGCTGCCGAGTGTCGCAGCGTGTGCGGCCCCGTGGCGGAGGTGTCCCCCAGCGCCCCAAAAGCTTGGTCGACGACGGAGCGCACGGTGCGCTGGTCAATTCGCCCCCCGCGCCTGCCCAGGAAGAGCGCCGCTCCGCTGCGGTCCGTGGCGAGCGGCGGCCGTCCCACAGCCAGCCACCGGTGGACGGCCCTTGACGCCGGCAGCCCGTACGGCACGACCCGTTCCTTGTTGCCCTTGCCCAGCACACGGAGGGTGCGCCGGTCCGTGTTGACATCGTCCACGTCGGCGCCGCACAATTCGCCCACGCGGATGCCCGTGGCATAGAGCAGCTCGAGAATTCCGTGGTCACGGACGGCAACCGCGTCCCCGCCCGCCGCCGCTTCCTGCAGGGAGGCCATGAGACGCTGGATCTGCTGCTGCTGCAACACCGCGGGCAGTCCATGGTCCTGCCGGGGCGCCTTCAACCGGAGTCCCGGGTCAACGTCGACGAGCTCCTCGCGCAGTGCCCAAGCGGTGAAGGTGCGTGCCGAGGCAGAACGGCGGGCCAGCGTGGAGCGCGAGATCCCGGCCGCGCTTTGTTCGCCCAGCCACCGGCGCAAGAGGGACAGTTCCAGGCCCTGGAGCGTGCTGACCCCCTCGGCGACCGCGTGGATCAGCAGGGCGTCCACATCGGCCCGGTACGCCCGGACCGTGTGGGCCGATCGGCCGCGTTCTGCGGTGAGGTAGCGCTCAAAGCCGTCGGCCGCCCGGGCCAGCGGTTCGGGCAGGCGGGTGCGTTCGTCATGATCCACATCCCCACTGTGCGCTGTTCCCGCCCTTGGGGCAAGGTGACCCGCCGCGGCGGAGCCGTTTAGCCGACGGCGTCCCGAAACGCCTGTGCCATGCGTTCGGAATAGGCCACCAAAAACACTGTCGCGGGCAGTTCCGGGCACCCCGGCCCGGCGGCCCAGCGTTCGGCCGTGGAAAAGCCGGCAACGGCTGCGGCGGCGACTTCCTGCGCGGACCAGCCGTAGGCTCCCCCGCCAATGGCCGGGAAGGCCACCGAGCGGGCACCAACCTCGGCACCCACTTCGCAGGACCGGGAAAAGCACCTCTCCAGCAGCCGCCGCTCCACCTGCCCGGCATACCGGTTGGGGCCCACGGTGTGGATCACCCAGCGGGCCCGAAGCAGCCCGGCACCGGTCACTACTGCCTCCCCTGCCGGCAACCCGTCGGGATATTGGGTCTGTCGCAGTTCCCGGCAGGCAGCCAGCAGGCGCGGGCCGGCTGCCCGGTGGATGGCCCCGTCCACGCCGCCTCCCCCGAGCAGCCCGGAATTTGCCGCGTTCACGATGGCGTCCACCTCCAGCTCCGTGATGTCCGCCTGCACGACAATGATTTCCATGGCTGCCACGCTACCAAGTCCACCACCGGCCGCAACCAGCCAAACGCCGGAGCGTGGCGGGACCGACCGGCTTCCACACTGGCTCAGTTGCTGCGTTTCCATCCGTTGGCCAGCCGTTGGGCCAGTCCGAGCAATTCCAGCCGGCCCAGGCCGGCCAGCACGGAGGCAGCCCCCAACCCCGCCACCACGCTGAGCTTGTCGACCGAGGTGGCAGAACGCAGTGGGAGTGCGTCCAGCAGGAGAAGGTCCGCCACCCCGAGCCCGTCGTGCAGCGCCGCGGCGCCCGCTTGTTCCGGCGCCAGGTTGGATCCCGGTGCGCCCGCCAGCTCGGCAATGTCCGCCGCGTCGGTGACGCACACTGCGGCCCCTTCCCGCAGCAGCCGGTGGCATCCCGCCGAATTGGCCGAATACACCGACCCGGGGACGGCGCCGACGGAACGGCTGAGCCCCTCGGCGTGGTGTGCGGTGTTGAGCGCACCGGAGCGCCACCGTGCCTCCACCACCACCGTCACCTCGCAGAGCGCGGCGATGATGCGGTTGCGTTGCAGGAACCGATAGCGGGTGGGGTTGGTGCCCGGCGGAACTTCCGCCACCATGGCACCCTGTCCGGTGATGGTGCGCAGCAGTTCCTCGTTGCCCGACGGATAGAATCTGTCCACCCCGCCCGCCATGACGGCGAGTGTGGGCGGTTGTGCCATGCCGGAGGTCCCGGTTCCCTCTCCTGCGCTGCCGGGCGGCACATCCCCCCAGTAGGCGGGATCCTGCCGGGCGGCAGCGAGCGCGCCGCGGTGGGCGCTGGCATCGATGCCGTAGGCACCGCCGCTGACCACGGTGTAGCCACGCTGCACCAGGGATGCAGCCATCTCCGCGGTGACGTTGGCGCCGTAACTGGTGCTGTCGCGGGACCCGACAACGGCGATGCAGCGTTCCTGGCCAGGAATGCGAAGGACGCGCCCGCGCAGCCACAACGCGATGGGTTCGGTGAGCTGCAGCGCCGCCAGCGCAGATGGCCACTGTGGGTCTTCCGGGATCAGCAGGCCGCCGCCGAACCGCTCCACGACACCCAGGTCGCGTTCGGGCGCCAGGGATGGAAGGCGCGGACGCCACCGTCCCAGGGCGTCGGCCAGGCCCGGCCACCGGCCGGTCCCGGCCCCGGACAGCACTGCCGTCATTTCCTGTTCCAGCACGGCGCTGGAGGCCGCCCCGCTGCGGATGAACGCCAGCGCATCGATGGGGCCGGCCACGGCAATCAGTGCCATGCCGGCCAGGTCCGAGGGTTCCATGAGCCGCGTCAGTGCCGCCCGGGCCAGCCTCAGCTCGGCGTTGGCCATCCCCGTCATTGCGGTGCCGGCAGTTTCGGTGTCGCCGTTCATAGTCCCTCTCCTCGTTGTCGCAGGGTCAGCGCCAATCCCACATCATCGGTGCAGGGGCGGCTGCGGCCCTGTAGGTCCGCCACGGTCCAGGCAAGGCGCAAGACCCGGTCGTAGCCGCGGGCTGTCAGGTTTCCCTGGCCCATGGCCCGGTCCAGCAGCGCCGTATCGGCGGGGGGCAGGCGCAGCTGCCCGCGCAGAACCCTGCCGGTGAGGTCGGCATTATGCAGCAGTCCAAACGGTCGCAGCCGCTCCCGGGCGGTGTCCCGTGCCACTTGCACGCGGGCTGCAACTTCCCCGGTGCTTTCCCTCGGTGCGGCGTCGGATAGCTGGGCCAGTTGCACACGGTTGACGTGAAGCTGGATGTCCACCCGGTCCAACAGCGGCCCGGACAACCTGCCAAAGTAGCGCCGGCGCGCCATGGGCGTGCACTCGCACCCGACTCCCTTGCCCGCCGCCTTCCCGCAGGGACACGGGTTTGCGGCCAGGACCAATTGAAATCGTGCGGGGTAGGCCGCCGTTCCTGCCGCGCGGTGCAGCACCAGTTCCCCGCTCTCCAACGGCTGGCGGAGGGCATCCAGGACCCGCTTGTCGAATTCGGGAGCCTCGTCAAGGAACTTGACGACACCCCACAATGGTCCCATACTGACCCATAATGATCGGCAGAGGTTTCCTATGCAAAATATTGATCCGACCCCCATACGATGCGCAATTTATGCCAGGATCAGCGACGACAAACGTGGCGAAGGCCTCGGCGTGGAGCGTCAAAAAGATGCCTGCCACGCCCTTGCAGCGAGCAATGGCTGGGAGGTCGCTCGCGTGGACGTGGACAATTCGATCAGCGCCTATTCCGGGAAACCACGACCTGCATACCTGCGAATGATGGATGCCATCAAAAATTCTGAGATCGATGCCGTCATTGTCTGGAACCTAGACCGCCTCTATCGCCGCATGAAAGACTTGGAAGCATACATTGACCTCATGGAGGAAACGGGGGTGCTGACCCATACCGTCATGGCCGGGGCGTTCGACCTGAACACGGCCATGGGACGGGCCATGGCACGGACGAGTATCGCTTTCGCCACCCTTGAGGTAGACAACTCCAAGGACCGTGTCCTATCGGCCAAGCTTCAGGCTGCCAAAGCCGGCAAACCCTCGGGCGGCAACCGTGGCTACGGGTACGAACAAAATGGCATGGTCATCATCGAGCAAGAGGCAGTTATAGTTCGCGAGATTATTGACCGCTTCATCCAGCGCGATTCCTGGCAGACGATTGCCTGGGACTTGAACTCCCGAGCAATCCCAACCGCAAAGGGTAAGAAGTGGTGCGCAGCCAACGTTCGCAACGTAGCCGTCCGCCCACGCAACATCGCAATCCGCGTTCACAACAAAGATGAATACCCAGCACAGTGGCCCCCACTGATCAGCCTCGAAACGTGGGACGATCTGCAGCTTGCACTCAAACGAGGCCAGGCCATCAACGGGAAGCGTTCCTACTCGAACAAACACCTCCTGAAGGGATTCGTGCATTGTGGCCGATGCGGTTGTCGCATGCACATCGTTAATGCCCAGCAACGAGACGGCAGCTACTGCCCAGCTTTTGGATGCCGAAAGCGTGACTACCGTGGCGATGAAGTTGGCTGTGGACGAATGAAGCGCAGAAAGGAACCGTTAGAGGACTTCGTCGTCGACTGCATCATGTATCGGCTCGATTCACCCGAACTTGGTGCCATATTGGAAGGCAGCGAGTCCAGCACACCGGCAATCAAGAAACTTCTTCGGGACCATGAAGTGCAAGCCATACGCTTACGTGACGTACTGGAGGGCTACGCAACGGGTGAACTGACACTGGATGAATACAAGACAGCAAAAATTCACGCCCAATCGCGGTTAGACACGCTAGGCCGCGAGATAGATGCCAAATCAAGCAAAGCCACTATTGCGAAGATTCCATCGGGTCAGAGTGTACGAGAAGCCTGGGACAAGGCTGACTTGCCGTGGCGTCGCCAGCTAGTAGACACGTTGATTGAGAAAATCTACGTTGACCCGTACCAACCTGGCAAGAAGACCCATCTCTACAAAGGCAAGTGGCGGTTCAATCCAGAGCTCATTCGAATTGATTGGAAAGCCTAGCCCCGAGGATTGCTGTTGGCTCGAGTGCTCTAGCAATGTCGCCCATTTCGCCCACACCAAATTTTCACAGGCCCATGTCTGGGTCATGTGATTCCACGTCCCAACCGAATGGAATGGTAAGAGGCCCGGAGAAGCGGCCTGAGTTCTAGTTGGAGACCTGTGATGCCTGAATTCGAATCCCACAGCCAAAGCGCTCATACTCAACCCCGCAGTGCCCCCACATCAAGAAACACAGCGACTCTCTCCTCAGAATTGGCGGCCGGCTGGTCTGATGGAACACCGTCCGGGACAGTTCCGTCGACAAAAGGGACACCCGACGAGGCGCGCATAGAGTTGTCGGAATGGCTCGGACCACAATGTTCCAAGCAAGGACTTCCAATCAAACTGCACGATCCGATAGCACTAGCCGCCGTCGCCTCAATGGTGCGCCGGCTACATTAACGAACGCTTAATGCCTCAGAGCATGCGACTCTCGTCGCTCAGGCCCACCGCTTCCTGCCTACTCAAAGATGCAGCACCGGGGAGTACGAAGTCGAAGATCGATTCCCCCGCGAATCTCTTGGTCGTGGGTTCAATTCCCGCCCGGGGCACCGAATTGTGGCTCTGACCAGCGGTTATGTTCCTCAGGTCAGAGCCACTTAAGGCCCAAAACGACCCAAGTCACGTTTTACTCACGTTTTTGAACGAAAAGTTGGTCACGTTTTTGGCTCTTTTCGGCCAAAAATAGGTCCAATTTCCGCTTACGTTTTTCGTTGCGGACGCTGCCATCAGCATCATCTGTTGCCAGTCATCCGAGCAGAAACTTCGCTCTGCTTATGAAGGGCACAACTTGCTGGATCCTCTTGTCCGCAGCGCCGGGCAACCTGCGGCTCGGACTGCAATCTAGCCGGTAGTAGATTTTGTCCAGATGAATTGCCCTCAATATCTTGTCGCACCCAGAACAGCCCGCTGCCTCGCGGCTGGTCAACGGCTCCCAAAGTAGAGCTCAAAAGCCCGTGGTGAACCAGCGAATTTCTACCGTTCCACAAGAACGCTGAAC
>CAJDTM010000112.1_pt1 | contig 13481 bp, 20 predicted proteins | sample 7389831 | NCBI WGS metagenome assembly CAJDTM01 (sample SAMEA7055656, study PRJEB34461) | soil metagenome | biome: terrestrial ecosystem; feature: Peninsula; material: soil | place: Antarctica | collected 2016
CCTTGCGGCGGATATCTGCTGCAACCTCGCGGCGAAGGTCACCCTCAACCTTGTAGTTACCCTCGATGTTGTCACGCAGCTGAACGAGTTCAGCGTCGGAAAGGTCCTTGACGCGGACATCCGGGGAAATCCCCGTGTCGGCGAGAACCTTCGTTGCACGGGTCTTGCCCACGCCGTAGATGTATGTAAGCGCTACTTCCAACCGCTTTTCGCGGGGAAGGTCTACGCCAGCGAGACGTGCCATGGTGGCTGCTCCTTGGTGTTTACCGGAGGTCGTAGACAGTACACCCGCATTATTTCCCAATGCGGCCCCGGCCTCCGACCGGGGGTCCGTTGGCCGGTTGCGGAGTGCTCCGCCTTCGTCCAACTTGTGCTGCCTTAATTATTTACTTGCGTGAGCGGCTGCCCGGGGACTTCCTCGTTGGAGGAAGATCAGCCCTGGCGCTGCTTGTGGCGCGGGTTCTCGCAGATCACCATGACACGCCCGTTACGGCGAATCACCTTGCACTTGTCGCAGATCTGCTTGACGCTCGGCTTGACCTTCATGGCATTCCTTTGCGTGATTGCAGTTGTGGTTATTTGTAGCGGTAGACGATGCGACCACGGGTGAGGTCGTAAGGGCTCAGCTCCACCACAACTCGGTCCTCAGGAAGGATACGAATGTAGTGCTGGCGCATTTTTCCTGAGATATGGGCAAGAACGATGTGCTTGTTGTCTTTCTTGGCCATATCCTCCGCTAACTTTGTTGCGCCGGCCCGGCTCGGCCCGGAACGGGCACAATACGGGACAGCTTTGGGTTTACTACTGATGTTTGTTCGTCTGCGTTCACAGTGGATGGGCACGGCTCGACGCCGGGCACCCGCAGCGCGCCCCGAAGAACAGCGGGCACAGACAACCAACAACCCACTCTACGGCAAAGCGGCAAATATGTTAAATTGACCCAGGGGCTGCAGGCAGTGACCTGCAACACCCTAGCGGGCCGGGAAACGCGGCCACCTGCCGGCAGGGGTGGACACCTCGCCGGCTGCGGCCACGCCGTCGAGAATTGCCAGCCGGACGGCCTCCGCGCCGGCGCTTTGAAGTTCGATCATCGCTGCCGCGGGCAGCTGCGGAGGGGCGGCCAGGGCGAGTGCCCCCGTGGCCAGCGTGAAAATGGTGTCGCCGTCGGCCAGGGTGTGGACCGGGTTCAGTGCCCGGGCCATGCCGGCGTGGGCGGCGGTTGCCGTCCGCTTCGCCTCGGCCACGGTCAAGGCTGCGTTCGTAGCCACGACCACCAGCGTGGTGTTCAGCCCTGCACCGGGCAGTGGCGGCGCGCCGCCGGACTGCCAGGGCACCCCCGCGGCATTGACCACTGCCAGGGCGCCAACCACCACGCCGCCGTTCTCCCCCGTGAGCCGCACCGACGCGGTCCCCAGCCCGCCCTTGAACGTCCCCGCGCCAATGGCCGCGCCGGTGCCCGCGCCCGCGTTGCCGCGTTCGACGTCGGCCCCCCCGGCCGAGGCGGCCGCGTCGAGGGCCGCTTCGTAGCCCATCGCGGCGTCGGGCCGCGCGGCGAAGTTCCCTCCGCGGCCCAGGTCAAAAATGGCTGCCGCCGGAACGATCGGGACAACTCCGCCCGGAACGTCGAATCCCCGGCCGTTTTCCTCGCACCAGCGCTGCACTCCCCCGGCGGCCGCCAGCCCGTAGGCGCTGCCTCCGGTGAGCACCACGGCGTCCACCGTGGGAACCAGCGTGGTGGGGTCCAGGGCATCGGTCTCATGCGTCCCCGGCCCGCCACCCCTGACGTCCACCGATCCAATCGTTCCGGGCGGGGGCACGACGACGCTTACACCTGTCAGCCAGCCATCTCCCACTCGCTGCGCCTGGCCCACCCTGATCCCGGGCACGTCGGTGATGGAACCCTGCCCGGGTGCTGCCGGGGCCGGTTGGTCGTCGGTCATGGCTTGAACTCCTTCGTTGCGTCCGCAAGCGCCGTCCCTTCGATTATCCGCCGCCCACCGCCGCACCACCCCACGATCCCAGGCAACCGCGGTCGAGTGCCGACGATCATGCCGCGGGCGATTTCACCGGCTTGGGGATCCGGGCAGGACCTGCCATGGGGGACCCAGTTGAGATTTACGCTGCGGGCCAACCGCCCATCGTTTCCGGTCCCAAAAAGTTGCGCCCCGCCGGGTGCGGGGGAACCGGGACACCGGCAGTGATCAGCCCAAGGGCACGGGCGTGACGCCCAGCGGGGCCAGGCGGGAGGCACCGCCGTCGGCCGCGGTCAGCACCCAAACGCCCTTGGCATGCACGGCCACCGAGTGTTCCCAGTGCGCGGCGCGGGCTTTGTCCGCCGTGACCACCGTCCAGTCGTCGGACAGCGTCTTGGTCTCCAGCCCGCCGCGCACCAGCATGGGTTCGATGGCCAGGCACATGCCGGGCTTGAGCTTGGGGCCGCGGTGCTTGGAGCTGTAGTTAAGCACGTCCGGGGCCATGTGCATGGCCGAGCCAATGCCGTGGCCCACGTAATCCTCAAGAATTCCCAGCGGTTTGCCGGGCTGCGAGGTGACATAGTCATCAATGGCGTCGCCGATGTCCCCCACGTACTTGGCGGTGGCCATGGCCGCCACACCGCGCCACATGGACTCCTCGGTAACATCGCTGAGGTGGCGGTCCGCCGGGTCCTCGGCCGCGGGGCCGCCCACAATCACCGTGCGTGCCGAGTCGGAGTGCCAACCTTCCACAATGGCGCCGCCGTCGATGGAAAGGACGTCGCCGGCCTTGAGCTCGCGCCGGCCCGGGATGCCGTGGACCACTTCCTCGTTGACGGAGGTGCAGATGGACGCCGGGTAGTCATAGTAGCCCAGGAAGTTGGAGGTGGCGCCGGCCTGCTTGATCAGGCGGGCAAAGATGGCGTCCAGTTCGGCGGTGGTGACCCCCGGTGCGGCTGCGGCGACCACCTGGTTCAGGGCGTCGTCGAGAATGAGCCCGCTGCGGTGCATGATGCGCATCTGCTCGATGGTCTTGTACTCAATCCGTTGCTGGCCGAACGCCATGGCAGTATCCCTTCACTGGAAAATGTGTGAGGGCTCCTGCCCACCAATGGGAAGGAGCCCTCCTTACATCCGGGGCACAGTTGCGTACCGGAGATGCAGAATGCTAAATCTTGGCTTCCTTGGTGGCCTCCATGATGCGGGCCGTGACGTCGTCCATGCCCCCGAGCCCGTCCACCTTGGCCAGGATGCCGCGCTCCGCGTAGCGGGCCACCACCACTTCGGTCTGCTCACGGTACAGGTCCAGGCGGTGCCGGATCACCTTTTCGGTGTCGTCGCTGCGTCCGTTCTCCGCGGCCCGGCCCAGCAGGCGCTTGACCAGCTCTTCGTCGTCGGCCGTCAGCTGGACCACCACGTCCAGCACGGCTCCGGCCGCACCCAGGATATCGTCGAGTTCGTCCACCTGGGCCGTGGTGCGGGGGTAGCCGTCCAGGAGGAAGCCGTCGACGACGTCGTCCTGGGCGAGCCGGTCGCGAACCATCCGGTTGGTCACACTGTCAGGGACAAAGTCGCCGTTGTCCATGTACTTCTTCGCTTCCAGGCCCAACGGGGTTTCACCCTTGACGTTGGCACGGAAAATATCGCCCGTGGAGATGGCGACAATGCCCAACTCCGTGCAGATGCGCTCCGCCTGCGTGCCTTTTCCCGACCCGGGAGGCCCAATGATCAGCATTCTTGTCATCGCAATAACCCTTCGTAGTGACGCTGTTGGAGTTGTGCATCAATCTGCTTGACCGTCTCCAACCCGACACCGACAACAATCAACAGCGAGGTGCCGCCGAACGGGAAGTTCTGGTTTGCCCCGATCATGACGAGGGCAATGAGCGGGATCAGGGCGACAATGCCCAGGTACAGCGATCCCGGCAGGGTAACACGTGAAATTACGTACTGCAGGTAGTCCTGCGTGGGCTTGCCGGCACGAATGCCGGGAATGAACCCACCGTACTTCTTCATGTTGTCAGAGACCTCTTCCGGGTTGAAAGTGATCGCGACATAGAAGTACGTAAAGCCGATGGTCAGCAGGAAGTACATCAGCATGTAGACCGGGTGGTCCCCACGCGTGAGATAGTTGTTGATCCACTCGATCCAGGCCGGGATGTTGGCGCTGTTCTTGGGCGTGGCGAACTGGGCCAGCAGTGCCGGCAGGTACAGCATGGACGAGGCAAAGATGACGGGGATCACCCCGGCCATGTTGACCTTGATCGGGATGTAGGTGCTCGTTCCGCCCATGGTGCGCCGGCCAATCATGCGCTTGGCGTATTGGACCGGAACGCGGCGCTGCGACTGCTCCACGAATACCACCAGTGCCACGATGACCAGGCCAAGGGCCATGACAATCAGGAACGTCCCCCAGCCCTGGGTTTTCAGGATCGCACCCAGGGAAGTCGGGAACTGCGCAGCGATGGCCACGAAGATCAGCAGGGACATGCCGTTGCCAACGCCTTTTTCGGTGACGAGTTCGCCCATCCACATGATCAGGCCGGAGCCGGCGGTCAGGGTCAGGATCAGCAGGGCGACGACGATCAGGCTGTCATCCGGGATGAGCGGGGTGGCACTGCCGGCGGCTCCACAGCCGGCGAACAGCTGGCCGGAGCGGGCCAATGTCACCAGCGTGGTGGCATTGAGCAGGCCGAGGGCGATGGTCAGGTAACGCGTGTACTGCGTCAGCTGGCCTTGCCCTTGGGCGCCTTCCAAGTGAAGTTCCTGGAAGCGGGGAATGACCACGCGCAGCAGCTGGACGATGATGCTGGCGGTGATGTACGGCATGATGCCCAGCGCAAAAATGGAAACCTGCAGCAAGGCGCCGCCGCTGAACAAGTTGACGAGCTGGTAAATGCCTTCATTGGTGTTGGAAGAATTTACGCACTGTTGGACATTTCGATAGTCAACTCCGGGCGAGGGGATGAACGCACCCAAGCGGAAGATGGCGAGGATTCCCAGCGTGAACAACAACTTGCGTCGCAGATCAGGCGTGCGAAAGGCGCGGCCAAATGCGGTAAGCAAGCGTCCTCCTGATGTGTAGAGATGAAAGTGAAGGTTCTCAAGTGAACCCAAGGAAAGATTCTAGCGCGTGATCCGGCTCGCACCGAAACCTACCGCTCCGTGCGCCGGGCCTGCCGGGAGGGCGTCGAAAGGCAAAAGACCCCTGGTGGGCGGAACATAAGCCCCGCCCACCAGGAGTCTAGTCGCCAGAGGTGACCATCGCTGAGCCTTTACAGCTCGGTGGTGGATCCGCCTGCGGCAGAGATCTTTTCTGCCGCGCTGGTGGAGAATGCGTGGGCGGTGATGTCAACCTTGACGGTGATGTCGCCGGTGCCCAGCACCTTCACGGGCTGGTTCTTGCGAACGGCACCCTTTTCCACCAGTGTCTCGACGGTGACAACGCCACCTTCGGGGAAGAGCTCGTTCAGCTTGTCCAGGTTGACGACCTGGAACTCAACGCGGAACGGGTTCTTGAACCCGCGCAGCTTCGGCAGGCGCATGTGCAGCGGCAGCTGGCCGCCGGCAAAGCCGGCCTTCACCTGGTAGCGTGCCTTGGTGCCCTTGGTACCGCGGCCGGCGGTCTTGCCCTTGGAGCCTTCACCGCGGCCAACACGGGTTTTGGCCGTCTTGGCGCCCGGTGCCGGTCGCAGGTGGTGGATCTTCAGTGTGTTCTGCTTTTCAGCAGTTTCTACAGACTTCTTTTCATCAGCCACTTCTACTTAGCCTCCTCAACCTTGACCAGGTGCGGAACCGTGTTGATCATGCCGGCGGTCACTGCGTCAGCGGTGCGGACAACGGTGTGCCCGATCCGCTTGAGGCCCAGCGAACGAAGGGTGTCCTTCTGGTTCTGCTTGGCGCCGATGACGCCCTTGATCTGAGTGATTGCCAGCTTCGCATCTGAAGCCTGCACGTTCTTCGGTGTAGTCATTACAGACCTGCCTTTTGCATATTGCGCAACAGCACGGCCGGGGCGACCTCGTCCAGGGGCAGGCCGCGGCGTGCAGCAACAGCCTTGGGGTCTTCCAGTCGCTTGAGTGCATCAACTGTCGCGTGAACAATGTTGATGGCGTTGGAGGATCCCAGTGACTTGGACAGCACGTCGTGGATGCCTACGCATTCCAGCACGGCACGCACCGGGCCACCGGCAATAACACCGGTACCGGCGGCAGCCGGACGCAACAGCACGACGCCGGCAGCGGCCTCGCCCTGGACACGGTGCGGAACCGTCTTGCCGATCAGCGGGACACGGAAGAAGGTCTTCTTGGCCTCTTCAACACCCTTGGCGATGGCCGCGGGAACTTCCTTGGCCTTGCCATAGCCGACGCCGACCATGCCGTTGCCGTCGCCGACGATCACGAGGGCGGTGAAGCTGAAGCGACGGCCACCCTTGACGACCTTGGCAACGCGGTTGATGTTGACGACGCGCTCAATGAACTGGTTCTTCTCAGCCTCGCGGCCACCATCGCGGCCACGGCCACGGCCGCCGTCGCGCCCGCCGTCGCGGCCTCCACGGCCGCCGTCGCGCCCGCCGCGGCCACGGCCGCCGTCGGTGGCTGCTGCAGTCTCAGTCTTCGCACCGTCAGCTGCAGTTGCTTCTGACACAGTGTTCTCCTTGTTAATGTTTTCGGTCACAGTGCCAGACCGCCTTCGCGTGCACCGTCAGCAACGGCCGCAACACGGCCGTGGTAGCGGTTGCCGCCACGGTCGAACACAACAGCTTCGATTCCGGCAACCTTGGCGCGCTCGGCAACGAGCTCGCCGATGCGCTTGGCCTTGGCGGTCTTGTCACCGTCGAAGGAGCGCAGCTCGGCTTCCAGGGTCGAGGCTGACACCAGGGTTACACCCTGGGTGTCGTCGATGACCTGCACAAAGATGTGGCGTGCGGAGCGGTTGACCACCAGACGCGGACGTACAGTGGTTCCGTTGACGCGCTTGCGCACGCGCAGGTGCCGACGGCCGCGTGCTGCGGACTTGGACTTTCCTCTTACGGATAGTGCCATGGTTACTTACCAGCCTTTCCGACCTTGCGGCGGATGATCTCGCCTGCGTAGCGAACGCCCTTGCCCTTGTAGGGGTCGGGCTTGCGCAGCTTGCGGATGTTGGCGGCAACCTCGCCCACCTGCTGCTTGTCAATGCCTGCGACGGAGAGCTTGGTGGGGCCCTCCACCGTCAGGGTGATGCCGACCGGTGCCTCAACAACGACCGGGTGGCTGTAGCCGAGGGCAAACTCAAGGTTTGCACCCTTGGCGGCTACACGGTAACCGGTGCCCACAATTTCCAGCTTCTTCTCGTAGCCCTTGGTGACACCGATGATCAGGTTGTCAATGAGGGTGCGGGTCAGGCCGTGAAGCGAACGTGATGCGCGCTCATCGTTGGGGCGGGTGACCGTGATGGTGTTCTCTTCGAGAGCGACCGTGATGGGGCTGGCGACAGTGAGCTCCAGCTCCCCCTTCGGGCCCTTGACGGAAACAAGGCTGTCTTCAATCTTGACCTCGACGCCGGCAGGCACGGAGATGGGGAGACGTCCAATACGTGACATTATTCTTTCCCTTCTCTCTGCTACCAGACGTAGGCGAGGACTTCCCCACCCACGCCCTTCTTGGCAGCCTGGCGGTCGGTCAGCAGGCCGGACGACGTCGACAGGATGGCGACACCCAAACCGCCCAACACGTTGGGGAGGTTGGTGGACTTCGCGTAGACGCGCAGGCCGGGCTTGGAAATGCGGCGCAGGCCGGCGATTGAACGCTCGCGGCTGGGACCGTACTTCAAGTCGATGGTCATTTTCTTGCCAACTTCGGCGTCTTCGACCTTCCAGGCGGCAATGTAGCCTTGCGCCTTGAGGATGTCGGCGATATGGCCTTTGAGTTTGCTAAACGGCATGGACACGGAGTCGTGGTGTGCCGAGTTTGCGTTGCGCAGACGCGTAAGCATGTCTGCGACAGGATCTGTCATTGTCATTTGGGCGCTTGCCCTTCCTCGTAACGGTTTCAGCTTTCAGCAGGCGTGTTCCGTAAAACGGACCTTTTACGTAGATTAGTTGTCTTCGGATTTGAACGGGAAGCCAAGCGCCTTGAGCAGCGCGCGGCCTTCGTCATCGGTCTTGGCGGTGGTCACGACGGTGATGTCCATGCCGCGGACGCGGTCAATGGAATCCTGGTCGATCTCGTGGAACATAACCTGCTCGGTCAGACCGACGGTGTAGTTTCCGTTGCCGTCAAACTGCTTGCCGCTCAGGCCGCGGAAGTCACGGATGCGGGGCAGCGCCAGGGTGACCAGGCGGTCCAGGAATTCCCACATGCGGTCTCCGCGCAGCGTCGTGTGGCAACCGATCGGCATGCCTTCGCGCAGCTTGAACTGTGCGATTGACTTCCGGGCCTTGGAAACCTGGGGCTTCTGTCCGGTGATGGCGGTGAGGTCGCGGACGGCGCCGTCAATGATCTTGGAGTCCTTGGCGGCATCTCCAACACCCATGTTGACAACGACCTTTACCAGGCGCGGAACCTGGTTGACGTTCGCGTACTTGAATTCCTCGGTGAGCGTCGCCTTGATCTCCGCTGCGTAGCGGGTCTTCAGGCGGGGGGCAACCTTGGGCGTGTTCTCTGCAACTTCGGCGCTCATGCCAGATCCTTCCCCGAGGCCTTGGCAACGCGGATGCGTACTTGACGCTCGCGGCCATCGCGCTCAACGGTTTCGATGCGGTAGCCAACGCGGGTCGGCTTCTTGGTGGAGGGGTCCACCACGGCAACGTTGGAGATGTGAATGGGAGCCTCGACGATTTCAATGCCACCGGTGTTGGTGCCACGTTCCGTCTGGCCGGCCTTGGTGTGCTTGGTGACGCGGTTGACGCCTTCCACCAACACGCGGTTGGTGGCCGGGTAAACTTTCAGGACCTTGCCCTGCTTGCCACGGTCGCCGCCACGTTCGGCCTTGCCACCTGTGATGACCTGAACCAGGTCACCCTTCTTGATCTTTGCCATAAGCCGCGGGGGTCCCCGTCGTTCTTGAGAAGCACTGCGGCGTTCTCATCGAACTTGATATAGGAACCGTCCGCACGGCGGCGTTCCTTCTTGGTGCGAACGATGACCGCCTTGACGACGTCGCCCTTCTTAACGTTTCCGCCGGGAATTGCATCCTTGACGGTAGCGACAATGGTGTCGCCAATGCCTGCGTAACGGCGTCCGGATCCACCGAGAACGCGAATGGTCAAGATTTCCTTGGCCCCCGTGTTGTCGGCGATCTTAAGCCGCGACTCCTGCTGAATCACTAGTGTCTCCTGTTCGTCGCGCCGGTTCTGGGCCACAAGCCATCTGTGGACAAGCCTTGCGGAACGTATTGTTCGGGATGTCTCTTGACGTGCCTGGATTTTGCCAGCACGCGCCTAAATGCGTCATGCCAACTGCACTTTCCGTACCGGTTGCGGTGGATCGCTCCACCTGCCGGACGGCAGTTTGTAGTGGCACGGGCATTTACGAGGTAATTGCGCACCCACTGCCGCTGCCGAAATCGGCGGCACAGAAAAGGCGCAGCAGTAAACAATCCTAGCACGACGGCGGAACCTGGACTGACGGGTCCGTCCCGCCGTCGGGGTTGCCTGGCCGACGCCGACGGCGCCCGAGGTTCGAGATCATGACCGCACCACGACCTCCCCGGCGGGCGCCGGAGCGCAACGACGCGTCATTATCTCGAACCTCAACAAGGGGGCCCCAGCCCACACGGGCTTCGAGCGGGCAGCCCGGGCGGGTGTCCGGCGTCGTTGTCCGCCACAACTGCGCACCGGAGAGTCCTTCGACCCTGGAATCGGCCGGGTCTCGGCGCCCGAGGTTCGAGATCATGACCGCACCACGACCTCCCCGGCGGGCGCCGGAGCGGAACGACGCGTCATTATCTCGAACTTCAACGAACGGGGGCGGGGACCGGCCGCGGCCGCCGACGGCATGCGGCCGTAGCCGCCAAATGCACGAAAGGCCCGCCACCGCGAACGGTGACGGGCCCAACGTTTTAGCTCACAAAATCAACGCGGGGGTTGAAATGCTTACTTGGCCTTCTCGAGGATCTCAACCAGGCGCCACCGCTTGGTAGCGGAGAGCGGCCGGGTTTCGCTGATGAGAACGAGATCGCCGATGCCGGCGGTGTTCTCTTCATCGTGGGCCTTGACCTTCTTGTTGCGGCGCAGGACCTTGCCGTAGAGGGCGTGCTTAACACGGTCCTCAACTTCAACGACGATGGTCTTTTCCATCTTGTCGGAGACGACATAGCCGCGCAGCTTCTTGCGCTCGCCGCGGACTGCGTCCACGGCTTCGGTGTTGTTTACAGACTCGCTCACTTGGCGACCTCCTCAGTTTCTTCAGCCTTCTTGGAGGCCTTCTTGGCTTCCTTGTCAGCCTTCTTGGAGGCCTTCTCCACCGGTGCGGCGGCAACAACGTCCGGGCGAATGCCCAGCTCGCGCTCCCGCATCACCGTGTAAATGCGGGCGATGTCGCGCTTGACAACACGCAAACGGCCGTGGCTTTCCAGCTGGCCGGTGGCGGACTGGAAACGCAGGTTGAACAGTTCCTCCTTGGCCTTCCGGAGTTCTTCAACAAGACGCTCGTTGTCGAACCCGTCCAGCTGTGCGGGGGCCAGATCCTTGGATCCAACTGACATCTCTACTCACCACCTTCGCGACGCACGATGCGTGCTTTCAACGGCAGCTTGTGGATTGCCAGGCGCAAGGCCTCACGCGCTACCTCTTCTGATACACCGGAGAGTTCAAAGAGAACCCGGCCGGGCTTGACATTGGCAATCCACCATTCCGGTGAGCCCTTACCGGAACCCATGCGGGTTTCGGCCGGCTTCTTCGTCAACGGACGGTCGGGGTAGATGTTGATCCACACCTTTCCGCCGCGCTTGATGTGACGCGTCATGGCGATACGTGCGGACTCGATCTGGCGGTTGGTGACGTAGGCGGGCGTCAGGGCCTGAATGCCCCACTCACCAAACGTGACCGTGGTGCCGCCCGTAGCCTGCCCGGAACGACCCGGGTGGTGCTGCTTGCGGAACTTTACTCGACGTGGGATAAGCATTTAAGCCTGTCCTCCTTCTGCTGCCGGAGCTGCAACCTCTGCAGTTGCAGGAGCCGGGGCCGCGGCAGCAGCCTCGGTGCGCTCGGGACGGTCGGTCCGGCGACGGTCGCCACCGGCGCGGGGGCCGCGGGGTCCGCGGTCATCGCCGTCACGACGCGGGCCACGGCCACGGGCAGGGGCTGCCGCTGCCTGGGCAGCCAGTTCCTTGCTCGTGACGTCGCCCTTGTAGATCCAGACCTTGACACCGATGCGGCCGAACACGGTCTTGGCCTCAAAGAAGCCGTAATCGATGTTGGCGCGCAGGGTGTGCAGGGGCACACGACCTTCGCGGTAGAACTCGGTGCGGGACATTTCAGCCCCGCCCAGGCGGCCGGCGCAAGCGACACGGATGCCCTTGACACTGCCGGTGCGCTGTGCGGACTGCATGGCCTTCTTCATCGCGCGGCGGAATGCCACACGGCTGGTCAGCTGCTCAGCGATGCCCTGGGCAACGAGCTGGGCGTCCGCTTCCGGGTTCTTCACTTCCAGGATGTTCAGCTGGACCTGCTTGCCGGTGAGCTTTTCGAGCTCGCCGCGGATGCGGTCTGCCTCGGCTCCACGGCGGCCGATCACAATGCCGGGACGTGCCGTGTGGATGTCCACACGAACGCGGTCACGGGTGCGCTCAATCTCAACCTTGGAAATGCCCGCGCGGTCCATGCCCGTGGACATGAGTGCGCGGATCTTGATGTCTTCTTTTACGAAGTCCTTGTAACGCTGTCCGGGCTTGTTGCTGTCCGCGAACCAGTGTGAACGGTGGTCCGTGGTGATCCCGAGACGGAACCCGTGCGGGTTTACTTTCTGTCCCACTTAGCGAGCCTCCTCTTTCTCGGGGGTAGCGACAACCACTGTGACGTGGCTGGTGCGCTTCTTGATCTGGAAAGCACGGCCCTGTGCACGCGGCTGGAACCGCTTCATGGTCGGGCCTTCGTCAACGAAGATTTCGCTGATGTACAGATCATTTTCATTGAACGCGATGCTGTCGCGATCAGCCAGCACGCGGGCGTTTGCCACCGCGGACTGGACTACCTTGAATACCGGCTCCGAAGCTGCCTGGGGGGCAAACTTCAAAATCGCCAATGCCTCATTCGCCTGCTTGCCACGAATCAGGTTGACGACGCGCCGGGCCTTCATAGGCGTGACGCGCAGATGCATAGGCGTGACGCGCAGATGGCGCGCACTTGCCTTGGCTTCCATTGCTATCCTTCTCTCGTCTTAGCCGTAAGTGCCAAACGCCTAGCGGCGCTTGCCCTTGCGGTCGTCCTTGACATGGCCGCGGAATGTCCGCGTGGGGGCGAATTCGCCGAGCTTGTGCCCGACCATCGACTCGGTGACAAACACGGGGATGTGCTTGCGACCATCGTGCACGGCGATCGTGTGACCCAGCATGTCCGGGATGATCATCGAGCGGCGGGACCAGGTCTTGATGACGTTCTTGGTGCCCTTGTCGTTTTCCCTAGCTACCTTCACAAAGAGGTGCTGGTCTACGAAGGGACCCTTCTTCAGGCTACGTGGCATGTCTCCAGGCTCCTATCGCTTGTTCTTGCCAGTACGACGGCGACGCACAATAAGTTTGTCGCTCTCTTTGTTGGGACGGCGGGTACGGCCTTCCGGCTTACCGTTCGGGTTGACCGGGTGGCGTCCACCGGAGGTCTTGCCTTCACCACCACCGTGCGGGTGGTCGACCGGGTTCATGACAACACCGCGAACGGTCGGGCGGACGCCCTTCCAGCGCATGCGCCCTGCCTTGCCCCAGTTGATGTTGGACTGCTCAGCGTTGCCAACTTCACCGATGGTGGCGCGGCAGCGGGCATCGACGTTGCGGATTTCACCCGACGGCAGACGCAGCTGGGCGAACTTGCCTTCCTTGGCAACGAGCTGCACGGAAGCTCCGGCGGAACGGGCCATCTTGGCCCCGCCCCCGGGACGCAGCTCCACGGCGTGGATAACGGTACCCACGGGGATGTTGCGCATCGGCAGGTTATTGCCGGGCTTGATGTCGGCCGCGGCGCCGGCTTCCACGAAGTCGCCCTGCTTGAGCTTGTTCGGGGCAATGATGTAGCGCTTGGTGCCATCAACGTAGTGCAGGAGGGCGATGCGTGCCGTGCGGTTGGGATCGTATTCGATCTCGGCTACTCGGGCATTGACGCCATCCTTGTCGTGGCGACGGAAGTCAATGAGGCGGTACTGGCGCTTGTGGCCACCACCCTTGTGACGCGTCGTGATACGACCGGTGTTGTTGCGGCCACCCTTTTTGGGCAGTGGACGGACCAGAGACTTCTCCGGCGTCGACCGCGTGATTTCAGTGAAGTCGGCAACGCTCGAGCCGCGACGGCCCGGGGTTGTCGGCTTGTATTTACGG
>CAJDTM010000075.1_pt1 | contig 13266 bp, 15 predicted proteins | sample 7389831 | NCBI WGS metagenome assembly CAJDTM01 (sample SAMEA7055656, study PRJEB34461) | soil metagenome | biome: terrestrial ecosystem; feature: Peninsula; material: soil | place: Antarctica | collected 2016
CTCATCGGGCTGGCCTTGCTCGTCGTGTTCTTCCGCAGCGGTTCCGGCAGCATGCTCAAAATGATGGGTGGCGCACCTGACTCCGGACATGATCACGCCAGCGACCACTCCATGGATAATCAACCGGCCCACCACGACCACGCCCACCGACACCCCGAAACATAGAGTTGCGCCGGTCTGCTCGCAGTCGCGCGGGCCGGTTCCTGCTCAAACCGGATACGTTCCAAACGTGAAATATCGCAGATCTTGTGTCGGGAGGTCGAAAAAAGTGACGACAAATTGGACCTGGTTTGGCCCCTTGTTGTCGGTCGCTGACGGGGTAAAATCGCAGGTCAGGACACAGTTCGTCCCGTGCGGGGCCGGTCACTGGGCGTTGGTGTCCGCAGGCTCGCGTGAGAAGCGGGCCGAGGGAAGTTAGTGCGCCACCCGGTAGCGGACATAGATGACGTTCGAGCTGAAGGGACGGATTTCGACGAGATCGAGATCCACCCGGCGCTGGCCGTGGGGGAAGAAAGGAACGCCACCGCCGACCAGCACCGGGTAGACCCTGGCCCGGTACTCGTCGATCAGACCCAAGGCGGCCGCGTCGGCGGCGAGAGCAGCGCCGCCGATGGCGATGTTGCCTTCCCCCGGCTCCGTTCGCAACCTCTCGATCTCCTCCTCCAGGCCACCGGACACCAGACGGGCATTGCCCTGCACCGCTGACAGGGTGGTGGAGAAAACCACCTTGGGGAGGGCTTTCCAGATAGCGGCCCACTCGAGCCTTGACTGGTCAAGGGAGGGGTCCTGGTCGGCGGTCTCCCAGTACAGCATCGTCTCGTAAAGCCTTCGTCCCAACACGTGCACGCCGACTTCCCGTATCTCCTCGGTGACGAAGCGAAAGACCTCATCGTCCGGCTCCGTCCAGTTGAAATCGCCCTCCGGCCCGGCGATGAAGCCGTCAAGGGAAATGCCCATCGAATAAGTCACGGAGCGCATCGGAGAACCTCCTCGGTAGTGCGTCGAGCGTACTACTGCCGGACGCCGCAGGACAGTATGTGCCACTGCCGGGCTGGGCGATATGGAGTTCCCATCCTGTGCGCCCGCCGTCCGCGTTTGTAGACTGAAGGCCAATCCACCTCTTCGGTTGGCACGGGATGGGAATGACGATGCACTCTTTTCTGGAACTCCATCACACTGGCGTGCCACTGCTGCTGCCCAACGCGTGGGACGTCGGTTCGGCCCTGGCCTTCGCAGCGGCAGGCTTTCCCGCCGTCGGCACTACCAGCTTTGGCATTGCGGCAAGTGCCGGCCTGCCCGACGGCGGCCGTTCCAGTAAGACGGCAACCGCCGCACTGGCGGCGCAGCTGTGCCGCCTGCCCGTCCACGTCACGGCCGACGTCGAGGACGGCTACTCCGACGACCCCGGCGAGGTTGCTGAATTTGTTTCACACTTGGTAGCCCAGGGAGTGGCCGGCGTCAACATCGAGGACAGCAAAGACGGGCACCTGATGGATCCGGCCCTTTTAACCGCCAAGATCGCCGCCGTCAAAAGACGCAGCCCAGGTGTGTTCGTCAATGCCCGTGTGGACAACCTCTGGTTTGCCGAAGAAGCCACCGTGGACGCGGTCCTGTTCCGTGCCCGCCTCTATGCCGACGCGGGGGCGGACGGGATCTTTGTCCCCGGACTTACAGCCCCGGAGGACATCCGGAGCGTCACCGCCGGGATTGGCCTGCCTGTCAACCTACTGGCACATGCCTCTCTGACTGTTGCCGAGCTGGGAGAATTGGGGGTCCGGCGCGTGAGTTCCGGCTCCCTGCCCTACCGGGCCGCCGTGGACGCCGCAGTGGGCATTGCCAACGCTCTACGTGACGGCAGGCAGGTTCCGGCCGCCACCCCGTATTGGGAGATGCAAAGGCGCCTCCAGACGTTCAGCCCGGGCGACGAGAGCTGACCGCAGTCAGTGCGACCCCTCCCAACAGCCCGCGGCAACGCCACGCCAGCCGGAGCCGAAGGCTCGGGCAGGCGGAACCTGATCGTGGAACTCCCATTCATTCCATGAGCAATCGCCTGAGCTGGACCGCTGGAAGGTGCGGTTCCCCGCTGCGATGCCGGCGCCGCGTTGCAGCGGTCTGACGTGGTTGCGGTGCCTGCGCTCGTAGCCGGCGAAGCCGGTGGTGTGGGCGGCCGGGTGGGCGGCCACCGCGTCGGTGAGGGTATTGGCTCCGACGATCGCGCTGCTGAAGCCTTCACCGAACAGCGAGACGCAACTCGCCGCGTCACCGGGCAAGCACCACGCGGCCGGCAGTCCACCGCGGTACTTCCACGCGGGTGACGTCATCTCCTACTGCGCCTCAGGCGTCACGGCCTGCCACAACCTTCTCGCCCCTAAGCATGCAGGACTCGGACTCGGCCGTCCCTACGCTGGTGGGTGGTCAGCGTAGAGACGGTCGAGCCTAACCGACGGGCCGAGCTGGGCTGACAACCGCTCTACGAAGCCCGCTCGGTTCGAGACTACGGACTCCGTCCTGAAGCGCAGAGACCGTAGCCCTGAGGCCGGGTACGGCATCGGCTTTCGAAGGGTCAGTGTTTCGGCAGGGAACGGTCAGCGGGCGGGTTCTTCGTGTTCCGCACCGGCGATGAGGACGATACCCGTCAGGCCCACGACGATGCCGGCAGTGCCGGCGATGATGTGCACCGTGCGGTCGCCGGGCCGGATGAAAATGAAGAAGTGGGCGCCCACGATCACGGCGACCAGCGGCACAACGTACTGGGGCAGGTGCAGTTGCAGCATCAGAACCATCGCTACCGCGATGGCCACGGCCTCAGCAACGACGGCGACCACGAAACGTGAGTCCGAGGGTGGCGGCAGTTGGCGGCTACCATCAGGCCCGGCTTGGCGCGTCCGGACCTTTGCTTCCACTCGTGCGCTCCGGATCAAGAAGTAGATCGCCGCGGAGATCAGTGCGCACGATGTAATCTGCAGCGGCAAAACGCCGCTGACCAAACCCAATACCGACCATGCTCCGGTGAAAACGCCCATGGTGGCTAACCCGGTTCGCTGCGCGCGGACCGCGCCAGGGCTTCGGGACATCTGTCGGTTGATGATCGATGTGACGTTCATACCTTCCATCCTGGGCCAAGGCCCGGCTCATGGTAAGTGCCGCGTGTCCGCAATCCGCCTGACAAATGTCATGGAACGGTCACTGTTCAGGCGATAGCCTGCCTGTATGCCAAACCTTGACCGGGCACCCGCCGACTCACGCCCCGGGCGTCGCCCTGGAGGTCAGGACCCTTGCGGCGGTTGGGTGGGTGGCCAGAACTTCCGTTCCGGATCTTGAGGGCTCATGAGGGCGACGCTGTTGCCGTCAGGATCATCGACGATCGCGTATCGGGCACCCCAGAAGGCGTCATAGGGCTGTTGATGGCCTTCGTAGCCTGCGCCGGTCAACTCCGTGTAGATCTGGTCCACAGCTTCGCGGGTCGGTACGGAGAACCCGAGCACTGCGCTGCCACCAGTCATCCCGTTCCAACCCGAGTCCCATTGGGGTACAAACTCGACGCTGTCCCACTCGATGAGCATGCCGTTGGGTAGACGGCTGGAGGCATGCTGGCCCGGTCCGGCGTCTATTGTCAGGCCAAAGCGACGATAGAAGGCGATGGTGGCCTCCATATCCCGCACCACCAGATTTACTTGGTCCAACACGGGTTCGTACGTCATCAGACACCGCCTCCTCTCCGTGACCACAGCGTATACGCAAGTGACCGCGGCGAGAAGATCGCGCGACCATGCCCAAAGCCTTGATCGATGAAGTTGGGGTGCGTGCGGTGTTTTAAACACGAAATTCGTCCGTCCCGCTCGCGTCAAACTCGCCCTGACCGACGTTGCCCTCGGCTCTGAGGTGGCCGTTGCGATATCAATTGTGCCACCATGAAATCCTTTGCGCGTTCTCCCGCAGCTGGACGACTCGGAATGTGAGTCAGTCATCAATGACGTGAAGTACCGCCGTGATTCACAAGTCGGCGATGATGATTTTCTTCATGGCGAGCATCCGCTGATAGGCGCCGGAGTGCTCCATCAGCGCGCCCATGTTCTCAGGCACGATCTGCCAACTCACTCCAAACCGGTCCACCAACCAGCCGCACTGCTCGGCCTCGGGCACGGCACTCAGCGACTCCCAGAGAGTATCGATCTCTTCCTGGTCGGCACAGTCAAACTCCAGTGAGAGCCCCGGCGTGAACGTGAAGTCGTGGGCCGTACCGCCATCCATCGCCGAGAACCGTTGTTCGGCGAGGGTGAACTCGGCGAAGAGGATGCCCTCTTCGTCGCCCGGCTGGGGAACGAGCAGCTCCGGGCCTGAACCGGGAAACAGGCCGGTGTAGACGTCAATCGCCTGCCGCGCCTGGGCAGCTGCCCCGGTGAACAGAAATTGGGGGATGAGGATCGGACGCTGCCCACCAGCAGGGTCGGTCAGCATCAACTGCCAGTTCACCCCAAACCGGTCCTCGACCCAGCCGTACAGCTTGCTGTGCGGATACTCGCCCAAGGGCATGCGGACCTCGCCGTCGTCCGAAAAGGCCTCCCACATGGTGGTGATCCGGGCACGCGCCTCCTCCTCCCCGCCGCGAAACAACATTGGGTCCATGTTCACGATGAACGACAACGCCGGAGTGGGCCGGAACTCGCCGCCCGCATTGATCAAGCGGATCCGGTAGCCGCCCACCGTCACATCGACGACGAGGGGCTGCCCCGCGAGTTCACGTTGGAAGTCCGGCAGGTTATCCATTGGATAGGACGCAACCACCTCGGCGGAAGTGTCCGGAAGTACGGCCGCGTAGAAGCTGCCGACGTCGTCCGCGTTGCCTTGGCACCACACGTTGGGCACGATTCGCTGCATGATTCCTCCTGGTGAGATCTACACAGCATGACACGGCCCACCGGTCGCATCAACAGTGAGAAATGGGCGTGGCCACAGCCACGGGTGCCCGGTGTGGGCGGCACGCTCTCGTCAAAGGGCCGTCTGCGTTGGTTGCTGACCACCGGATGCGTCGTCAGGATGAGCTCAACGAGGAGGCCAATCACGACGATCCCACCCTCACCGTGCTCGCGAACGTTCGTAACGTCCTCCACAGCGTCACCAATGATGCGATTGTCCCGATACCGGAATAACTCGGAGAGCGTGTTCAAGACCATGAAATACGGTCCGGCTTTTCCCGATCGCTACGCCTCCCTGGCCGATGCCAGGGCCTTCATCAGCGAGTATGTGGACTGGTAGGACTGCACCGGCGCTACGGGATCGGCTTCCAGACCCCGCCAACGTGCACTATGGGCTCGCCGCTTGCGCAACTGGCCTCGCTGGCGGGGATACCCTCCTGTTGGGACGTGATTCGGCCGGCGGGGATGTCAGCCGCAACTATCAGAAACTCTGATGGAATGTCGTCGCCCCCTGTTGTTGGACGCCGGGTCAGGTTAGGCTCTGGCCATGGCAATGGATCCAGTTGAGACGAATCCGCAGAACTACCGGGTGGTATTTGAGAACGACCGGGTTCGTGTTCTGGAGTACAGGGACACTCCCGGGCATGCGACCACCGAGCACCACCATCCGGACAGTGTGATGATTACGGCCAGTACGTTCCGCCGTCGTCTGTCCTCCAACGCAAAAAGCGTCGATGTGGAATTGCCGGCCGGCGTGGCCCGCTGGATGCCATCCCAAGATCATCACGGGGAAAACATCGGAGAAACAGACACCCACGCGTTTTTTGTGGAACTCAGGGAGCCTGGCCCTGACTCACCTGATTCACCGCGCATGCAAGGCGGCCACTTGGGTCCTGCCGAACCCTAAAAGCTCCAAGAACCGCAGCCCAGGGCTAGATTGCCCGGATGCGGTTGTTCCGTGCGTTGTGTTCGAGTTCAGCAAGTCCAAGTGCTTCCAGAAGCGGGGGCACATACATGCCGACCCTGCCGCGGTACCCCTTTTTGAGCCCATACCATCCGCCCACCGGATTCGTCGCGGACCTGCCCCACGACTCCACGGTGCCGTCCCTGGCGGGTTTCTGTTCATCCGCGCTGCCGAGTTCCATCCAGTCGCCATGGTCGCGGAGCATGGCGTGCAGATCGCCAACAATCCTCAGCTGATACTTCAACACGGTCGTGCCCACGGTGCACACCAGTTGTGCGGGTTCGGTGCTTTCCTCCCGGTACATCGTGTACTTTGACGTTCCCGGCGGGGTCTGCAGCGTCCAGGGGTGGTCCTTGGTGCCGGCTTCTCCCCAACTTACTGCTTCCATGGGCTTCCTTGTCGTCGTCGGCGATCACTGCCGCCATCCTACGCGCGACCACGCCCTGGGACAAAGGGTTCAGGGTGCAACGGAGAGGGCACTGCCACGGTCGGGGTGAGCGCGTGTTGCACCACCGGCGAGTCCGCTCTTCAGCAATCGCCGTCGCCACGGACCGGCGCAATCCCGTCACCGCAAAATTCGCCTCGAACAAGCCTTGAACGTGTCAAACTTTTCGTTGAAATCGTGAGCAAAACGTGATTCGAGTCGTCACCACACCTCGCTGGCGAAGCAAAAACCGTAGGTCAGGCCGCATTTTGTGCCCACGGCGGGAATTGAACCCACGACCAAGGGAGAATCAGGACTTTGCGTCCAACGGTCTCCGCTGACCGTCAGAAGCCGTGTGGCTGGTGACCGTTGGCAGGTGGCAAAGACATGGATGGTGGTCTGTCGCTGGCCGTGAAAGGAGGGCCTTTGCGCTTCGACCAACTGCGTTGTTTGGAGGAGTGGTTTCGGTGCGGCAGGACAAAAGGGACAGTTGCGGTTGTGGGGCAGGGTATTTAACTTCGTCTTCTTGGGGGAGTTGTTTTGTGAGGGAGTGGAGCCCGAATGTCAACAATTCAGGCGGTGGTCCACCTCCCACCTGCCTTCTCCCACTGCATGGGTCTGGATCAATGTCGTCAGTGAAACTGCGAACACCCAGAAGTATGCTGCGCACAACGATGCTCGACAGTATGGTGTGCTGTAGGTTCGTCAAGTCGAGGATTGGGACGGCATGGTACAAAGCCTTCAGGTGTCTTTCGAGGAACGGCCACGGACGCAACTCACCGCGTCAGCAGAAAACGACTCATGGACCTGATATGGCCAATGCGCAACTATCGCGGATGAGCGCGGAAACGGAGGGGCCATGACAGAGATTCAACGAGACACTTACAAAGACGGAACGCTGATGGGCGAAGGCCCGATCCGTGACGGTGAGAAGGACGGGAGGTGGCGCAATTGGTATCGCAACGGCCAGCTTAAGGCCGAAGGAAACTTCGTTCAGGGCAAGTTTGACGGAAGCTGGACGTGGTGGCGGGAAAACGGAAAGTTGCTCCAAAAGGGCAGCTTCGTGGACGACAAGCAGAATGGAACGTGGCAACGCTGGCACGACAATGGTGCTCTCATGGACGAGGGCAATTGGCATGATGGCAAGCGCAGCGGTGACTGGGTGTTCTACAACCTGGACGGATCCATCAGAAAGAAGCAAACATTCCGGTAGCCGGGATGGTCCAGAGTGCAACGGGTACCGACTTCCAAGGATGCGCTCAGCGGGAGCGGTGGCGCTCCCTGCCCCACGCATCAGAACGCGCACACGACCTGGCGCTCCCCGCCGCCGGCAACGAAACCGGCTCGTGGAACGACGAAACGGCTACACCACTCCACGGGACTTGACAGTATGTTCCCGGCAAGCACCGGATGGAGTCAATCATGTTCAAGACAAGGTGCGGGCGCCGGCCTACACTCGGTCACGTGACCATTCTGAGTGCTATCCAAGCGGTCCTCGTGTACGACGACATTGAGGCCAGCCAACACTATTTGGTTGACACGTTCGGCTTCGAAGCGGGAGAGCTTCATCGCGCGCCGGACGGGAAGGTCGTGCACGGCGAGGTGACCGTCGGCTCCACATCCATCTGGATGCACCGGATCACCCGCGAGCATGGGCTCGACTCGCCGAAGAACACCGGTCAAGCCAGCGGCCAGCTCCTTGTCTACGTGGCTGACGTCGACGCCCACTATCAGCGGGTTACTGCCGCCGGTGGCCGGCCGACCACTTCGGCTCCTGTTGATCAAGCCTACGGGCTTCGTGACTATTCGGTGTTCGACAACGAAAACCATCTCTGGACCTTCGCCACCCCGCTTACAACCGATCCAGCGGACGACGCATGAGCAGCGTCGACGCCGTTCTTCGACGCGTCCCCGGGCAGGGAATCGCAGCGGCATCAGCGAGTCCGGCACCCGTCGCCGTGAGGTCCATCAACCGATGAGCGTCGCGATCTCCGAGGTGCGCCAGGTGGCCTTGGATTTGCCTGGCCTGCCTTGTTGTTGATTTAGCAGACACGATAGTGCCACAGATTCGTCAATTGCCCACCGAGGCATGGCTTTTCAAGGCACCCCGTGACCTGGTCCTGCAGCCCCGGCCCAAGCCATGGGCGCGGACTGATGGATCAAGACGTGATTGCTTCAGGCACGATACCTCCGAGCCAGGAGGGTCGCAGAAACCAAACATGGCTACGTTGCCGGTGCCGGAGATGATCTGGACGTCGAGTGCACCGTGTTGCCGCTGTCTGGTGCCGCGGTGGCTCGCATCGACGTCGGGATAGTTGTTTAGGCCAGCATGTTTGCCGCTTGCATCCACAGCACAACTGGCGCGGGGTTATCAGCCGAAGTCAAGTCCCGTTGGGAGCCTCCAGCGGGAGATGGGCTCCAGGCAGTTTAGGGCGGCCGGCTCGGTCGGGCCGCGGTATATCAGTCAGCGTCGCCAGGGGGTGCGGTTCGCCGCTTGTTTTGGAAGGGAATCGAGTTCAATACCGTGTTGCGTATCGTGATGCCCGATCGGGTCTTGGGTACGAGGAGGCGCGATGCGATGCCGGCGCCGCGTTGTAGCGATCGGACGTGTTTGCGGTGTGCGTGTTCGTAGCCGGCGAAGGCGGTGGTGTGGTCGTCCGGGTGGGCGGTAATCGCGTCGGCGAGGGTCTTGGCTCCGACCATCGCGCTGCTGGAGCCTTCACCGAACAGCGAGATGCAACTCGCCGCGTCACCGAGCAGCACCACACGGCCGGCGGTCCACTGCGGCACGTCCACGCGGGTGACGGCGTCGAAGTACCTATCGCCGGACGCGCCCCATGCCTCGAGCGCGGGTGTGGTGAACCAGCCGCCGCCGGCGTAGGTGGACTCGACGAGGCGTCCGCCCTGTTCAGTGTTGCGGAAATCGAAATCGTGGTGGCCACGAAAGATGAACGCGAATCCCGACTTCCCGCCTGCTGGATGGACGGTCAAGGAGGTTCCCGGTTCGTTGTACAACAGCACGGTGCGCGGATCCTCGATCGGTAGGGGGCCCGCACAGTGGCCACGAACATGCCGAATGGGCGGGAAAAACGTTCCTCGGGGCCGAATGCCAAGCGTCGAACGGTGGAGTGGAGTCCGTCGGCTCCGACGACCAGGTCGAAGCGACGGGACGGGGCCCGCTGAAATTCGACGTCGATTCCGCTGCGGTCTTGGTGCAAGGCGGTGATCGAGTCGTTGCGGATGATGAGGCTGTTCTCCTGCGCCTTCTGGAGCAACAGGCTGACGAGGTCACTGCGTGCGACTTCGACTTCCTCGTGGCGGTTGGCGCGTTGGCGCGTACGGAGCGTGGCCTGTGGCCGCCCGTCGGCGTCGACGAAAACCAGGCGTTCGACGCCGGTGGCGGCCTCCTCCAGGCGCGTCCAGATGCCCATTTGTCGTGCAATGGCGACTGCTGCTCCGCGGACGTCGACAGGGTTGCCGCTAGATCGTGTGTCGGGCGCTCGTTCCACGATCGTAACCGACCCACCCGCCCTCGCCAGCCAGTACGCGGCGGTCAAGCCGGCAATGCCGGCGCCGGGAACCCCAGCCGGATCGCGATGCGTTCTCGAACGCACCCCCTTTACGACCCGAATTCCCGCCCGCACGAGGTCCCACTTGCTGGCGCCCCCGGAATCTGATCACGATCGAGCTTATTGCGCGGGTGTGAAATTCTGTTCGGTGGTGGTCGGCGCGAGGGGCGTCTGTTGCGTCAGCTTTGGGGAAGGCCTCGCCGCCGGAAGGCTGTGAACCCGACAGCGACGAGGACCGCGGCGACTGCGGACATCACGATGAGTGCTGCGGTCTGGACTGCGCCCATCGGCGGGTTGCCCACGTGGGTGGTCGGCGAGAGATCGAGCACCCACTGGCTGAAGTTCATGCCCGGACCGAGGAACGCGATGAACGTCACGGCGGCATAGCCGGCCCAGGCGATCCCGTACAGCCGCGGACGGATTCCGTAAACCGCCAGGGCCAGCCCGGCGAGCACCAGCTCCGCTGGAAGATAGGCTAGTCCCGATGTCAGGGCTGGGCCGACCTCGCTCATGTCGCCGGCCGACAGGGCGGTCGCCAGTCCCAGAACGAGCGAGGAGCCGAGCACGATCGTGATAAGGCCACCCAGTAGCACCACGGCGTGCGAAGCCAGCCAACGGAGGCGGGAGAGCTTCCCGGAGAGCCGGGTTTCCACCTGGCCGTTGGCCTCCTCGGATCGGAGCATGCCAATGGCCTGGACGAGGAACCCGGCTGCGATGACGGCCAGGTAGAGCTGGGTGGCCGCGATGAAGCCGTCCATGGGCCGGCCTCCGCCGATGCCGATGGCCTGGGCGAGGGCGGGGTTGCCCGACATCGCGTCGAGGAACTGACGGGACAGGGCACCCATCATGCCGGTGAGCAGGACGCCCCCGGCCAACCAGCCGAGGATGGCGGGCCGGTGGATCCAGACCGCGAACCCGATCGGGCTGCGCAGCCAGCTGGTGGCCCGGTCGGGACCGGCACCGCCCCGCACCAGTGCGCTTCCCAGGTCGCGGCGGTCGACCAGCCCTCTCGCCACAGCGATCAGGGCGAGGCCGACCGCGAGCGGGATGAACAAGACCCACCACCGCTGGTCGCCGAACGGCGCCGCCTTCTCCGCCCAGCCCAGGGGGGACAGCCAGGTCACCCACGTCTTGGTCACGTCACCGATGCCGCGCAGGGCGTAGGACGCTGCGAGGAGGAACAAACTCCAGGTGTAGACCCCCCGGGCGTGCAGGGTGAATTGGGCCAACAGGGCCGCGAACCCGGCGAATACGAAGGCCAGGGCGCCCAGTGAGAGGGCATAGAGGACCGAGCCTGCCAGCGGGACGCCGAAGACCGCCAGCCCGACGGCAAAGAGCACCGCGGTGGTGACGATCGTGGCACTGGTCACCAGGAGCGCTGCGACGAGGGGGTCGTGACGGGCAATGCGGCCACCGAGCAGCAGTTCGATCCGGCCGGACTCTTCCTCGCGTCGCGTCGCCCTGGCCACCAGGCTGATGCCGAGCAGCGGCATCAGGAAGGCGATCATGAAGCCGAACTCATCCTGGATCACGCCGCCGAGGGAGTCGATGCCCTCCACCTTGCCGTTGATCGCGACCAGGGCGCTGCCGGTGGTGGCGGCGGCGGCGTAGCTGTGGATCTTGGCCGGGGTGTCATAAAGCGCCGCGACGGCGGCTGCGGTGCCGAGCATGCCCGCGCCCAGCGCCAGTGCCCACAGCAAGGCGCTGCGCCGCTGGATGCGGGCGACGACGCGCAGCATTATTCCGGGTCTGCGTGGGCGGCCGGCGGCGGCCAGGTGCGCTGCACTCATCGCACGGCCTCGGCAAGGTTCTTGTCGCTGGCGTTTTCGTCGGGGTCCAGGGTCTCGCCGTAGCTTTCCAGGAACAGGGCGCCGAGACTGGGGGGCGTGACCGTGAGGGTGTGGATGCCTGCAGCGTGGAGCAGCCCGATGGCGGCGTCGAGGTGGTCAGGGTCGATGGTGAACCGGGAGTCCGTGAGTCCGTCGAGACGCTCACACTGATGGTCGGCGAGCCCCTCCACATCGGTCAGTGTTCGGGGGTCGGCTACAGTGACGGCGTGGACGGCGGTCCGGGCGTGCCGGCGCAGGTCCGCCAGGGTGCCGCAGGTGACAGTGCGGCCGCGCCGGATGATGCTCACCCGGTCGGCGAGGGCCTCCACCTCGCCCATGATGTGACTGGAAAGAAGCACGGTCACGCCGTGCTCACGCCTGTCGCGAACGCACTGCTGGAATGCCTGCTCCATGAGCGGGTCGAGACCTGAGGTCGGCTCGTCGAGCACCAACAGTTCGGCGTCGGCCGCCAGGGCCGCGATGAGGGCCACTTTCTGGCGGTTGCCCTTCGAGTAGTCCCGCACCTTCTTGGTTGGGTCGAGCTGGAATTGCTCGACGAGGCCGGCACGACGCCGCTCGTCGACGGCGCCGTGGGTGGAGCCCAGGACGTCGAGGCACTGGCCTCCCGTCAGTCCCGGCCAGAGCGCGACGTCCCCGGCGACGTAGGCCAACCGGCGGTGCAGCCGCGGCGCGTCGTGCCAGGGGTCACGGCCGAACAGCTCGGCGTGGCCTGAGGTGGCTTTCATGAGTCCAAGCAGGACACGGATCGTGGTGGACTTGCCTGCACCATTGGGTCCGAGGAAGCCGTGCACCTCACCCGGGAGCACTGTCAGGTCCAGGCCGTCGAGGGCGCGGACCCTGCCGAAGTGCTTGGTGAGTCCCTTGAGAAGGATCACAGGTACGGTACCGGTCATGACGGTGGCTCCTTCGAGGGGGGCGGGAATGCGCCCCTGGCGTAGACCGCGGTGGCGATTCTGGTCCACCGCTCCAGGCCCACGGGCGCCAGCGGGTCATCACCGATTGCGGTCGCGATCTGGTTGCGAAGCAGGATCACGGCGAGGTCGTTGACCAACAGGAACGCCGCTTGGACGGCCGGGTCCTCGCTGGGCGCGGCGGCCCCCATCTCCACCATGGCGTCCAATACCCGTCGGGTGACGGCGTACCACCGCCCGAAGATTGCTGCCCCCGCCGGGTCGTTGGACAGCAGCAGGCGGCGCAGGTATGCCGGTAACGGGGATCCGGGCGGGAAGGCCCGGGCGAATGCCTCCGCGACCGACGTCGTGGTATCGCCGCCGGCGAGCACCTGGGCGAGGTCCTCAGCTCGAAATTCGGCGAAGACCGCGTCGAATGACTCTGTCGCGTGTGCGTTCACCGCGGCCCGCAGACCGTCCTTGCTGCCAAAGTGGTGCACCACGAGCCCCGGTGACACCCCCGCGCCGGTGGCGATCTCGCGCACCGTGACCGCATCATGCCCGCGCTCTGCAAACATCCGCAGCGCGGAATTGCGGATGTTCGAGCGGGCGGTCAGGTCCCGCTCATCAGGCATTGAACTCATGTTCAATAT
>CAJDTM010000079.1_pt1 | contig 13226 bp, 6 predicted proteins | sample 7389831 | NCBI WGS metagenome assembly CAJDTM01 (sample SAMEA7055656, study PRJEB34461) | soil metagenome | biome: terrestrial ecosystem; feature: Peninsula; material: soil | place: Antarctica | collected 2016
CGCATCCACAACGGCCTTGAAGTGCGGCAGGTACACCTCGTGGAGGGCGTGCTCGCCGACCGACACATCGACCTCGAAGCGCTCGTTCTCCATCGAGTTGAGTGCGAAGTGCTTCACACACGCCATCACGTTCACACGTACACCTCGGGTTAGGGCCGACCCCATCCGGCCAGTGAGCACCGGATCCTCGCCGTAGCACTCCTGCGCCCGTCCCCACGCGGGGTGGCGAAGCAGGTTGACGCACACGGAGGCGGAGTAGTTGGCGCCCCGTGCCCTGGTCTCCAACCCGATAGCGTGGCCGACCCGCTCCTCCAGTGACGGGTCCCAGGTCGCGGCACGCGCAATCGTCACAGGGAAGGCGGTGGAGGTGCCAATCACAACGCCGCGGGGACCGTCGCTAAACCGGATTCCCGGGATCCCGAGCCGCGGGACCGCCCCGGCAACGAAAGGCCGCCGATCCAGCAGCACCGGGATGAGCGGCAGCAGCTGCTTGGGGGAGTCTCCGTCAAGCAGTCCAAGGAGCTCCCGATCAGTCATCCTGTCGATCAGCTGGCCTGCTGCCTCATCCGCATCGAGCTCACCAGCCCGGACTGCCCTGACCGCCTTGCCGTACGGGCCTCCCTTCGCCCCCAGCGTTTCCCTCGGAGCGGATCGTGTACCAGCACTCCACTGCTTTAGCGCTCGCGCAGCTCGACCCACTGTAGCCATCTCCATGCCCTAAATTATGAACCCTGTTGGCCTCAATCCGGTGTATATCAACCGGGACGAGGCCACACCACGCCATGATCCTGATCGGGATGCCCCGAATCGGCCAACGCTTCCCCCGCTACCCGAAGCTCTTCATTCCCCTTGCCTCGTCTTACCGCTAACGCACCCTGGGACGCGACGGGTGCCTCTTCGTCCGCGGCCTACACTGGAAACGCCTCGGCAGATCCCTCGGCCCTGACGACTTCACTGTTGCCCAGGCCGTCGCCGCAAATTGAACGCGCCACTGGGGCGGCAACTTCCGCCTCCACGCGACGGGGGCAAGGCCAGATCAGCCCCGTGCTCGAGTCCAACGTGCTTGAGGCCGTCGCCGATGACGTCATCCAAGCCGCCGCGAGCATCCTCGTTGTCGGCCACTAGCGTTCCTTGGTGTTTGAAACTTTGACGATGGTCTTGAGTTTTTGTCCGGAGTATCGTCGGAATTGCTCGCTCCATATTTCGCAGTCAATGTCCTGCCCAGTCACTTTGGTGGCACAGCCGACTCCAACAGCGATCGGCACCTTGGCGGAGCGGGTGGCGGAGGTCGGTCGAAACAGGCCGCATGTCCCAGCGTGAGCTTGCGCTTGTATCGTTTATGGGACAATTCGAACTGGTGCCCGCAGGCCCGGCCTGCAGCACCTGCGGAACCCGGCCCGACACCTCGGCGGTCAGTGGCGGAGCCTCACTGGATGAATAATTCCAAGGGGTTGGTGGTCATGGGCGATCAGTGAGCGGCGGATGATTTTGTCGATTTGGTCGTTGTGCCGGTAAAGCGGCGGTCATGGCCAGGAGGCGTTGGATGACGCGGGCGGTGACGCCTGCGGGGGTGCGTCCGCCGTGGTGTTGTGGATCGAGTTGGCCTTGGGGGTGTCGTTGATGGACTCGATGATTTGCAGTAGAGGCTTGAAGAACCGGGCCCCGGGACGCGGGTTTTCTCCCTTGCGGACCGGTCGGAGCAATACGATCCCGGCCTGGTCGACGGCTTCCTCAAAGCTGGCACCGATGTAGTTCTTGTCGCCGATAAGGATTTGGCGATGCTCGTCACTCTGGAGCCGGTTCATGGCCGGGGTGCCGGCGAGAACGTCCAGAAAGGTCTAGAGTTCATCGCCCCTTGGCCCCGGTCGGCGCATACCCGATGGGGAGTCCGTGCAGGGTGTAGGCGCAAGGTGCACCCTGATTGACCCGGCATATAAGGGGACATGCCCCGGTAGTGTTCCTTCGCGTGCCGCAGCCACCTCGCCTCGGACGTAAACCCGAATAGAGCCTGCATCAAAGCCAGCGTCATCACCTCAGCATCAGTGATCCTGGGGCAGATGCGGATCCGGGTGCGGTACGGAACCTGCTCGGGATGGGCCTTCAAGAAATCATCCGCAGCGACATGGAATGCTGTGGCAAGGGTGTCCGGATCCGCGTCCACGTCGACCTCCAAATATGACGTTTGGGTACGTAGGCCGATTCTGGACAACCCCGCACCTCGATAACGACGCCACGCCGCACACACCTCTTGAAATTATTCATCCAGACGGAGTGACGCCTCGACGAACGGCCGAGCAGCCGGGTGCCCTTCGCGTACAGGCGGGCGTGCCCAGGTGCCCTCGCTGTTGCCACCGAATAGAGCAACGGGCAGACAACCGATCTTTGTCCCGCCCCTCGCCGTCAAAACACACACGGACCGGCCATAGCCAAGGCCGAAGCGAGGAACCGCGCCCAGCTGGGCGCGGTCGCCTAAAGAGCCTGGTCCCGCTAACCTGGATTTTGCACCCTTGTTGGGTGGGGCCGTATCCCTTATGGATCGCAGGCGTCGCCGGTGAGTGCGGCGGGGACTGCGACGCTCCCGGCATCTACATGAAGGGGTGGAGCGGGCCGGGGTGATAGTTCGATGCTGCCAGGCAATTGTTTTCATACGTGCGTTACCCCCTTGTTGCCTCATAGCAATACCTCCGGAAAGCTCGATCCCCTTGACAGCCGTGGTGCCGAAGCTTAGCATGAGCGCATCCGGATACTCCCGTGACCGGCCCAGCCACGTGCTTGTGGAAGACATACGGCAACGAATTGGGGAACATCGCATGAAAAACCGTGTTCCGCCGTCTGGACTTGTTCTGGCTGCGGCGTTGGCTCCGTACGGCTGTGGGGGAGGATTCTGGACCACCAACCCCTCTACGGGGTCCCCGTCAGGGGCCCCCGGTGCAGGTTCTGCGACAGCGTGCGCCAGTGCGAAGGCCTGTGCCGAGGAACGGACACGGACGTGAATCGCATCGTGGTCGTCGAGGACGAACCCAGCCTCGCCCGACTCCTGGGCCGGATCCTCGGTGGTGCCGGCCACACGGTCACCGTGGCCGGAACGGTGGTCGGCGCCCTGGCAGCGATCCGCACAGTCGACCCGGAACTTATCGTCCTGGATCTCGTACTGCCGGACGGACGCGGCGAGGACGTCCTGGCCGAACTGATGCGATTCCGTCCGTCGAGTCGGGTCTTGGTGCTGTCATCGATGACGCAGGTGGCGACTAGGGTCGGTGTTTTGGAGGGCGGTGCGGTGGATTTCCTGGCCAAACCGTTCGCCAACGCCGAGCTGCTGGCCCGGGTCAACGCCCGCATCCGAACGCCCGCACCGGCCGTGTCTGTCCCCCGCTACCTCCGCAAGGCTGGCGTCGAGGTCGATGTGCAGCAGCGCGAGCTCGTAGTAGACAGGTGCCGCATCTCGTTGACCCAGCGGGAGTTCGTGCTCCTGACCTACCTCCTCCAGCGGGCGCCCGAGCCGTGTACGCGGGCCGAGCTGCTCGAGCGGGTCTGGGGAACGAGATTCGACACCGGCACGAACGTCGTCGACGTCTGTGTGCGTCGGCTGCGATCCAAACTATCGGACGATAAAATTGAAACGGTGCGCAATGTCGGGTATAGGATCGCGGCTTAAGGCAGTCCTCGCCGCCGCGTGGGCGGTGTTCGCGGGAGTGAACTGCTACCTCACCTTCGTGCTCCCCGGCAATGAGACCATCCCCTTTCACCTAGTATGGGCCAGTTTCGCACTCCTTTACGGACTGTGTCCGTGGCCCCGGCGTGCCACCCTGGTTGTCTTCGCCGCCATCACCACAGTGACCGGTGCCGCCTTGGTTCGTCACGCGATGACGGGGACCATTGCATGGGAAGAATGCAGCGAGATCCTCCTGATGGGCGGCATTATCGCGCTGTTGATCTGGCACGTGAACCGGCAGTGGACCGCTCAGGCCCGGCTGCAGGCACTGCAGCAGGCTGACCGTCACCGCAGTCAGCAACGGGAGAACGCCGCTCGGTTCGGTTCGCACGAGGTACGTACACGGCTGACAATCGCCAGGGGTTACGCGCAACTCATCGCCGACCAGTCGGCCGAGCCGTCGGTGCGCCAGGACGCCGAGCTGGTGGTGGCCGAACTCGTCAAGGCATCCGCGTTGGCGACCAACTTGCTCACCCTGGTCCGGGTCGTGGAGCCGTCGGCCACCGAGCCGGTGGACGTCGACCGGATGCTGGCCGAGATCCGGCGCCGATGGTCGGTCACTGCCGACCGGACCTGGAGCTCTCGAAGTACGGTTGGCAGCGTCCAGGGCGACAACGAGCGACTCGAGGCAATACTGGACTGCCTGCTCGAGAATGCGGTCAGGTTCACCGGTCCAGGAGACACCATCGCGATGACGGCCGAGGCCCAGGGGGACGAGCTGGTGCTGACCGTCCGGGATACCGGCGCGGGCATCCCAGCCGCCGATCTGGACACCGTTTTCGAGACCTTCCGGACCGGTTCGACCGCAGGTGAGCGAGCCGGGAGCGGGCTGGGCCTGGCCATCGTCAAGGCCGCCACGGAAGCCCGCGGCGGCACCATCTCGGTAGCCAGCTCGCTCGGTCGGGGCACCTCCTTCACCCTGCGATTGCCTCTACATCCGGCGCCGCCGACGCCACTCGCAGAACCCGCCTCCAATTCAACTGACCGTGATCCCTTCGATGAATCGGCCGACGTCCGTAGCTGACGCGGACACCCCTCCGGGTTCAGGTGCCGAACTGTCGGCATCGCATGCCGAGTTGGCACCGGCATGGCTCACCCCACGACTACCACATCGATAACGGCCGCAGGCTGCTCAAGCTCGTTGACCCGGACTGCGGTGGTGATCTTCCACTGTCCCGCCACGGGCAGCACGACCACGGCCCGGTAGCTTCCCGGCGTTTCCCCGGGCTCGACTTTGGCAGCCAGCGGTCCGAGACTCAGGTTCGGCTCTGCCACACTGACCTGCGGCATGCCGAGCGGCACGATCGGGTTACCCCCAACGTCGGTGAGATCGAAGGTAAGGACGTTGACTCCGGCGGTGCCCGGGGTGAAGCGGCCGGCCAGGTGGCCGGTGCCGAGCTCGACGAGCACGGGGGTCTCGACAGGAGCTTTCACCTCGTTCGCCCGTGGGTTCTGCAGCGTCAGGGCCGAGGTGAGCCCAAGAACCAGCACCACCCCAACCGCCTCCAGACGGACGGCCAAGGCGAGGCGGTACCAGGCCTTCCCCCTGATGCCCTCGCGCGCCAGGCGAGGAAGGAGCCCGAATCGGTTCCACCCCGCCAGTCCGCCGATCACTGCGACTACGGCCAGCTTGGCCATCAGCAATCGACCGAAGGAACTGCCGACGAGGACCGCCACCGAACCGACCATCACCACGGCCAGAATGGTCCCGGTGATGCCGAGCAGCACCACGAGACCCCCGGCCAGGGTGGAGAACCTGCCCAAGACCCCGGCGGCCTCGGCGGGGTCAACTTTCCGCCGTCGGGCACGGGTGAGGTACAGGGCCAGAGCCACGAGACCACCCAGCCAAACTGCTGCCGTCGCGGCGTGGATCAGGTCCGAGCCCATCACCAGCCAGCGGGGTCCAAAGCTCTGGGTGTGGCCGACGGGCAGCACCGAAACCAGAGCTACCCCAGCCCCCACCATACCGACCCAAAATCCCCCTCTGCCCGGCAGCCGCGCCCTTAGCAGCATCAGCACCACCCCGGAGAGAGCGAGGACGAAGGTCACCACTGCACCTGCGGACCGTCCATTGGTAACGACGGCTGCATCGGCCAGCGCACCGAGACCCGATCCACTCTCCCGCACCGCGGAGAGGGGCACCAGCAAGACGTAGGCGCCCACGGCGACGAGTGCGGCCGCCAGGGGCACTCGACGATCCGCCGCTGCGGTGCGGGCGACGAACAGGTCAAAAACTGTGAGGCCTACGAGACAGAACAGACCCAGATAACCGAAAGCGTTGAGTGCTCCATACAGGATGTCCACCGGTCCCGAGTCGCTGTTGACGCTGCTCGGGACGGCTGCGCCGACCCGTCCCACGGTGAAAGACAACACCCCGGAAATAGGGTGGGAGTCGTCGGAAATCACCCGCCAGCTGAGCGTATAGCTGCCCTCGGGGAGGTTCGACGGCAGGGTGGCATTGACAGTTGCGTCCAGCTGCTCGGCAGGCACAGTGCTATGTCCACCGCTGCCGTCGTAGAGCTGCAACCCGTCGTGGACCAAGGCGACGGGCTCGCCGAAGACGAGCTGTACCGATCTCGGCGCCTGGGCCAGTACCGCTCCATTGGCCGGCAGCGTATAGAGTAGCGCGGCGTGCGCCAGGACTGGAGTCGGAGGCACCACCAGCACTAAGGCCAGCGTTGCCAACAACAACGCGAGGAACCGGAGGACCAGTTGCCCCCGGGCTCGCGATTCCTGGTTCCGGGTCCCACAGGGTGTTTCTCTCCACATGATCGTCTCCTGGTCCTGTATGACTTTGCCCATGCAGGCCGGTACACCGCCACCCAACCCCGAGCTGCGGGTTTTGGGCGGCGGTGCGCGGTGCAACAGACGGGGCTAGTTACCCGTCGTGAAGCTCCAAGTGACGGGAGCCAGCAGATTGCCAGCGGTGTCCTTGATCCCGCTGCCGAGGGTGACGGTGTACTGGGTGTTGGCCAGCAGGGTGCCGGTCGGGTTGAGCGTTGCCACCTTCGTGGTGCTGGAGTAGCTCACCACTGAGGTGAAGGCGGCGCCGGTTGACGTGCGCTTGATGGTGAAGTTCCCGCTTGCCGTGGCCGTGCTCGGCAGGCCGGTGACCGCTTCGCTGAAGGTTGCGGTGATGTTCGCCGTCCGGCTGACCTTGGTGGCGTTGACCCCCGGGGTCCGAGCCGTGACGACTGGGGCGGGACCGGTAATGAAGGTCCACGTCTTGGCGGTGAGCGGGTTGCCGGCCACGTCCTTGATCGCGTTGCCCAGGGACAGGGTGTACGTGCGGTCGCTGGCCAACGGCGCGTCCGGAGTCAGCGTGGCGACCCGGGTGGCGGCGTTGTAGCTCACCTTCGAGGCGATGGTCGCCGTCCCCAGCTTCAAGGTGAAGTTGGGGGTGCTGGCCGCGGAGGTGGGCAGGCCGGTCACGGCTTCGCTGAAAGTTGCACTCAACGGGGTCCGCGTGGTGGTCGTTCCCAGCCCGACGCCGGTAGCTCCGGCGGCGGGGTTGGTGGTGGTGACCGTCGGGCTGGGCCCGGTGATGAAGGTCCAGCTTGTCGCCGCCAGCGAGCCGCCCGACACGCTCTTGATGGCCGTGGCCAACGAGAGGGTGAAGGACTTGTCAGCGGTCAGTGCCGTCGTCGGGATGAGCGTGGCCGTCCGCGTCGCTGTGTTGTAGGTCACCGAGGCCGAAACGGCCGTGGTGCCCTGCTTCAACGTGAACGTGGTGTTGCTGACGCCGGTGACGGCTTCGTTGAACGTGACGGTCGGCCGGACATCGGTCGCCACGGCGGTCGCCCCAGAAGCAGGGCTCTTGGCGGTCACCTGCGGCGTGGTGGAAGCGGTGAGCAGTGGTGCCGAGACCGTGTTGCCAGCCGCGTTCCACGCCGTGACCCTGTAGGCGTACTCTCCAGCACCGGCGGTCTTGTCGGTGTAGCTGGTGACATTCGCTAGAGTGGTGGCGATCTGGGCGTACGCGCCGACCGTGCCGTTGGTCAGTGGTGCGCGCTCGATCTTGTAACCGATCTCGTTCTTCGCATTGCCCCAGGTAGTGGGATCGGTGATCGACACCGGGGTCCCATCGGTCCAGCTCAGCAGCACCTCACCCGTGGCTCGGGTGAAGCTCACCACCGACGCGTCGGGTAGGGTGCGGGGCGCGCTGACCGAGATGGGCCGCATCATATCCATCTCCTCATGGCTGAGAATGTGGCAGTGCCATACGTACTCCCAGCCGAAGTTGGTCATGTCGTTGCTGATCGGGGCGATCGGATTGCCGTTGGTGTCGGTGTTGTTGAACCCGGCTTCGGACCCGTTTGGGCCGGTCGTGGAGCCCTTGGCGCCCAGGGGCATCATCGGGTTCAGTGGCCGGTTGCTGTCCGGGATCGCGAACGGGAGTTTTGGCAGGATGGGTCGGACCGCCACGATCGTGTCCTCGAGTGGGCTGACACGCACGGTGTCTTTCCAGCCGAGTTCTGTCGGCTCGGGCGGAATGATGATGTTGTCCCAGGTGACCCTGTTCAACACCTGCACGTCGTTGAGGTGGAAGTGCAGCGGGTGGGTGTCCACGCCGTTGTGGGTGATTTTCCAGATCTGCGTGCCGTCAGTGTCGGTGGAGATCGGGGTCACGTTGAGGCTGTTAGTCCCCTTCGTGCCGTCCAGCTTCTCCGTGGCGGGGTTAACGAAGGGGTAGAGGATGACGTTTTGCAGCAGCGGTGTTGCTCCTGGCGCCTCCAACCCGATGTTGCCGCTCATTCGGCCCCACTCGTCGAAGTTCGCCGAGTTCATCTCGTCGTGGACGCTCTTGCCCTCGATGGGAATGCTGAGCTGGGCCCCTGCGAGGGTGTCGAACTTGAACTTCTCTCCTCCCTGCTCGGCGATGCGGGCGAAGCCGTCGCATTTGGCGGCGGGGTTGGTGGCCGCGTTGCAGTACCCGTTGCCGACGAAGCTCTTCCCGTAGGCTTGGTTGTAGGCGGCCTGGCCGACTACGATCGGGTTCTGACTCGACTCGAAGACGCCGGCGGGTTGGCCTGCCGCGTCGGTGTGGTGATCGAACGCTGCCATCAGCTTGCCCATCTGGTCAGCAGTGGTGTTCGGCCGGTCGAAGGCCAGCGCGGGTGCGGCATTGGAAACCTTGACCTGCATGACAGAGCGGGTGTCGGGTCCGTAGCCGGGCAGTGTCGTAGGTGCGCCAGCCGGGGCCATGTCCGGTCCACCGGTGTAGTAGTCGTAACCGGGGATCCGGCCCGGGAAGGCCGCCGGTGCATCGTTGTAGAGGATCAGCGTCTTGCCCCTGTAGGCGGAGAAGTCGACGATCACGTCGGCCCGTTCGGCTGGCGCGAGCAGCAGCGAGTGCTGGTCTACGTTGCCGACGTCGAACCTGGTCGCGTCGGTGATCCACGTCGTCTCGTGGGCGGGGACCACGGCCGGGGTGGGCAGGAAACCGCCCTCGTTGCCGATCTGGATCCAGTCAGGGCCCTTGGGGCTCTTCGCGGTGTCCGGCGTCGGTACAACCACCGGATCGGTCTGTGCCAGGGAGAGTTCGCTGGCTTTCAGCGCAACCTCGGTGCCGGTTGCAGGATCGGCGACGTACCAGGAAAGGTTCCAGAACCTGTCGTCGGAGCCGTTGAGGATCCGGAACCGGTAGGGCTTGGGGTCCATGGTCGTCGTTGGGTAGGCGGCGCCGTTCACAACCGGCGTGTCGTGGAAGGCCTCCATGCCGACCGAGTTGTTGGGTGTTGACGGGATCAGGGCAGGCTCGCAGAAGTCAGCCACGTTCGGGTCGCAGGCGGGGTTGTAGTAGGGGTTGGCCATGGGCGGGTACTTGGCGTCCTTGGCCGGCGGCCAGAACCACGGGCCGTAGAACCAGCGACCGAACGCGCTCATTCCGCTGGGGTCGCCAGGGTTCTGCGCGGGCATGTACACGTGCGGCTGCCAGAGGTTGCCCTCACCGCCCCACTTCTTCGCGTCCCAGGTCGGGTCGAGCTGGGCCATCCGCGTCGCACTCGGCACGAAGGTCTTGTCCTGGATGATCAGCTGGGTCCCCATGCCGAGACCGTCGAGGGCGCCACCGGGGGCCATGAGCTTCTGCTCGGTGTCGTCGGTGATCATGTAGCCTGCTTCCTCGCCGGCGTACACGTTGAGCCGTGTAATGCCCCACGCGTGGTCGTGGTAGAACATCATCCGGGCGCTCTGCTGGTTGGTGTAGAAAAACGTCTCCGCACCGGGGCCGGGATCCGGCATGTCCGGCACGTTGCTGACGCTGACGCCCTTCGGGTACGCGGTGTTCTCACCGGTGGGGGTGACCCACTGGTGCGGCGTGCCGTCGCTGATCCACGGGGTGATACCGCCGTGCAGGTGCAACGTGGCACGGTTCTCCGAGTAGCAAGTGGTTGGCTTGGGCGTCTGCCCGCATATCGGGTTGCGCACGCCGTCGAGGACGCTCTTGTCATCCCTGGCCATGTCCACCGGGATCTTGGTAGTGGGGTCCAGCGTCATCATTTGTGGGCCTGCACCCGAGCCCATTACCGAGGTATCGACAGGGAGGAACAGGTCTCCTTGCACGCCGGTGGGCAGCAGGTTGCGGAACAGTACCCGGACGGGCTTGTTCTTCGTGGCGACGATGGTCGGGCCGAGATAGTGCGGTTTGTCCACCCCGGTGAAGCTGATGGGACTGTCGGCCACGGCGGGGTCAAGGTTGGCGTTGCCGAGGACGACGTTCTTACCTGGGACGACGCTCGTCGAGAGCTGGACGTACCCGCGGAGCAAAGTGGCCGGCAGATCCCGGTGGAACTTCATCCGGAACTGCACAACCGCGATCTCGTAGTAGTCGGTACCGGGATAGGTGGTGGTGTCGGGCACCGCGACCGGGATGTACTGGCCCAGGTCGTTGGCGTTGGATTCTCCCTGACCTGGAAGCGTGTCGACGAACTTCTTGATGCCCGGGGTGAGGTATCCCGCTCCGGGAGTGGTCACCACGATGTCGGTAACCGAGCCCTTGACCGCCACCTTGGCCGTGGCACTCGCGCCCTTGTCGACCGTGCCCACGGTGTCGCCGATCGTCACGGTCGGTGCTGAGTCGTAACCCGCGCCGCCGCTGGTGACATCGATGCGGGTGACGCCGATGGTGGCCTCAACCTTGGCCTCCTGGACGGGAGCGGTCTTGCTGGCGTCGGTGATGGTCACGGTGGGGGCGGAGGTGTACCCGCTGCCAGCGTTCGCAATCGCGACACCGGTGACCATGCCGTTGGTGTCCATCGTCGCGCTGGCGGTGGCCTGCACGCCGTCGGCGAGGTTCGGCTTGGAGATGTTCACCAGTGGCTGGGCCTGATAGCCCGTGCCGCCGTCGGTCAACTTCAAGTTGTCGACTGTCCCGCTGGCCAGCGCATGCGCCTCGGAGCCCGCGGTGGGGTTCCCTCCGGTCAGGGTCACGGCGGGCGCGGTGAACCCGAAACCGGTCTCGTTGACGTCAATGCTGGTGATGACGCCGGTGGCGATCTTGGCGGTGGCCTTGGCCACCGTGGTTGGGGTGACACCGGCGGTCGTGATCTCCACCGAGGGCGGGACCGCATAGCCAGCTCCTGGGCTGGTGACGGTGACACCGGAGATGGCGCCCGTCTTTGGATCGACCGAGGCCGTAGCTTCCGCGCCGGTGCCAGGGTCGGTAATGGTCGGCGTGACGTCCGCGCCAAAGGAGTAGGTGCGGTCGTGGGAGAAGTCCGGATAATTCGAGGCACCGAGCTTGACCGTGCTGTCCTTGGTTGGGGCAACATTGATGGCCAGCGTCGGATCACCGCTCGCCGGCGTGCTCAAGGTGTCGCCATTGGCGGGAACGCCGGTGTCGACCGGAACTCCCTGACCGTAGAATCCGATCACATCGTCCTTCTGCACAGTCACCGATGGCACGGGGTAGGTCGCAACCTCTCCAGTCACCACGGTCGGCGTGGGCACCTTCAGCTCGTCGCTGGCGTAAACGACGGTGTACTCCCCGGCGGTGCCAGTAGGTCGCAGAACCAGCGCATGGAAGATGCTGCCCGCCGAAGTGGTTGGGCTCCCGCCAGCGGTGCCCTGATTCCAGCTCTGGAAGTCGTGGAGAGTGCCAGCAGGCAGCTTGGTATGGTCAAGCACCACCAACACCGGCCCCAATTCACCGGTCGGCTTTGCGTAGTCGGTCGCGTACGTGCGCTCGGTCAGCGGGTTGCCGTACGGGACAGGTGTTGGGGTTCCGAGGGCGATCTTCACCATCGCATCCGCCAACGTCTGCGGGCTGTTCGCCCAGTTGGGGTAGGGGCCAAAGTAATGTGGCACCTTTGTCATGTCCGTGGTGCTCGAGGGGATCGCGGCCTCGGCCACATCGGGTCGGGCGAGGTTGGGAATCCCCCCCAAGGGGCCGGCGCTGCTGATCAGCAGCGCGAGCGCCACAATGACGGCCGGCCTGGCCAAGCGACGCCTCGGGGGCTGGTGGAAGGGGTGGCGGGCAAATGGTTTCATGATGGTTCCCCTAACAAGCGGAGCGCTGGATTGCGGGATCTATGTGACGAGTGTGCATCCCTCAATGTCCAAAACGGGCGATTTATGACATAAGTGTCATCTGGCCTCCAGCTTTCATGAGGCGGGACTTTTCGTGGATCAGGGCTTACCGGCTGCCTGACTGTTGTGATGTGGCATTTTGGTGTGACACCATGCCCGCCGGCTCGGTGGCGGGTGTCGGTGATGGGTTCAAAGCCTGTCACGACAATGTTGGATTTTGCAGGATGAGTGGCGGACGGGTGGCAAGTGCGCCCATGGCGGCCTCAGCGCCGCCATTCATTTCATCCCTTCGAGCAGTAGCTTCGCACCCGGTGCTGTAGCGGCCAGAGACAGGGTCGTGTGGCGGGCACGGGTGGCCATCTTGCCGCTATTTCAAAGCACCTGCAGAGGCCGAAAAGAGGCATTCACTGTGCCGAAACGGGGGAGCGGAAGCGGAGGAATATTTTGACGAATTGCATAAGTAAAAGGGGTCGGGTCGTTTTAGGCCCTAGACGGCTATGACCGGCGGGATCTAACCGCAGGTCAGTTGTGCAGGGGCTTCGCGCCGCGGTGGGGTAGGAAAATGTGCAGCTGGCTGGGTTGGTGTGTTTCTTGGACTGTTTCTGCGGTGTTTCGGTCAACCCCGGTGGCTCTGTGGTGCTTGTGAGCCTGTAGGTCAGTTTGGTGGTGGAGGGTACAGCTTCGTTGTCCACGGGAACCGACTCTTCTATGTCTGTCAAGCCGCGTTTTTGGTAGCTGCACTGGAAACTGGATCAGCGAGTATCCGGAAGACGCGGCGGGCCAGATAGCGTTTGAGGCACCGACGAATTTCCCTGTCGGATTTTCCTTCAGCGCGTCGTTTCTCTACGTAGGCCCGGGTTTCGGGATCGTGGGTCATGCGGCACCTTGCAACTGTATGCAGGGCGCTGTTGAGGGACCTGTCGCCACCTCGATTCAAGCGGTGCCGGACCGTGTTCCCGGAGGATGCGGGGATGGGGTTCACCCC
>CAJDTM010000109.1_pt1 | contig 12957 bp, 11 predicted proteins | sample 7389831 | NCBI WGS metagenome assembly CAJDTM01 (sample SAMEA7055656, study PRJEB34461) | soil metagenome | biome: terrestrial ecosystem; feature: Peninsula; material: soil | place: Antarctica | collected 2016
CCCGGCCGCGGCAACGATCGTCCCGGCGGAGCCGGCCGCGGCCGTCCCGGAGCACCCGGGGCGACCCCGGGCGGGGCACCGGGCGGCGCTCCCGCCGGTGGCGGCTTTGGCAAGGGCGGCCGCGGTCGCGGCGGCACCCAGGGTGCTTTCGGCAAGGGCGGTGCAGGCCGCGGCAAGCAGCGCAAGTCGAAGCGTGCCAAGCGCCAGGAATTGGAGCAGATGAGCGCTCCGTCGCTTGGCGGGGTGAGCGTGCCCCGTGGTGACGGCAATACCATTGTCCGTTTGCGGCGCGGCGCCTCCATCACGGATTTTGCCGACAAGATCGAGGCAAACCCGGCTGCGTTGGTGACGGTACTCTTCCACCTGGGCGAAATGGCCACAGCCACGCAGTCCCTGGATGAGGACACCTTTGCCCTTTTGGGGGAGGAGCTGGGCTACAAGGTCCAGGTCGTTTCACCCGAGGACGAGGAGCGCGAGCTGCTCAGCAGCTTCGACATCGACTTCGAGGCCGAACTGGAAGCCGAAGGCGACGAGGACCTTGAAGTCCGTCCCCCGGTTGTCACGGTCATGGGCCACGTGGACCACGGCAAGACGCGCCTGCTCGATGCCATCCGCAAGTCGGACGTCGTTGCCGACGAGCACGGTGGCATCACCCAGCACATCGGTGCCTACCAGATCGTGCACGAGCACGAGGGCAATGACCGCCGGATCACCTTCATTGACACCCCCGGCCACGAGGCGTTTACCGCCATGCGTGCCCGTGGTGCGAAGGTGACGGACATTGCCATCCTGGTGGTTGCCGCGGACGACGGCGTCATGCCCCAGACCGTGGAGGCCCTCAACCACGCCCAGGCGGCGAACGTGCCGATCGTGGTGGCGGTGAACAAGATCGACAAGGATACGGCGAACCCGGAGAAGATCCGTGGGCAGCTGACCGAGTACGGCCTGGTGCCCGAGGAATACGGTGGAGACACCATGTTCGTGGACGTCTCCGCCCGTAACAACATCAACATTGAGGAACTCCTCGAAGCCGTGTTGTTGACTGCCGACGCCGCCTTGGACATGCGCGCCAACCCCAACAAGGACGCGCGCGGCATTGCCATCGAGGCCAATCTCGACAAGGGTCGCGGTTCCGTGGCCACCGTCCTGGTCCAGTCCGGCACCTTGCACGTCGGTGACACCATTGTCGCCGGCACTGCCCACGGCCGCGTCCGTGCCATGTTCGATGAGAACGGCGATGGGATCGCCGAAGCCGGGCCGTCGCGTCCGGTCCAGGTGCTGGGCCTGTCCAACGTCCCGCGGGCAGGGGATACCTTCTTTGTCACAGGGGATGAGCGCACCGCCCGCCAGATCGCTGAAAAGCGTGAGGCAGCCGACCGCAACGCCGCACTGGCCAAGCGCCGCAAGCGCATCAGCCTGGAAGACTTCGACCAGGCTGTGGCGGCCGGAAAGGTTGACACGCTCAACCTCATCCTCAAGGGTGACGTATCCGGTGCCGTTGAGGCGCTGGAAGACTCGCTGCTCAAGATCGACGTGGGCGAAGGCGTGCAGCTGCGCGTTATCCACCGCGGCGTCGGTGCCATCACGCAGAACGACGTGAACCTCGCCACGGTGGACAACGCCATCATCATCGGGTTCAACGTCAAGCCGGCCGAGCGCGTTGCCGAACTGGCGGACCGTGAGGGCGTTGACATGCGCTTCTACTCGGTCATCTACGGTGCCATCGATGACATTGAACTGGCCTTGAAGGGCATGCTCAAGCCCGAATACGAGGAAGTCCAGCTGGGCACCGCGGAAATCCGCGAAGTGTTCCGCTCCTCGAAGTTCGGCAACATTGCCGGCTCGATTGTCCGCTCCGGCATCATGCGCCGCAACGCCAAGGCGCGGGTGCTTCGTGGCGGAAAGGTCGTGGGCGAGAACCTCACCGTTGACTCGCTCAAGCGCTTCAAGGACGACGCCACCGAAGTCCGCACGGACTTCGAATGCGGCATCGGCCTGGGTTCGTTCAACGACCTGCAGGTGGAGGACATCATCGAAACGTTCGAGATGCGCGAGAAGCCGCGCGCCTAGTCCCCGCCAAGCCGGCTGGGCGCCCTTCCGGGGGCGTCCGGCCGGCTTTGCATTCCCCGATACGAATCCCCTGAAGAGGAGAGCACCATGGCTGATTCAGCCCGCGCGGCCAAACTCGCCCAGCGCATCAAGGTTGTCGTGGCCGAAGGCCTGCGCAGCCGGGTCAAGGACCCGCGCGTCGAAGGCATCACCGTCACTGATGCCCGCGTTACGAACGACCTGCAGCACGCCACCGTCTACTACACCGTCTTTGGCGATGAGACGGCCCAGTCGGAGGCTAAAACCGGTCTGGAACGCGCCAAGGGCGTGCTCCGCGCCGAGGTCGGCAGGAACATCACGGTACGCCTGACACCCACCCTGGAATTCGTGGCCGATGAAATTCCGGTCAACGCCTCCAACCTTGAAGCACTGCTCCGCGAGGCCAAGGAACGCGATGCCAAGCTGGCTGAACTCTCGGCCAATGCCGAGTTTGCCGGGGAGGCAGACCCGTACAAAAAGGACGAGGACGAAACTGAAGAGCGCTAAGGTCCCGCCCGGCACGACAGCGGGCCGCCACCTCTTGGACGAAAGGTGGCGGCCCGCCGCCATGCCTGTGTCCGGCGGCACTGGCGCGCAGGGAGCGTGGCGCCGAAAGCGCGGCCGCGAACCGATATACTTCAAAGCGTGCTTTCTGGACTGGTGATCGTTGACAAACCGCAGGGATGGACCAGCCATGACGTGGTTGGCCGGATGCGGAGGCTTGCGGGCACCCGCAAAGTGGGCCACGCCGGCACGCTGGACCCCATGGCGACGGGCGTTCTGGTGGTGGGCGTGAACAAGGCAACCCGCCTTTTGACCTACATTGTGGGCACGTCCAAGACGTATGAAGCCACCATCCGGCTCGGAGCTGCCACGGTCACGGACGACGCCGAAGGCGAGCCCACGCAGTTCGCCCCCACCGACGCCGTCACCGACGCCGCCATCCGCGCCGGAATTGCGGCACTCACCGGATCCATCAGCCAGGTGCCCAGCAGTGTCAGCGCCATCAAGGTCAACGGCGAACGCGCCTACGCCCGCGTGCGTTCCGGCGAGGACGTGACGCTGGCTGCCCGCCCCGTCACCATCCACTCCTTTGAAGTCCGCGGCATCCGCCGCGGCTTGTACGATGCCGGGGAACATGCCGGGGCACAGTACCTTGACGTGGACGCCACGGTGGAGTGCTCCTCCGGCACCTACATCCGTGCCCTGGCCCGCGACCTCGGCGCTGGGCTGGCCGTGGGCGGCCACCTGACAGCGCTGCGGCGCACCACGGTGGGACCGTATTCCATCAGCCAGGCACGCACGCTCGAGCAGCTCGGTGACAACCTGGAAATCCTCAACATCGCCGACGCTGCCCGGGCCCTGATGCCCGTCCGTGAACTGACGGGCGCCGAAGCCGTGGAACTGTCCTTTGGCCGCCGCATCGCCGCCAGCCCGGAGGGCCTGCACACGGCCGCGAACCCCGCGGCGGCGTTTGCCCCCGACGGCACGCTCACAGCCCTGCTGGCGGACGCCGGCAAATACGCCAGACCGGTTCTGGTCTTCCCGCAGGAACACGCCCAGTGACCGTCGACGGCTGGTTTTATGCGGGCCTGGTGGTGGGCCTGGCCTCGAGTGTCATTTGCGTTGCCGCGGCGGTGACGAAGAAGAAACCGAACGACATCACCTTGCTGTCGCTGGCCGGCGTCGAACTTTTCATCATCGTGTACGCGGTGGCTTCACTCATCCGCCTGACCTCGGGCGAGTCGCTCGTGGGGGCGGGCTGGGAGTTCTGGGGGTACATGCTCACGGCCGCCGTCCTCCCCGTGGCCGGCTTTTACTGGGCCATGATGGAACGCTCCTTCTGGTCCAACTACGTGATGGGGGCGGTGGGCGTCACCGTAGTGGTCATGCTGGCCCGGATGGCACAAATTTGGTACGGGCTGGGCCCGGCCGCACAGCACTTACAACCTGGAATTGGACAATGAAGAACCCACTGAACCACGCCACAGCCGCCCCCGCACCCGGAAGGACCACGGGCGCCGGCCGGCTGCTGATCACCGTTTACGGCATCTTCGCCATCTCTGCCAGCGCCCGCGCCGGCTACCAGATCGCCACACAGTTCAATGACGCACCCATCGCCTACCTGCTGTCGGCGTTCGCCGCGGCCGTGTACATCCTGGCCACCATTTCCCTGGCACGCCCGGGCCATGCATGGGCCGTGAGCGCCACCGTGGCGATTTGCATTGAACTCGCGGGCGTACTGGTCGTGGGCCTGCTGAGCATGCTGGACGCCCGGGCGTTCCCGCATGCCACCGTATGGAGCATGTTTGGGCGCGGCTACGGCTTTGTGCCGCTGGTGCTGCCGTTTATTGGACTGTGGTGGCTGTACCGCCACCGCGCGGCAGCCGCCAAGTGAGCGCCCCCGCCGTGGACCTCCCGACGCCGGCACTGCGACTGGCCGCGGGACCCACCGCCCTGCGACGCTTCACCGCCGGCGACGCCGCCGAATTCGCCGCCATCCACCACGACCCGCTCAACGTCAAATGGGCCGGTGCGGACGCCGGGATGAGCGCCGAGCGGGCCGCCGCGCTCATCCAAGGCCCCGTTGACGACGGCTGGGACGACGGCTCACTGCTGCGCTTTGCCATCGTTGAACGGCTCGATGCCGGGGAACAGGTCGTTGGCACGATCAGCCTCCAGGACGTCCGCCGCACCCCCGGCGGCGGTGCCGCCTCCGTCGGCATCAAACTGCTGGCTGCCGGCCGGGGACGGGGGAGCGGCCAACGCGCGGTCGGGCTGGCCTGCGACTACGCCTTTGGCACCCTGGGACTGGAAGTGCTGCACTGGCGCGCCACCGTGGGCAACGCCCCCAGCCGGGCGTTGGCGGAACGCTGCGGTTTCACGCTGGCCGCCGAGATTCCCGGCTTCGGCCACGTGGACGGGCAGGTGGCCAGCGGCTGGCTGCTGGTCCGCGAAGCCGAACCAAGGCCCGGCCCGGCGGAACTGGACACGCGAACCGTGGTGCCGCGCCTGGGCGACGGCTCCGTGGTGCTGCGTGCGCTGCAGGCTGCCGACGCCGCGCAGCTGGTCGCCAACTGCACCAACGCCGAGGCGGTACGCTGGACCACCGTCCCGCTGGGTTACACGCGCGACCACGCCGACCACTTCATCAACACCATCACCCCTGACGGCTGGCGCAGCCGCAAGACACTGACCTTTGCCGTGGCGGACCCCGCTTCGAACCGGCTCCTGGGCACGGTGGACCTGCAGTGCAAGCATCCGGGTGCGGCCGCAGTCGGCATCAACTTCGGCGAGCACGCCCGCGGCACCGGCGCAGCGGAAGACGCGGTCCGGCTGCTGGCCGACTACGCGTTCAACCAGTTGAACCTGAGCTACCTGCACTGGTCGGCGCTGGTGCCCAACTGGGGAAGCCGCAAACTGGCGTGGAAGCTTGGCTTCACCTTCGAGGGCCAGATCCGCGGGCAGTTCAACGACCGCGGCACGCCGGCGGACCGCTGGATACTGTCCCTGGCCGCCAACGATCCGCGCACGCCCCAGACGCCGTGGGACGGACCGGCAGCCCCAAGGCGGTAACCTTGAAAAAGTCTGACCGGAGGCAGCCTGCCGGGCACGGAAAAGCTAGAGGACAAGTAGTGCACATTTGGAACTCACTGGAGCAGGTCCCGCGAGGGTTCGGCCCCTGCGTGGTCGCGCTGGGAAACTTTGACGGGCTGCACCGCGGGCACCAGCAGGTGCTGGGCCAGGTCAAGGCCGAAGCCGTGCGGCGCGGCGCGCAGGCCGTTGCCCTGACCTTTGACCCGCACCCGGCCCGGGTGCACCGCCCGGAGACCGCGCCGGCCCAGATCATGGGCCTGGCGGACAAGCTTGCCGCCATGGAAAAGCTGGGCATGGACGGCGTGCTGGTGGTCCCCTACACGCTGGAATTCGCCCAGCAGACTCCGGAAGAGTTTGTCCGCAACGTCTTCGTTGACACCCTCGGCACCTGCGCCGTGGTGGTCGGCCACGATGTCCGGTTCGGCAAGGGAAACGCCGGGGACCTCGGCGCCATGGTGGCGCTCGGCACCCAACTCGGGTTCGACGTCGTGCCGGTCGATGATGAGGGGCATGACCGACGCTGGTCCTCCACCTGGGTGCGGGAGGCACTGGCCAGGGGCGACGTCGCCACCGCCGCCCAGGTCCTGGGACGCTGGCACAACATGAGTGGGGAAGTGGTGCACGGCGCAGCGCGGGGCCGGGCGCTGGGATTCCCGACGGCGAACCTTTCGCCGGACGCCTGCGGCATCATCCCGGCCGATGGCGTGTATGCCGGCTGGCTGACGGACGACGACGGCCACCGCTGGCGGGCTGCGATCTCCGTCGGCTCCAACCCCACCTTCGTGGGCGTCGACCGGCAGGTTGAGGCGTTTGTCATTGGCCGTCCCGAGGAGCCTGTTGAGGCGTTCGACCTGTACGGCCGGCACGTGGTGGTCGAGTTTGTGCGGAGGCTGCGCGGCATGGTTGCCTACACGGGCCCGGAAGCGCTCATTGAGCAGATGCACCAGGACGTGGACCAGAGCCTGGAAATACTGTAGGAATCCCCTGTGCGCCGAAAGGGCGCCCACTTCGACTTAACGCCGTCGTCTGCCGTAAACTAGGGGATTGAGTCCGGCTGCAGTCCGTGGTGGCTGGATTCTGCCGTGTTCGGGGAATTCCCAGGGATACGGTGACACCACGTTCACGGCACATCAATAGGAGTTGTTTGTGGCACTTGAAGCCGCTGTAAAGCAAGAAATCATGCAGGCATTCGCAACCAGCGAAGGTGACACTGGTTCGCCTGAGGTCCAGATCGCGATGCTCTCACGCCGCATCCTGGATTTGACCGAACACCTGAAGATGCACAAGCACGACCACCACACCCGCCGTGGCCTCATGGGCCTGGTTGGACGTCGCCGTCGCCTGCTTGGCTACCTGAAGGACACCGACATCACCCGCTACCGTACGCTCATCGAGCGCCTCGGCCTGCGCCGCTAACCTGTGAAACGAGGCGGCCTCCCCCGTGCTGCGGGGGAGGCCGCCTTCACAGCATTGATGCGAAACAGTATTGACGCGAGCCGGCACGCATCCGCGCACCGGCCCGCAGCTTGAACTAAGGAACACCACCTTCCGCCGCACATTCGCGGTCCTCGGTAGTGGTCTCCGGGAACGGCCCCGCAGGGCGCCCGTGGACCTCGATCGAAGACCGGGTGTTGAACGGGTCCCCACAGCATGCTTCGGTGGGGGTGCCTGGGCCGGCGGGGGAGAGTTTCCTGCGGTGCAGGCGTTTAGAACACCTACAAGGAAATGGAGGTGACTCTCTATGGAGGGTCCCGAGATTCAGTACGCAGAGGCCGTCATTGACAACGGCCGTTACCGGCCGCCTTGCCCAGCAGGCCGCCGGATCCGCGATGGTCTACATCGACGAAGACACCGTCATGCTCTCGGCCACCACGGCTGGCAAGCACCCGCGTGAAGGCTTCGACTTCTTCCCGCTGACCGTCGATGTGGAAGAGCGCATGTACGCCGCCGGCCGCATCCCGGGCAGCTTCTTCCGCCGCGAAGGCCGCCCGTCCACGGACGCCATCCTGGCCTGCCGCCTCATGGACCGCCCGCTGCGCCCCGCCTTCAAGAAGGGCCTGCGCAACGAGGTCCAGATCGTGGTCACCATCCTCGCAATCAACCCGGACGTGCTCTACGACGTCGTTGCGATCAACGCCTCCTCGATGTCCACCCAGCTTTCCGGCCTGCCGTTCTCCGGCCCCATCGGCGGTGTCCGCGTCGCCCTGGTCGACGACGGCAACGGCGCCCAGTGGGTTGCCTTCCCGAAGCACTCCGAGCTGCAGAACGCAGTCTTCAACATGGTGGTGGCCGGCCGCGTTGCCGGTGACGATGTTGCCATCATGATGGTGGAAGCCGAAGCGACGGACAACTCCTGGAACCTCATTAAGGAACAAGGCCACCAGGCCCCCACCGAAGAGGTTGTGGCAGAGGGCCTCGAGGCCGCCAAGCCGTTCATCAAGGCCCTGTGCGACGCGCAGGCCGACCTGGCTGCCCGCGCCGCCAAGCCAACCGTCGAATTCCCGGTCTTCCTGGACTATGAGGACGACGCCTTCACCGCCGTCGACGCCGCTGCCGCTGCCAAGCTGGCCCAAGTCTTCTCCATCGCCGACAAGCAGGAGCGCGACACCGCTTCGGATGTCTTGAAGGACGAGACGGTGGCCGCCCTGGCAGGGGACTTTGAGGGCCGGGAGAAGGAGCTCTCCGCAGCCTTCCGCGCCGTCACCAAGCAGGTCATCCGCCAGCGCATCCTCACCGAGCAGGTCCGCATCGACGGTCGCGGGCTGACGGACATCCGCCAGCTCACGGCCGAGGTTGAGGTGCTCCCGCGCGTTCACGGTTCCGCGATCTTCGAACGCGGCGAAACCCAGATCATGGGTGTCACCACGTTGAACATGCTCAAGATGGAACAGCAGATCGACTCGTTGAGCCCCGTCACGCGCAAGCGTTACATGCACAACTACAACTTCCCGCCGTACTCCACCGGTGAAACCGGCCGCGTGGGCTCGCCGAAGCGGCGCGAAATCGGCCACGGCGCCCTGGCCGAGCGGGCCATCGTGCCCGTGCTGCCCTCGCGCGAAGAGTTCCCCTACGCCATCCGCCAGGTCTCCGAGGCCCTGAGCTCCAATGGTTCCACCTCCATGGGCTCCGTCTGTGCATCGACCCTGTCGCTGCTCAACGCCGGCGTTCCGCTGAAAGCGCCAGTGGCCGGCATCGCCATGGGCCTGGTCTCCGACCAGGTGGACGGCCAGACCCGCTATGCGGCCCTGACCGACATCCTCGGCGCCGAAGATGCCTTCGGCGACATGGACTTCAAGGTTGCCGGCACCTCCGAGTTCGTCACGGCCATCCAGCTGGACACCAAGCTCGACGGGATCCCGGCCTCCGTGCTGGCTGCTGCCCTGAAGCAGGCCCGTGAAGCCCGCCTGCACATCCTCAGCGTCCTCAACGCCGCCATCGACGTCCCGGACGAGCTCTCCGAGTTTGCGCCACGCGTCATCGCGGTGAAGATCCCCGTTGATAAGATCGGCGAGGTCATTGGGCCCAAGGGCAAGATGATCAACCAGATCCAGGAAGACACCGGCGCCGACATCTCGATCGAAGATGACGGCACGGTCTACATCGGTGCAACGAACGGCCCCTCCGCGGATGCCGCCCGTTCAGCAATCAACGCCATTGCGAACCCGCAGGTCCCGGAAATCGGTGAACGCTACCTGGGCACTGTTGTCAAGACCACCACGTTTGGCGCGTTTATTTCACTCACGCCGGGCAAGGACGGCCTGCTGCACATCTCCGAGTTGCGCAAGCTCTCCGGTGGCAAGCGCGTTGACAACGTTGATGACGTTGTGGCCGTTGGCCAGAAGATCCAGGTGGAAATCACCAAGATCGACGACCGCGGCAAGCTGTCCCTTTCCCCGGTTGTCGCGGGGGAAGAGAACGCTGATGAAGCCATGACCGAAAGCGCTGCTGAATAATTCATGGCGATCACCCTATTGCCGCTGATCTCCGCTGCCGACGGACCGGCCCGGACGGAATCCACGCTCATCTCGGGCACGGTGGGAGGCGCTGCGGTGCGCCGCTCCGTCCTGCCCGGGGGGGTGCGGGTCCTGACCGAGTCCATGCCGGGGCAGCGTAGCGCGACAATCGGGTTTTGGGTCGGTGTTGGCTCCCGGGATGAATCCGAGGGCCAACACGGCTCGACCCACTTCCTTGAACACCTGTTGTTCAAGGGCACCGGACGCCGGACCGCGTTGGAAATCGCCTCCGCCTTTGACCAGGTGGGCGGGGAATCCAACGCGGCCACGGCCAAGGAAAGCACCTGCTACTACGCACGCGTGCTTGACACCGACCTGCCCATGGCCATCGACGTCATCGCCGACATGGTCACCTCCGCCGTGCTGGATCCGGCGGAGCTGGAGCAGGAGCGCGAGGTCATCCTGGAGGAAATCGCCATGGACAGCGATGACCCCACCGACGTCGCCCACGAAAAGTTTGCCGAGGCCGTCCTGGGCCGCCACCCCCTGGGCCGCCCCATCGGGGGCACGCCGGAGGCCATCAAGGCCGTGCCGCGGGAGTCCGTCTGGGGCCACTACCGCAAGCACTACCGGCCCGAGACCCTTGTCATCACGGCTGCCGGCGGCCTGGACCACGACGCCGTCTGCGACAACGTTCTCGCTGCCCTGCGCACCGCGGGCTGGTCCCTGGACGACGGCGCCTCCCCGGCCCCGCGCCGCGACTGTGAACCCGCTTCCATCAATGGAACGGCCGGACTGCACGTGGTCACCCGCCAGGTGGAACAGGCCAACATCATCCTGGGCTGCCCGTCGCTGACAGCAACCGACGAACGCCGCTACGTCATGAGCGTGCTGAACTCAATTTTGGGCGGAGGCATGTCTTCGCGCCTGTTTCAGGAGATCCGGGAGAGGCGCGGACTGGTGTACTCCACCTATTCCTTCGCTTCCTCCTACGCGGATGCCGGCTATTTCGGGATGTACGCCGGCTGCTCACCCCAAAAAGTGGGCCAGGTCATCGGCCTGCTGACCGCCGAGCTGGAAAAACTGGCGGCGGACGGGATCACCGAGGCAGAGCTGGCCAAGGCATGGGGACAAATGTCCGGCGGCATCGTCCTGGCCCTTGAAGACACCGGCTCGCGCATGTCACGCCTTGGGCGGGCGGAACTGGTGGCCGGCGAGTTCCTCGACATCGACGAGACCCTCGGCCGCATCCGTGCCGTCACGCCGGACCAGGTGAAGGGGCTGGCGCGCGAACTTGCCGCGGCGCCGCGCACCATCACCGTGGTTGGCCCGTTCGAGGAATCCGAGACCTTCGGCCTGTAGCCATCCGCGCGAGCATGGTGCGCAATACCGTGCGGACAAGCCTGAGCCTGCTGCGGCCGGGGCGGAGCCCCGCGCTCAGACACCGCCGCCACGGCTCCGGGAATGTGCCGGCCACATTCAACTCTGCTCGTGACCGGCCACCTACCCTCCACTGTCACCGGGCCAATATCCTGCGCTTGCTGGACGGCGGCGCGCCTATTCGATGCCGGCCCGCTCCACGATGCGTGTCTTGGGCCCTTCCGCCAGTGCCGGTGAGGCAGCCGGCGTCGACCACACCTGTGCCCGAAGACGGCCAAGGAATGCCGCCGCCTCGCCGGAGGTGGCAAAGTCCAGGTCCAGCACCACGTAGTGCTCGTCCCCGACGGGTCGAAACAACCGCTCGGCCAGCACTCCAGAGGCCGCCCGACCCAACGGATCGGCGTCGTAAGCGTTCCTCCACATTGCAAAATCCTTGATCCCATGTTCTATCTGCAGGGTAAACATGCCCTTTCCTTTCCGCTATTCCCAACTTCCTCACGGTAGGTCTTTGTGCCACGCTATGACATCCCATAAATCTGGGGGCCGGCAGAAACCCTTCCAGGCTGCACAATGCGCGCATACTTGAGGGATGGTCGGCCATTGGGCAGTGCGTGGCAGCCAGGACCGGGTGAAGGCGCTCGCCCGTGAGTGCCTGGGCAGCCACGCGTACCGTCAGGCAGTGCGCCAGGAGTTGCAGGCCCTTGCCGGCCATGACGCATGGGTGTGGGCGCTGTCGGATCCACGCACGACGGTCGGCATTGCCCCTATGGCGGAGGTGCCGTGCCCGCAAGAACTCCCGCTGCTCATTGCGCTGAAGTACCAGACGCACGTCAACCGGTGGACGGAGCTGGCCGCCGGCCCGTCCCCGGCAGCCTCCTTGAAGTCCGCGACCAGGGGCGAGCCGGCCGTCAGTGAATTGTGGGAGCGCGTGCTTTGCAGGTACGGAATCGTTGACGTCCTCTCGGTAATTTTTGCCGACCGATGGGGCCTCTGGGGTTGGCTAGACCTGTGGCGCGGCCCCGGCAGCCACGACTTTTCAGTGGAGGAAGTGCGGTGCATGGCGGTGGTGGCGTCAGAGGTCACCGCCGGCCTGCGTGAGTGCTCCGCCCGCGAGTTTCAAGCTCGCGGCAACGAAGGACAAGGCGGGAACGCCACAGGGCACCGCCAGGCCGTACTGGTCCTGGCCGATGACCTGTCCGTTGTCAGTCAGACGGAGTCTGCCGCGCTTTGGCTCGATCTGCTGCAGCGGGGCCCCCGGCCGCACCATGGCATCCCGGCAGAGGTGTTGAATGTGGCCGCGCAACTGCTGGCACAGGAACGTGGCGTTGATGCCCATCCAGCCCGCTCTTGCGTGCATGTCGGCAAGGGTGTTTGGGCAAGCTTGTCGGCCGCCCGCATGAGGACGCCGTCGTCGGGAGCGACCGCGCCGATCGCCGTAACCGTCCAAGATTGCCTTCCGTCCGAGCGGATTGCCGTCTTCGAACGCAGTTTCACTCTCAGTCCGCGCGAGTGCCAGTTGCTGGAGCTGACCGCCTCCGGGCTGGACACCACGTCACTGGCCCGGGAGCTGGCCGTCAGCAAATACACGGTTCAGGACCAATTCAAGTCGCTCTTTGGAAAGTGCAGTGTCCAAAGCCGGGGCGCCCTACTGGCCATGGCGCTTGGTCCCCTGGCGCCCGGCGGTCCTTGAACTGCGCGTTGCCCGACGGCAAGCGGCGGCAACGACCACGCGTCCGAGGCTTCCCCTCCGTTGAGGTTTTAGATCATGACGTCATCATCTGAAACCTCAACAAGGTGGGGGCCGAATCTGTCATGATCCGCAGGGCAGCCCATCGAGGCCCCTCGCGTCTGGGCCGGGTTTTGTCGGAAATGGTTGTCCACAGATTGGGTGTTGGCGGCCTTTTTTCACTTGCGTGTCAGTCCATCCATATAAACTAGG
>CAJDTM010000078.1_pt1 | contig 12936 bp, 10 predicted proteins | sample 7389831 | NCBI WGS metagenome assembly CAJDTM01 (sample SAMEA7055656, study PRJEB34461) | soil metagenome | biome: terrestrial ecosystem; feature: Peninsula; material: soil | place: Antarctica | collected 2016
CCGCCGGCGAGGTTGCCGATCACGCTTCCTACCGCCTGGGCGAGTCCGAAGACGCCGAAGTGGGATGCTATGGATCCTGTTGCGGCGAAGTCAGCGGTGACGGCATTCATGACCGGTTGCGAAAGGACCTGGCCAATGGTGAAAATCCCTACCCCGACGATGAGCCCTGCCACTGACCCCCAGAGCCCCATAACGGCGATGCCGGTTCCAAGGGCTGCCGCGCTGAGGCCCAGAATTCTGCGTGGCGACAGGTGGCGGGAGGCAAAGCCGGTGAGGGGAAGCATGACGGCAACCATGAGAACGGCACTTCCGGTGTAGACAAGTCCCACTCCCAGCGGGCCGGGAAGGACGTCGCCCGCCCTCACTGGCACGACGAGGTACAGTTGCGAAATCAGCAGCCAGAGTCCGGCTGCCAACGCACAGTACCGGACGAACCTCCTGTTCGAAAGTACCGTCCGTATGCTCATGGGAGGGCTTTTCTGCGCGGAAAGCCCCGATGGCAGACCCAGCACCGTAAAGACGAACGCCAGGAAAAATAGGGACGCTGCACCCAGGCTGACCCATTGGAAATTGAGTCCGGCGAGCAGGCCGCCGGCCATGGGTCCGATAATGAACCCGAGATTGGAGACCATCTCACGGGTCGAATAGATGCGCAGCGGGTCCCTTCCCTCGGCCAGCGCGGAGTATGCTGCATAGCTGGCGGGGTGGAAGAGTGCCCCGCCCAGCCCTGTCAGAACGGATGCGACCACGAGCAGCGGGGCAGAGTGGACTGTGCCGAGCATGGCAAATCCGACGGCGCGAATCAGCACACCCACGGCTATGGCCGTCTTGTAGTTGACGCGGTCAGCAACCCAACCGGCCAGCGGCATGAGCCCGTTTTGTGACGCTGTGCGCACGGCGGTGATGACACCGACGAAGGCGATGGTGAGTGAGAGGTTTTCCAGGAAGTGAACGGCCAGCAGTGGGATGAGCATGTAGAAGCCGACGGCCATGGTGAAGGTATCGGCATAGAGCACCCAGAGGGCTTTGGACGTTTGACGTGGGACTCGGGGTGGCCGGCTCACCGTCGTCGTGGGCTGTCGCGTGGGGTACCCCACAAAATGACTCCTAGGTAAATTGGGACAGAAATTCCGACAAAGGGTATAAGGGTTGGCAGGGCAACGCAGATGAGGAGGACGGTGGCCAGCACTACCAGCATTTCCAGGGACTGGAGAGGCCTGGCAATGAGAAGTGTGACTGCCGTGCGGATCCACTGGCGCGCCGTCCCGTCCCGTTCCTGCGCTGCAGCCACGGGTATGGCAAACAGTGCAAGGCTTACGACGGCACCAATGGGGATCACGGCGGCGGAGAAGATGATTGCCGGTTGCGGGCCGCCGGCACCTGTCAGTTGGGTCAGCAGGAAGACCATGTCCACAACGAGTATCACGATCAGCACGAGGGAAACCAGTCCGACGATCAGGCTCCGGCGCCATGTTGCCCCGAATTCCCGAAACGTGTTCGTGAAAACAGCGTCGTCGCCGGTCTCGCGCCAGGTGGAGAACGCCCGTGCCAAGGCAATGGCGGCCGGGACCAGCGTGACCAGCGGCAGCGCCAGGATGAACGCGGCAACCCCTCCGAGCACAATATTCGCCGGATAGGAGAGGAAGCCGAGCATTTTCAGTTCCCAGCGCTGCCGAGGTTGTGCCGTCACGAGGATCGAACCGCCAGGGAGTCGATGCGGGAGCGGGCGGCGACACCGGATCCAGCCAGATCCGGATCGGTGCAGTCCGGGCTCCCGCCGTCCAGGTCGATGGCTATTTCCTCCACTTTGCCGCCCAGCGTGACCTTGACCGTAATGACGCGATCGGCGGTGCTCGCCTCGATGTCAGCCGAGTCGTGGTCGTTCCAGGCCCTTGGCTCCAGCACCGTCACGAAGCGTGTGGACGTCGTTTTTTCTGCCGTGCGTTTGAGCGTGTACTGCACTTTTTCGATCGCGAGGCCGGGAGTGGAAGACGTCGGGTTGGCATGGATGACTGTCCGGACGACTTCACTCTTGCCGGCGCCATCGAGGGCGGTGATCTGCAATTTGCCGCGCCCCGCCTCCGCCATCCAGGTGGAGGGGCCTGTTTGCCGGGCCGGGTTTTGGGTTTGAAGCAGCATCGTCCAGGATCTGGCGTCGTGCGCTTCGAGGTCGTCGACGACGACCACGATTCCGCGGGGGGACATCACCAGATGACGCTTGACCTTCGTCAGGCCCAGCGACCGGTCATACATGGCCGTGGTGTCACTGACCGCATGCATCCAGCCTCCGGCCAGGGTCGCCGCTGTGATGCGCGCACTGAATTCGTGGCCGAGATTCTCGAACACATGATAGCGGTCCTCATTCACGAACCCGTGCCCGTCAACAAGAATTGAATTGTGGTGCTCGGTTCGTTTCCTGGATGAATATCCCTCATCCAAGGCCAGATAGGCATGGTGCCCGATGAGCACGAACGAACCGGCGTCAGGGTGGTGGTGCCCTGCATTCAGGGTGGTCCAATTCTTTTCCTGCTTGATCCGATGTGACGCTTCCCAGGCCTTGTGGCCGCCGCCGGGGGATGATTTGAAGGAGACCATGATGGCGTCGTCGCCCCAGGAAGTCCGGGCGGCAATGAGGCCGAGGTCCTTGAAATACCGGCTGGTCGGCAGCTTTTCGGGTCCGCTGGACGGGGCGGAGGGATCGAACCACAGAAATTCCTGGTACGCCTCGGCGCGCACGCCGGGCTTCACACCACTTTCATAGGCCTCGCGCCAGAAGAACTCGTTCGCCACTTTGTCCGCCAGCCATTGGGCTTGCGGGATTCGGTATTCGGAGGCGAGCTTGTAGTACATGGCTACCGGGTGTCCGCTGCGCCGGTCGTGGCAGTCACCGTGGTCAATGATGCGTTCGAAGTCCGGCGCTGCCTGGTAGAGCCGGTACCAGAAGGTTTCCCTCAGGTAGTCGCTGGTGGCGAACCAGTCGATTCCTTCGGCGTCCTTGAGGATATCGAGGTAGCTGACGAGCCACGGCACCCCGTAGCGCCAGTACACCACTCCTTCGTTGTTGGAGCCGTCTTCGGGGAGCATGGACAGGACGGTGGCGAAGTTGTCCTTGGCCCGCTCGGTCCATTCCAGGGTCTCCGGGTACTCTTCACGCAGGACATATCCGGCCGTGGCCAAGCCTGCATAACAAATCCAGTTGTGGTTCTGCCAATAGGATGAAGACCACCAACCACCCTCACTTTCGACGGCGAACTCGTAGAGCTTGCGGCCCTGAAGCAGGAGCTTCTCCCGCAGCGCAGCGCGTTCCTCCGCCGGCAGCGCGTCGCCGGCCCATGAGTATGCCAGGGAAAGCCCGTGCAGCAGCCATCCGGCATCGAGGTCGTGATCGGGCATGTTCGCCCTGCCCCAGTGGGGGAAGGCCAGCGGCGGTGCCAGCCAGCGGCGCAGCTCGCTCAGGTAATGGTCCTGTCCGGTCATCCTGTAGGCCAGGGCAAGGTTGGCGGCCGCCTGACCAAAGTAGGTGATCGATGCCAGCGGGTGCTCTTGGGGCAGCGATTCGCCAGTGTAGCGTTCGCATTCTTCCAGAAGGCGGCGAAACTGGGGGCTGCGCACGCCGGCGCTCTCATCACGCAGCCGTTCCTCGTGTCCGGCAAGCAGAAGTGGTCGGGTCATCAGGGCACCTCGATGGTAGTGGCTTCCTCCGAAGAGGAAAGAACGTGAATGGAAGAAACTTCGTTCCCGGCGAACCGGATATCGACGCTGGCCGGGTGGTTCGCGGGGTCGAAGGAATAGACGGACACAAAGGTCACGTCGCGGGCCTTCGCCTGCCAGTCCGCGACGGGAACAATGACTGACGGGTCATCGGAGGGGCCGCGGCCCGGGCCCACGAGCAACGCCGCGGACACCGACGCACGATGGAACCCGACCACCCCGGCGGCCTCCTCCGAGCCGGCAGTGGGCCCGCCTGCCGGACCGGTCCAGGTGGAGGTGGTGACTTCGCCGCAAGTTTGCAGCGTGATCCCCGCCGCGGGGCGCAACGCCAGCGCCATGTCATGGTCCCGGCCGTCGTGAGCGGTGACGCGCATGATGTCGATGAGCAGCCCTTCACGGAGCATGACTTCACGTCTGAGCGCCACGCCGGGTACGACGTCGTCAGCACGGGCGATCAGGCGCTGGCCGGCTACGTCCCAGAGGTCCATGCTTCCAGTGCCTGGGTGCTGGTCCTGGCCGTCGACCCGGACTGTGGGGTGGGCCGTTGTCCGGGCGTAGTGGCCGTGCCGCAGCGGGCTGGCATAGGGCGGCACTCCCGGCGCCGGCTGCCAAGGTTCCCGCCCGTAGAGGTAGAGGGCCAGTTTATCGAAGTGCCCGTGGGATCCCCCGTGGGGCCCGGCGTCGATGACGGCCTGGAACGTGTCGGCGTCATCCCGCAGCAGGGCGTAGCCGACGGTTGGAAAGTAGACGGAACCGCGGGATGCCGTGGCGGAGTCGACCGGACCGCCGTCGAACCAACCGGCCAGCAGGTCCTCGGGCTCGGACTCCTTGCCGCCGAGCTTGTTCCTGGCCCAACGGCCCACGGTGTCCAACCCGGATTCCTTGAACAGCTGTCCTGCCAGGACCACTATTTCCAGTACCTCACGGTGCATCGGGACTCGGTCGTAGGGTCCGTCATGCAGGATCGGCAGGCGGCCGTCCGGAGCGGCTATTTCCGCCAGTACCCGCACCATCGCCGCCAGACGTTCCAGAACGTCCGGAGGAAGATCCGCCGGCACCATGCCGCGCAGGCCAAGCAGGTAGGCGCGCAGGACAAAGACATGGTAATAGGTGGAACCCTCCCATTCCCAGCCGTCATCACCGACGGCGATTCTGATGTGCTGGTAGCTCCACTTCATCCACTGTTGGGTTTCCACCGTTTCGCCGCAGCTCTGCAGCGCCCGCCCCAGCGACAGCCCCGCCGTGTTGAGCCAGGCAGTGTAATTGCTGCGCTCATCATTGCGGTCATCGACGAGAATTCCGCGGGCCGCGACGATTGTCTCGAGCAGCCCCTGAAGCATCTCAACGACGTCGCGGCCGACTTTGGCACCCTCTGCGGCATTGTTGAGAGAGATGACAGCATGGGCTGTCTGCACCGCCCATTGGGCTTCAGTCAGCGCCTGGGAGAAGAGTTTTCCCTTGAGCATCCACTCCTCGCTGCCCACGTTCCATCCGCTGCGGCTCACGTCCTTATAAAAGGACGCATATTCAGCGAGGATTTGGTGGGCCCTTTGGTGAAGCTCTTCCGTCTCGCCAGACGGGGCGCGACGGGCCAGGAAGTGGGCCTCGCGTGCCAGTGCCTGGTGTTGGTAGACAAGCCAGGCCGCAGCATAGGGTTCCCCGGTCAGCTCGCAACCGTGGGGGCAGGGATGAACGCCGTTGCGTTCGGGTTCCAGTTCGGTTCCGTGCGTTGGACAGACGTAGTCGTGCCACCAGCCGCCGCGTTGGAAGGGCACGATGCTCATCGGAAGTTCAGTCCTCCATTGATGTCGATGACCTGTCCCGTGACATATGAGGAGAGGTTGGAGCCCAGGAAGACGGTGACCCCTGCAACGTCCTCGACGGTTCCGGCACGGCCCAAGGGAATGCCTGAGACGATGCCGGCCTGGGCGCTGGCCGGTGTGAAGGCATCGTGGAACGGGGTGTCACCGATAAATCCTGGCGCCAGGGCGTTCACGGTGATCCCCTGCGGTGCAAGTTCCTTCGCCATGCCGCGGCACAACCCGATGACAGCCGCCTTGGCGGCGGCGTACGCTGCCGAGCCGGTGCCCCCGCCATTTTCCGCAGCCAGGGACGCCATCATGACAATCCGTCCGGCATCGGACTTGCCCAGGTGCGGGACTGCGGCGCGGTTGACGAAGAAGGCGGTGGAAACGTTGAGGGCGAAGACCTTCTGCCAGTGTTCATCGCTCATGTCGGCTATCGTGGACCGTCCCACGAGATGGCCGGCGTTGTTGACCACGATGTCCAGACCTCCCAGATGCTCCACGGCGTCAGCCACCACCCGGTCGGCCTGGCCTGAATCGGTCAGATCGCCTTGGACCGCGATGGACTGCCGTCCCAGCGCTTTGATCTCGTCAACAACGTTGCTGGCGCCCAGGTCGCTATTCGCGTAATGGACGGCCACGTCGGCGCCGGCACGGGCCAGTCCCAGTGCAATGGCAGCACCGATTCCCTGTCCCGCCCCGGTGACGAGGGCACGGCGGCCGGTGAGGTCTGCATTCATGGTGTTTGTTCCTAATTCCATTGTCTGGGACACTTCTTTCCTACTTGATTCCGGCATTGGTAAATCCTTGGACGAAGTACTTCTGGGCGAATACGAACATCAGGACCATCGGGACGGTGGCCATCATGGTGCCCGCCATCAGGTAGTTCCACGAGGTATTGTCCAGCTGTTGAAACACTGCAAGACCAACCTGGATGACGCGGAGGTCGTTGCTTGAGGTGACCAGCAGGGGCCATAGAAAGTTGTTCCACGACTCCTGGAAAGTCAGCAACCCCACGGTGGCGATCCCCGGCTTGATCAGCGGTGTGTATATCTGGGCAAAAATGCGAAACTCGCCGACTCCGTCGATCCGCGCTGCCTCTTCGAGCTCTTTGGGCAGGGACAGGTAGAACTGGCGGAACAAGAAGATGGCCGCAGTGCTGAGGCCGCCGGGAATGATCAGCGCCCACCACGTGTCAAGCCAGCCGGTCCCGCCCTGCCCGAAGATGTCATTGCCACCGAACAGCGGCATGAATTTCACCATCAGGAACTGCGGAACGATCTTGGTGTAGGTGGGGATCATCAGCATCGCCACGAACGCGAGGAAGACGAATTCAGCGCCACGGAACTTGATCCGGGCAAAGGCATAGCCGGCCATGGCACCAAAGACCAGGGTGATGGCCGTATGGCCGATGGAGATGATCACACTGTTGCGAAAGTACAGGCCGAATGGTGCGGCGTCCAAGGCCGCAGCGTAATTCTCCCAGTGCCATTCGTGCGGGAAGAATGTGGCCGGGAACAAGGACAGCTCAGCAGAAGACTTCACCGAGGTGAAGAGCATCCAGATGAATGGAATGATCATTGCCATCGAGGCGACGAACATCAGAATGCCCAGGATGATCTTGTTCCGCCTGCGGACTGCAGACCTGCGCCGTCCTGGGGATGACGCCGTGGGACGCACGGTACCGGTCGTGGCTTGTAGGGTCTTCATCAGCTTTCCTCACGCGTTACCCGACGGCTGATCAATGTCATGACCAGAAGGAAGGCGAACAGGACTACGGACTGCGCCGAAGCCATGCCCATCTGGAACTTCTGGAACGCCGAACGATAAATTTCATACGTCATCATGGTGGTTGAGTTCGCCGGCCCTCCGTCGGTGAGGACGTAGATCTGGTCAAAGACCTGGAACGCGCCGATGATCGAGATGACAAGGACGAAAAATGTTGCCGGCTTGAGCATCGGCAGGGTGATGGCGAAGAACTTGCGCACCGCCGAAGCGCCGTCGACGGAGGCCGCCTCATAAAGGCTTTCGTCAATGTTTTGCAGTGCGGCGATATAGATCAGCATCTTGATGCCGATGCCCTGCCAGGCCCCTACGGCAATAACAGATCCCAGGGCCAGATCGGGATTGGCCAACCAGGCCTGTCCGGGGATGCCGAACACGGAGAGGAGTCCGTTGAGCAGGCCCTGCTGCGGATTGAAGATCAGCAGCCACACCATCGCAATCGCGACCGTCGCCGTCACATGGGGCAGGAAGAAGGCGGTGCGGTACCACTTTTGGAAGCGGAGGCCCTGGTTGAGCGCCACGGCGACGACCAGTGCAATTCCCATCGCCACAGGGACCGTCCAGAAGGTGTACACAACGGTGTTCCACGTGGCTTGGATAAAGACGGGGTTGTGGATGATTTCAATATAGTTATTGATCCCTATCCAGCGTGGAGCATTGAAGATGTTGTAGTCAGTCATGCTGAGCGCAAAGGTTGCAAGGACCGGTATTGCGCTCCACAGGCCGATGTGGATCACGGCGGGGGTGATCATTAGCCAGCCCGTACGTCGAAGCCTTCGCCCCTGCTGGGAGACTCGTCCACGTGCCGGTTTGGGCGTCCGGACCGCTACATTGCGCTGGCGAACATCCGGGTCTTGCTGCGTAGAACTTTGAGTAATGGTTTTCATGATGGTCTCATTTGTCTAGTCCCCATTGCCGCCCGGGTGGACCCCGGTTGGCAGCAATGGCGCGTTGCTAGTTCTTAATGGATTTCTCAAAGGCCGCCGCAAGATCATCCAAGGCCTTCTGCGGCGTAACTTTCTGAAGAAGCGCCGACTGGACGGTCGAACTGAAATCCCCTCGGATCTGAATCCAGTTTGCCGGTCCACCTTCGCGTTTGGCGGTGGGAAGGTTCTTCAGCGCAAACTGCACGAACCTGTTTGACTTCACATAGTCGGAGTCCAGCAGGGAGGTCTGCGCCGGAACGTTTCCCCGCTGCTTGTTCGCAGCCAGCGCAGGTCCTGCACTGGTCAGGAATTCCAAAAGGGCTTGGGCTGCCTTCGGATTCTTTGTCTTGGCCGACATCGTGGCAATGGTTCCGCCAAAGTACATGCCTGGCGCCGCGCCTGTAATTTCGAAGGGCTGGAGCTGATCAAGTATGCCGGGTGCGGAGTCCTTCGCCTGGGTCCACAAGTTGTTGTGCGCTATGCCCATGGCTGCCCGGCCGTTGAGGAGCGGGTTGACTGCGGCGCCGGGTGAGGAGTAGCCGAGGTCTTCGACCTTGTCCTTGTTGATCAGGTCGGTCATCAGTTGCAGGGCATCCACCCCTGCCTTGGAGTTGAATTCCGGCTTCGTCGAGTCGGCATTGAAAAGATTTCCCCCTGCTGAGAAGAGCATGGTCTCAAAGGCCTGCCGCGGATCGAGGGAGAGCATGTCGAAGCCGGCCTGCTTGAGCTTCCCGCTACTGTCCCGCACGGTCAATGCCTTGGACATCTTGACGAGTTCATCCCAGTTCTTCGGCGGGGATGTGAAGCCGGCCTTCTTCAAAAGGTCCATGCGGGCCACACCGAACCGGGTGTCCAGCATGATCGGCACGCCGTAGGTGGAGCCTTTCCACGTCCCTGCGTCGACGATGTTCGCCGGGTACGTTTTGAGCAGTTCATCGCGGGACAGGCCGGTCTTGCCCAGATCCGCCAGGATCCCCTGCGCCGCAAAGGTTTCCACCCACCCGACGCCCATGAGCATGACATCGGGAACTGCGCCGGAGACGATGGAGGTGGTGAGCTTTTCGTTCAGCTTGCTGTAGGTCGTGTAGTCAACATTGACCTTGACATTCGGGTACTTCTTGTAAAACTCCGGCAGGAGCGTGTCCTCCAGCAGCTTCTGCCCCGGCGTGCCTTCAAAGATCGGCGTGAGGAGCTTGACTTCGCCACTGACTCCCCCGGCAGACGACTGCCCGCCTCCGGGAGAGCAGGCAGCGGTGCCCATGGTGAGGGCAAGGGCAGCCGCGATGGCCACCACCTTGGTTTTCTTGAAATGCATCTTCATTTCCTGTCCCTTCAAGGGGTTGGGGGGTGTGGACGCGACACTGCTTCCAAGCCCGGGGTCGTTACCCCCATTCGTCCACAGTGAGGCAAGTCACTTTGGTGTAACGATGCACTGACACTACCTACAACGACGCCGCGGTGTCAAGGATGTTTCTCCGCAGCATTACTCAGAAGTGCCGTCGCGGCAATCTGTCTTTACTGATTGCGTGACTTCCATTTGATAAATCGATACAGTAAAAGAATCAACTGTCTGCATCCGCTGGCAAAGACACACGAAGGGGGTTCGAATGGGCCGCGTAACCATCCAGCAGGTGGCACGGGAGGCCGGGGTTTCGCCGAGCACCGTATCGAATTTTTTGAATGGGCGCCTGGATCGCATGGTCCCGGCGACGCGCGAGAGGATCGAGCGGACCATTACGAAACTCGGTTACCGGCCCAACCGTGCCGCCCGCCAGCTGCGAACTGGCAAAACGCAGACCATCGGCCTTATTGTGCCGTCCGTGGCGAATCCCTTCTGGGGTGCCTTCGCACACGAACTTGAGGTGGCAGCCCTGGCCGTGGGGTGTAGCGTACTGCTGTGCAACAGCGAGCGGGTTGCCGAGCGTGAACGGGAGTATGTTCAGGAACTGTGGGACAACGGTGTCCGGGGAATCGTCCTGTGCACCTCGCTGCCGTCGCTGGATCATCTTGCAGATCTTGTGAACCAGGGGCTGCAACTGGTCACTTTTGACCGCCCCGCCCAGCCCAACGACCCCCCCTCGGTCGTCAGCATCAGCATCAACAACGTTGTGGGCGGCTTTGTGGCAACCACACACCTCATCGAACTTGGCCATCGGCGCCTTTCCTTCGTGGCCGGATCATTGGCCTCCGTCAACAGGGCCGGACGCTACCGCGGCTTTGTCAGCGCGTTGGAGACAGCCGAACTGGACGTCAAGGACATGCCCACATGGTCCGGCAGCGAGGATGTCCCCTTCGGCGACGTCTTCGCAGCGGACGTGGGCCGTCGGGCAGCCCACTCGCTTTTTTCCGGGGACATGGAACCCCCCACCGGGGTGGTCGCCATCAACGACATGACCGCGCTCGGCTTCTGCCGGGGCCTGCGGGATTTGGGGTTGACGGTGGGCAAGGACGTATCAGTCGTGGGTTTCGATGACATCGTGTTGGCCGACCTTTATGACCCTCCGCTCACCTCGGTGCGCCAGCCATTGGCCCAGATGGCCAAAATTGCCATCGCAGAGGCGACCTCCCAAGACAATCGAGGCCCGGGCGAACCCGGAAAATCTGTCCTGCTGCAGCCCCAGCTGATCGTCAGGGCGTCAACGGCCCCGCCACATTCGTGCGAGCAGGTTCCGGCGCTGACATTGCCCGCAGCGAACCCGGAATAGATCACAGCCACGTCACCACCATCAAAGGAAACCCCCATGAATCTTTCCCCGAGCACAGTGCAGGACCGAATCCTCCCGTCCCCCCTGCTCACGAGCAGCAGGATCGTGGCCGTTCTTCGCGCAGCAGAAGCCAGTGCGTACGAACGAGTCATTGATGTCCTCATCGAGTCCGGTATCAAGTCCATTGAGCTCACGCTCACCACGCCAGGGACCTTGGAGGTCCTCCCACGGCTGCTGCGCCGTGCCGGCACTGACGCCGAAATCGGCGTCGGAACAGTCACTTGCGTCGCGGAAGCGGAGCAGGCCCTCAACGCAGGAGCAGGCTATCTCGTCACCCCCGTCACCAACGTTGACGTCATTGCCGCCGCCGTTGCCGCGGGCCGGCCCATTTTTCCCGGCGCACTCACGCCCACCGAGGTTCATGCTGCGTGGTCCGCCGGTGCTACCGCCGTCAAAATTTTTCCCGCTGAAACCGTCGGAGCACAGTACGGCGGGCACCTAAGGGGCCCATTCCCCGGCCTAAAATTCATTCCATCCGGCGGTGTGGGGCTGGAGGACATCGCGTCCTGGCTGAAGAATGGCGCCATGGCCGTCAGCCTTGGCGGCCCACTCCTTGGCGATGCCCTGCGAGGAGGGTCATTGGTCGCTCTGGCGTCACGCGCCTCGGCAGCGGTTGAGGCGGTGAACGAGGCATGAGCGGCCCAGGCGTCGTTACCATCGGCGAAACCATGGTCCTGGTGGCCAGCACCATCGAGGAGCCCCTCCAGCACAGCAAACAGATGAGTCTGGGCATCGGCGGCGCCGAGAGCAACGTCGCCATCGGACTGAGGCGGCTGGGCACGGACGTGACCTGGGTCGGCCGAATCGGTGATGATTCCGCCGGGGACCTCGTGGAACGCGAACTCAGGGCCGAAGGGATCCGAGTCGTCAGCATCAGGGACCCGGAAGCCCCCACGTCCTTGATGCTCAAGGAGCGGCGCTCCGCGGCGGAAACGCGTGTCTGGTACTACCGTTCCGGCAACGCAGGATCACGCCTGCGAATCGACGACCTGGACCCCTCCCTCATCACGGGAGCCTCGCTCCTGCATTTGACCGGTATCACCCCGGCCCTCTCAGAGTCCGCCCGGCTCCTGACCCTGGAAGCAATCCGGATCGCCCGTTCGGCCGGGGTGCCGGTATCCTTCGATCTCAACTACCGCCGCGGCCTGTGGACGAAAGAGGCGGCAGCAGCCTTCTACCGTCAGGTCATCCCTGGCCTTGACATCGTGTTCGCCGGAGACGACGAAGCTGCCATTGCTGTTGGCACCGCAGCGTCCCCGCAAGTGCTGGCACTGCGACTGGTGGAGTTGGGAGCCGGACAGGCCGTGATTAAACTCGGTGCGGAAGGAGCACTGGCCCTGGCCGAGGGCCGGACCGTCCTCCAAAGGGCCATTCCTGTCACGGTCCGTGACACCGTCGGTGCCGGCGATGCCTTCGTAGCCGGATACCTCTCGGAATACCTTACGGGCAAATCCGTGGAAACCTGCCTGCAAACGGCCGTTCAGGTCGGAGCCTACGCCTGCATGGCAGCAGGCGATTGGGAAGGCCTTCCCCGACGTCACGAACTGGCAGCCCTGACCGCTACCGAACCCGTCAGCAGGTGACTTTCCCGTGCGGTTCGGCGACAGCAGAATCGTCCACCTCTTGAACCACATGGGCATGGACGGCTCCAGCGGACTGGAGCCAGTCCATGCCATCCCGGAGGGCGGCCAACCGCGGGCGCTTTTATCACTCTGGGACGCGGATCTGGCAAGCAATCCCGCAGCACTTGCCGCAGTTGCCCGCCGGCCCCGCGTTCTGGCAGGGTCCACCACGGCGCCCACGCCACATCACGTACCGAATAGAGCAGCTGTCCACGAAGGGACTACCAAGTGAAAATTGTTTCCACGGAAGTCTTTGTCACCAGCCCCAGCCGGAACTTCGTGACCCTGAAGGTCACCACGGATGAGGGCGTGGTGGGCGTTG
>CAJDTM010000099.1_pt1 | contig 12839 bp, 11 predicted proteins | sample 7389831 | NCBI WGS metagenome assembly CAJDTM01 (sample SAMEA7055656, study PRJEB34461) | soil metagenome | biome: terrestrial ecosystem; feature: Peninsula; material: soil | place: Antarctica | collected 2016
GAAGTAAAAGCCGGGGTAAAAGAGTGTGCGGAATCGTTGCTTTTAGTGTTGAGAGGGTAATCTTCCTAACGTGTTTGGTATCAATACCCCCGAGCTGATCCTGATTGTCATTGTGGCGGTCCTGGTGATCGGCCCCACACGCCTTCCGGGGTATGTGGAGAAACTGAAGAACCTGATCCGCGAGGTCCGCAAGATGGCTGCCGGCGCGCGGGAAACCATTAAGGAAGAAGCCGGGCTGGACATTGATGAGATCGACTGGAAGAAGCTGGACCCCCGCCAGTACGATCCGCGCCGCATCATCCGCGAAGCCCTGCTGGACGATGACGACGTTGCTGCACTGAATTCACTTAAGGCAGCGCCCGGCGCGGCCATCGCCTCCATGCTTGGCAAGGACGGCGAAGGGACTCCAGTGGAGTCCGCCCCGGCCGCCCCGGCCGTGGAGCGCCTGGCCGAAGGTCAGCGCGCCCGTGGAGCGCCTGGCCGAAGGTCAGCGCGCGCCCTTCGACCTCGAAGCGACCTAAGCACCCCTCCGACGCTCCTGCACTTTCGGGGGTCATCCCCCGACGCTCCTGCAGAACCCGGTGCTAAAAGTGGAACGCTCCTTCAGCAGGATGGGGAGCGTTTGCGTTTGTGACCCCACAACTGCGGGAGCGTTGGGTGGGAGTGCCTCCGGACGTGCGGGAGCGTTGGGCGGGAGTGCCCCCGGACGTGCGGGAGCGTTGGGCGGGAGTGCCCCCGGACGTGCGGGAGCGTTGGGCGGGAGTGCCCCGCAACTGCAGGAGCGTCGGTATCAGCGGGGGGTGACGGGTTTCAGGCCTGACAGGCCGCGGGGGCGCACCGCCAGCTTCCCCGCAATCTCCAGCAGCGCCGTGGCGGCCGGCGACGCCGGGTCCGCCAGCACGATCGGCGCGCCGATGTCCCCGCCCTCGCGCAGTGCCACGTCCAGCGGGATCTGGCCCAGCAGCTCCACCGGCGCATTGACGGTCCGGCTCAGCCGCTTGGCCAGGACCTCGCCGCCGCCGGAGCCAAACAGTTCCATGGTGCTGCCGTCCGGCAGCGTCAAAAACGACATGTTCTCGATGACCCCGGCCACCAGCTGCTGCGTTTGCACGGCAATGGCCCCGGCGCGTTCGGCGACGTCGGCGGCGGCCGCCTGCGGTGTGGTCACCACCAGGATCTCGGCCTTGGGCAGCAGTTGCGCCACGGATATAGCCACGTCTCCCGTGCCCGGGGGAAGGTCCAGGAACAGTGCATCGAGGTCACCGAAGTATACGTCGGTCAGGAACTGTTCCAGCGCCCGGTGCAGCATGGGCCCGCGCCATGCGACGGGCTGGTTGCCGGCTACGAACATGCCGATGGAGATGACCTTGACTCCGTGGGCCACGGGTGGCAGGATCATCTCGTCCACCCGGGTGGGGGCCTGCGTGATGCCCATGAGGTTCGGCACCGAGAAGCCGTAAATGTCCGCATCCACAATGCCCACGCGCAGCCCCTTCGCCGCCAGGGCGCAGGCGAGGTTCACCGTGACGCTGGACTTGCCGACCCCGCCCTTTCCGCTGGCCACCGCATAGATGCGGGTCAGCGACGAATCGTCGTTGAAGGGGATGCCGCGTTCGGGGTTGGCACCCTTGAGGCGTTCCTTCAGCCCGGCGCGCTGCTCCGCCGTCATGACGGTCAGCTCCACGTCCACGGCCGCCACGCCCTCGACCTTCATCAGGGCGCTGGTGGCGTCCCGGGTGATGGTGCCGCGCAGGGGGCAGCCGGCGATGGTGAGGCGGACGACGGCGCGTACCCGCCCGCCGTCGGACACCTCCACGGATTCCACCATGCCCAGCTCGGTGATGGGCCGGCGCAGTTCGGGGTCGATGACGGTGGCGAGGGCTGCGTGCAGGGACGCGTCGCTGGGTGCGGACATGTGATGCTGGCCTTAGGGGTTGCCGGTGCGTTTCGGGGACACCGTCTTGAGTGTTTGGGTGGCGGGGTGTCGAAGGTTGCGTGGTTCACGGCCCGGCTCGGCGTCCTCGTCGGAGATCGCGATCAGCTCCTCCAGGAGGGTGCGCAGTTCGGAACGGACAAAGTCGCGGGTGGCGACCTCGCGCAGGGATATGCGCAGTGCAGCAACTTCGCGGGTCAGGTACTCGGTGTCCGCCAGGTTGCGTTCGTCGCGGTTGCGGTCCTGTTCAATCTGGACGCGGTCCCTGTCGTCCTGGCGGTTCTGGGCGAGCAGAATGAGCGGTGCGGCGTAGGAGGCCTGGGTGGAAAAGAACAGGTTGAGCAGGATGAAGGGGTATGGGTCCCATTTGAGCCCGAACAGGCCAATGACGTTGATGCCAATCCACACAATCACGAAGATCGTCATGTACAGCAGGAAATTGGCCGTGCCCATGTAGCGGGCAAAGCGTTCGGCGAACCGGCCAAAGAGGTCGGGGTCGCCGGCGAGGTTTGGCAGGAGCCGGGACCTCAGCTCCATCGGCGTGTCAAGGCCGCCGCGCTTTGCGTGGTGTTTTTCAGCCAATGCGGCCTCCCAGCCTTCTGATCGGTGCCCCTTCGTCATGGCTGCGCCAGTCGTCCGGGAGCAAGTGGTCCAGCAGGTCATCGACCGTGACGGCGCCCACCAGTCTGCCTTCCTTGTTCACTACTGGCAGGGAGTTGAGGTTGTACGAGGCCATGGTGTGGCTGACGACGCTGACAGTGTCCTGGTCCGAGACGGGCTCCAGGTTCTTGTCCACCAGTGTGCCCAGCTGTTCCGGCGGGGCACTGCGCAGCAGCTGCTGGATGTGGACCAGCCCCAGAAACCGTCCCGTGGGGGTTTCCAGCGGCGGGCGGCAGATGAAGATGGCGGAGGCCAGGGCGGGGGAGAGGTCCTCGCTGCGGACATGGGCCAGGGCCTCGGCGACGGTGGCCTCCGGGGGCAGGATCACGGGCACGGGAGTCATGAGTGCCCCGGCAGTGTTCTCCTCGTACTGAAGCAGGCGCCGGACGTCCTTCGCCTCGTCCGGTTCCATGAGCAGCAGCAGTTCCTCGGCCTTGGCCTGGGGGAGGTCGGCCAGGAGGTCGGCGGCGTCGTCCGGGTCCATTTCCTCGAGCACGTCGGCGGCCCGTTCGTTGTCCAAGGCCGAGAGCAGGGTGACCTGGTCCTCCTCCGGGAGCTCGGACATGATGTCAGCCAGGCGCTCGTCCTGGAGCTCGCTGGCGACCTCCACCCGGCGCTTTGCGCTCATCTCCTGGAGGGCGTCGGCAAAGTCGGCGGGCTTGAGGTCCTCGTGGGTGGCCACGAAATGGGTGGCGCCCTGCGGCTGGGCGGCATCGTCGGTATGGGCTTCGGCCCAGTCGATGAGCAGGGTGTGGCCGCGCCGCAGGCCGCGCAGCCGGGAGGTGGACCCGCCGCGGCGCACGAAGAGCTTGGTGACCAGCCAGTCCCCGTTGCGCTGCTGGTCCATGGCAATGTCCTCGATGACGGCGTGACCGCTGCCGTCCACCAAGGTGACCTTGCGGTCAAAGATGCCGCCCACCACGAGCTGCTCGGCACCGCGCTGTTCGAAGCGGCGCAGGTTGACCAGCCCGGTGCAGATGATTTGCGACTGGTCCATGGAGGTCAGACGGGTCATGGGCACGAACACACGCTTTTTGCCGGGCACTTCAACCACAATGCCGACGGCGTGCGGTGCGACGTGCGGCTGGCCGGTGCCGAGGACCACCACGTCGCGCAATTTGCCCAGGCGGTCGCCCAGCGGGTCAAAAACGTCCAGGCCAAGGAGTCGCGCCACAAAGATGCGCGTGGGTTGAGTGCTCACCCCTACAGGCTACTTCCCAAGGCTGCCATTGGCGTAACCTTGGGACGCCCTGCAGCGGGCGCGCATTTCACTGCCAGCGATACTACAGCCAATGTGCAGGATGATGGGGAAGAATGGGGGCATGGCAAACCTGTTTGGACGTACCCGGCCCATGGATCAAGCCCGCATTGTGCCCACCGGGGATACGATCGGTTCCTACACCTCGTATCTGGACGCCCAAAAGGCGGTTGACTACCTGGCGGATGAGAAATTCCCGGTCCAGCACGTCTCCATTGTGGGCAACGACCTGAAGATGGTTGAACGGGTCACCGGCAAGCTCAGCTACCCGCGAGTGGCCCTCTCCGGGGCCATGACCGGCGCGTGGTTTGGACTGTTCATCGGCGTGATGCTGTCCTTTTTTGACGGTACCAGCGGCACGGCGGGCGGACCGTACCTGAACGTGTTCACGGCCGTGCTGATGGGCGCCGCCTTTTGGATGCTGTTCGCCATCATCGGCTACGCCGCCCAGCGGGGGAAGCGGGACTTCACCTCCACCAACCAGGTGCTGGCCACAAGCTACGACGTCATCGTCAGCCCGGACGTGGCCATGGATGCCCGGCGCCTGCTCGCCCAGCTGCCCATGAACTCCACCGCGCCGCGCCCGTTCCAGGGCCAGGGGCAGGGCTACCGCCCGCCCGTCCAGCCCCCGGCCCAGCCGCCTGCCCGTCCCGAAGGATGGCACGATCCCTACGGCACGCCCCAGCCGCAGCCTGCCCCTGATGCCACGCAGGGCGAGGAAAGCCACGACCGCCCCGGCCAGGCGCCCCTGAGCGGCCCGCGCCGCGGCCAGTTCCCGGACCTGCCCGACGGCCGTCCGCAGTACGGCATCCGCGTGGACGACCCGCAGCAGCAGGCTCCTTCCTCGCAGGACCCCAACGCACATGAGCCGTCCTCGCAGAACCCCGACGCGCCGAACCCAAAGTCGCCGGAGCACTAAGCTCCCTGCCACTGGCCCGAACCGGCCATCCAGGCTTCGACGTCCTCCGGGGTGCGCGGCAGTGCCGCGCTGAGGTTGACGGGTCCGTCGGCGGTGATGAGGATGTCGTCCTCGATGCGCACGCCGTTGCCGCGGTATTCCGCCGGGATGCCCAGGTCCTCGTCCTTGAAGTACAGGCCCGGCTCGATCGTGAAGACCATGCCCTCGGTGATGGTGCCGTCCAGATACAGCTCGGCACGGGCCTGGGCGCAGTCGTGAACGTCCAGGCCGAGGTGGTGGCTGGTGCCGTGCGGCATCCAGCGGCGGTGCTGCTGGCCTTCGGCGGACAGGGCCACGGAGGCCGGGACCGGCAGCAGGCCCCATTTTTCCAGGCGGTCCGCCAAAACCTCCATGGCGGCGTTGTGCACTTCGCGGAACTTGCGGCCCGGAACGGCGACGGCGAAGGCGGCGTCGGCGGCGTCCAGCACGGCTTGGTAGATCCTGCGCTGGACCGGCGAGTAGCTGCCGTTGACCGGCAGGGTGCGGGTGATGTCGGCCGTGTAGAGCGAATCGGCCTCGACGCCGGCATCGACCAGCAGCATCTCGCCCTTGTTCACGGTGCCGGTGTTGTGCGTCCAGTGCAGGATGGTGGCGTTGTTGCCGCCGGCGGCGATGGTGTCATAGCCAAGCTCGTTGCCTTCCTCGCGGGCACGGGCAAAGAAGGCACCCTCCACCACGCGTTCCCCGCGCCGGTGGCCCACCGCCCGCGGCAGGGACTTGATGATCTCCTCGAATCCGGCGGCCGTGGCCGCGACGGCCACCTTCATCTGTTCAATTTCCCAGTCGTCCTTGAGCAGGCGCAGTTCGGAGAGGGCCTCGGCCAGCTTGGCGTCGAGTTCGTCCAGGGCGGCAAAGTCCGTGTTCTCAGGGTCCACGGCGGTGTTGTAGCGTGCCGTATCCACCAGGGCGTCGATGTTCTCGTCGACCTTGCGGACCAGGCGGACGGAGATCCCGCCCACGGAGGTCTCGCCCACGTTCTTCGTGATGGCCACCTCCAGCTCGGAAATGTCCACGGTGTCCAGGCCCAGCTGCGCCTTGAACTCGGCGAGTGTGGGCCGGGGGCCAATCCAGAATTCGCCGCTGCGGGAGTCGGCATAGAACTGCTTCGTGTCCCGGCCGGCCAGCGGGCGGAAGTACAGCGAGGCATGGTGGTGTCCGCCGTCGTCGCCCCCGCCCTCGGCCACGGGCTCCATGACGAGCACGGCGTCGGGCTCGTGGTCGACGCCCAGGCCCGTCAGGTGGGCAAAGGCGGAATGGGGGCGGAAGCGGTAGTCGCAGTCGTTGGAGCGGACCTTCAGGGCGCCGGCCGGTATGACCAGGCGTTCTGCCTTGAATTGCTCGGAGACGGCACGACGGCGGCGCGCGGCATGATCCGCAACCTCGGCCCGGTCGGGCAGCCCGGTTGGTGCGGGGGCCCAGTTGGAGGCCATGAAGGCCCGGAACGCATCCGAATCGGGGCGGTGCGAACGGTTGTTCACGCGCTCCTCGAGCGGTTGCTGGTTGGCGGGATCGGGGTGCACGGAGGATTGCTCAGTCTGGTTCACCCCTCAAGTCTCTCACCGGGGACTGACGCGGACAAAGGCGCCGGGCGCGCCGGGACGTAGGCTGGGGGAGTGAGGATCGATCTGCATGCGCATTCAAATGTTTCCGACGGCACCCAGTCCCCTGCTGAATTGGTCGCCGCGGCGGCCGCGGCGGGGGTGGATGTGCTGGCACTGACCGACCACGACTCCACGAACGGCTGGGATGAGGCGCTCGGTGCGGCCCGCAGCTTGGGGGTCGGGCTGCTCCCTGGCATGGAAGTCTCCTGCAAGACCGCCCGGGGGATCAGCGTCCACCTGCTCTCCTACCTTCACGACCCGGCGGATCCTGCTCTTCTGGAGGAGATCACGAAAGCCAAGGACGCCCGCCTCACCCGGGCCGAACGCATGGTTGAGCGCCTGGCCGAGGACTATCCGTTGAACTGGGAGGACGTCAGCGCCCATGTTGCCCCGGGCGCCACGGTGGGCCGGCCCCACATCGCGGACGCCCTGGTCGCGGCGGGGATTGTCTCGGACCGCAACGAGGCCTTCGCGAGCATACTCACCTCGCACTCGCGGTACTTCGTCAGCCATTACGCCCCGGATCCCGTGCTTGCCGTGGAACTGGTCCGGGCCGCCGGCGGCGTGCCGGTGTTCGCCCACCCGATGGCCTCCGCGAGGGGCCGGGTGGTGGCACCGGACATTTACCATGACATGATCGACGCCGGCCTGCTGGGCCTGGAGGTCGACCACCGTGACAACCCTCCGGAAAGCCGCATCTGGCTCCGGGAGCTGGCCGCGGACCAGGGCCTGCTGGTGACGGGCTCCTCCGATTACCACGGTGCCGGCAAACCAAACCTGCTCGGGGAAAACACCACCGCGCCGGAGATGCTGGAGCGGATCGTGGCAGCAGGGACGGGGACGGCCGCCTACCTGCCTTAGTGCCGTGCCCTAGGGTCCGTCTGCTTCAGGCCCGGCCGGGCCGGGCTGCTCAAGAACCGTTGCCACGTGGCCCAGGCGTGCCGCCATGACCGCGATGGCCTGCGGGTTCGAATCCACGCACACGAAGCGGCGCCCCAGCTTGGCGGCCACGGCGCCCAGGGTCCCGGAGCCGGCGAAGAAGTCCAGCACCCAGTCGCCCTCGCGGGAGGACGCGGCCACGGCCCGGCGCAGCACGCCCTCCGGCTTCTGCGTGGGGTAGCCGGTCTTTTCCTTGCCCGTGGGTGAGACGATGGTGTGCCACCACACGTCCGTGGGCAGCTTGCCGCGCTCACGTTTTTCCGGTGTCACCAGGCCGGGGGCCATGTACGGCTCGCGGTCCACCTCGGCGTTGTCGAAGTGGTACTTCTTCGGATCCTTGACATACACCAGAATGTTGTCGTGCTTGGCAGGCCAGCGGCTCTTGGCCCGTGCACCGTAGTCGTAGGCCCAGATGACCTCGTTCAGGAAGCATTCCCGGCCAAAGATCGCATCGAGCATGACCTTGGCATAGTGCACCTCCCGGTAGTCCAGGTGCAGGTACAGTGTGCCGTCGTCGGCGAGCAGGCGCCATGCTTCGACCAGCCGGGGCTCCAGGAACGCCCAGTAGTCCGTGAAGGCGTCGTCGTAGCTGTGCAGCGACCCCTTGATGGTGTCGTAGCTGTGCCCCCCAAAGCCCACCCTGTCGCCGCCGCCGGCGGCATTGCGCACCATGGTGGTTTGCCGGCGGCTCTGCACCCGCCCGGTGTTAAAGGGCGGGTCTACGTAAATCATCGTGAAGGAGCCATCCGGCAAGGTGGGGAGAAACTCTGAATTGTCCGCGTGGATCACCAGGTTCGGCCCCGCCCCGTCCGGCTGCCACGCAGTCGTCGTCATGTGGGCGCCGCTGCTATTCGCCGGCGGTGTCCGGCTTGGCAACGACCTCACCGTTGCGGCGGCGCGTGCGGGTCCGGCGAGGGCGCGGTGCGGCGCCCGCGCTTTCCGCCGGGCCGCTGTCCTGGGCCTGGCTGCCGCCGTCGGGAGAGGAGGAAGGGGAGGTGCGACGCCGGCTCCGGCCGCCGTCGTTCCTCTCACCGCCGCGCTTCTCACCGTGGTGGGCGCCGGAGCGGTTGCCACCGCGATTGCCTCCGCGCCCGCCATGACCGCCGTCGCGGCCGTCCGTCTTGGGGGAGTTGCGCTTGCCCGTCTCGCCCAGGTCTTCCAAGACTTCGGCGTTGATGCCGGCATGGGTGCGTTGGCTGCGCGGGAGGCGGCCCTTGGTGCCCTCGGGGATGTCCAGGTCCGTGAACAGGTGCGGGGAGGAGGAATAGGTCTCCACCGGTTCGGGGAAGCTGAGGCCCAGGGCCTTGTTGATCAGCCCCCAGCGGGGCATGTCGTCCCAGTCGACGAACGTTACCGCCGTGCCCTTGTGGCCCGCCCGTCCGGTGCGGCCCACCCGGTGCAGGTAGATCTTCTCGTCCTCAACGCACTGGTAGTTGACCACGTGCGTCACATCGTCCACGTCGATGCCGCGGGCCGCAACGTCGGTGGCGACCAGCACGTCGACCTTGTTGTTGCGGAAGGCCCGCAGCGCCTGCTCGCGGGCGCCCTGGCCCAGGTCGCCGTGGATGGCCGCGGCGGCAAAGCCGCGGTCCACGAGTTCCTCGGAAACCTTGGCCGCCGTGCGTTTGGTCTTGGTGAAGACGATGGACCGTCCACGGCCCCGGGCCTGCAGGATCCGGGCCAGGACCTCGATCTTGTCCAGGTTGTGGGCACGGTAGACGAGCTGGCGGATGTCCCGCTTGGTCAGGCCCTCGTCGTCGGGGTCGGCGGCGCGGATGTGCGTCGGCTGGGTCATGTAGCGCCTCGCCATGGCGACCACGGGCCCGGGCATCGTGGCGGAGAACAGCATGGTCTGGCGCACGGCCGGGGTGCCGGCAATCAGGGTCTCGACGTCGGGCAGGAAGCCCAGGTCCAGCATTTCGTCGGCCTCGTCCAGGATGACGATTTTGACGTTTTTCAGGCTCAGGTGGCGCTGGCGCAGCAGGTCGATCAGGCGGCCCGGGGTGCCCACCACAACTTCAACGCCCTTTTGCAGGGATTCGATTTGGGGCTCGTAGGCGCGCCCGCCGTAGATGGTGGCTATGCGGACGCCGCGGTGCTTGGAGGCGGTGGTGAGGTCTCCGGCAACCTGCACGGCCAGTTCGCGGGTGGGCGCAATGACCATGGCCTGCGGGGCCCCGGGGACGGGGAGCTTGTCATAGCCCTCGTCCTTGGGGCCCACCACGCGCTGCAGTGCGGGTATCCCGAAGCCGAGCGTCTTGCCTGTGCCCGTTTTGGCCTGGCCGATGATGTCGTGGCCGCCCAGTGCAATGGGGAGCGTCATGGCCTGGATGGGGAAGGGGTGGGTGATGCCGGCCTCGTTCAGCGACAGGACGATGTCCGCGTGCACGCCGAAGCTGGCAAAGGTTGCCTTCTCCTCCTGGCGTGGCGGTTCGTTGCTGCTGATGCTGCCGTCAATTTCGACCTTCTCGTTGCTGTCTTCCGCCCGCAGGAGGGAATCTGCTTCAATGCTCAAGTGCTTACCGTTCAATTCGTCTCTACAGGTGCGTGCCCGGTGTGGGCTCAACGCCGGCGTGTCATGGCCGAACGGAGCCTGGCGGGAGCGCACCAAACTGGGGAAGCCGATCGCGGGCTTACGAAAAACGTGCCCTCCCGCCGCCGGAGAGGCGGTCGGGGAGGACCATAAAAAAGACTCGCGTAGGGGCGGGTTTGTTGAATTACATGCATCAATCAACGACCGGGCATCCATGTCTACGCGTTCAGTCTAGCCGGTCGCGTTCAAATCCCTTCCGCTCTCTCCCCCTCCGCTTCGCGAACGGGCAGTTAATGGTGGTGTTGGGCGCGAACATTGCCATCAACTGCCCGTTCGACGGCTCAGGCCCGCACAAACGTGATGGTGCGCTTGGCAATGTCGGCCGTCATGAGCTTCACGCGCACCACAGTGCCCGGCTCGAGGCTGCCTTCGCAGTATCCGGTGACCGGCGGCTCGGCGATTTGGATGGTGCTGCGTGCCGCGCCGGCCTTGGTGGTGTGGCCGTTTTGCCGTGGCCCGGCCAGTACGACGGCGTCGAATTCCGTTCCGACGCGATGGCTGAGCAGGGCAGCCTCGACCGTGTCGATGGCCGCCCTGTCCACCTTGCTGGCGAGCTGGTTGGAGGCGGACATGATCTCTGGAAGCCCATCCAGGGCCTGGACAGCCCATGGCGGTACCTCCGTCCCGGCGCATAGTGCCGCGCAAATGGCCAGGACAAACCTGTCCACGAGCCGGCGCAGCGGCGCGGTGGCGTGCGCGTAGGGCGCGGCGACGGCGGCCTGTGTCACGTCCTCGGGCACCGTGCCGTGGAAAGGGGTGTAGCCTGCGCCGCGGAAAAGCGTGGCGGCGGCGTGCATCAGCGCCAGCTGCCTTGGCTCCGAGGTGTCCAGTGTCCGCAGGTACGCCCCGTACGCCATCCCTTCAGCCCAGGGCTTCCCCAGCGCCACGGTCTGCACCCGGTAGGCGGCAATGGCCTCGGCGTCCGGGGCGGGCATGGTGCGCAGGATGCCCACCTTGCCGTTGAGCATCACTTGCGCGGCGGCCATGCCGGTCAGCAGCGATATCTGGGCGTTCCAATCCTCAATGGGCAGGCCGGGACGGAACGCGAGCACGTAGCGTCCGTCCACGAATTCCACTTCCTGTGCCGGGACGTTCAGGCTGGCACCGCCGCGGGCGCGCTCCAGGTCGATGCGCTTCGTCCCGATCTCCTGCAGCAGGGCCAGGGTCCCGGCATAGGAGGAGGGGGCGTTGCCGGCGTCGAGCATGTCCTGGGCCTGCGCATAGCCGAGCTTGGCTACGCTCTGGACGGTGGCACGGCGAACCTTCGCCGAGGTCTGCGAGCCGTCCGCGGCCAGGGCGATCTCCCAGACAAAGGCGGAGCGGGGGTCGTTGGCGAACAGGCTGGCGGCACCCTCACTCAACGGAACAGGGTGGAGCGGGATGTGGTTGCCGGGCGTGTAAAGAGTCTGGCCGCGGCGCCGGGTCTCCGTGTCCAGCGGCCCGCCGGCGGGAACAAAGGAGGGAACGTCGGCAATGGCGTAGTGCACCAGGTAGCCTCCGTCCCGGCGTTCGAGGAACATGGCCTGGTCCAGGTCCTGCGAGCCGGAGGGATCGATGGTGATGAAGGGCAGCGGGGTAAGGTCCAGGTCCGGGAGCGTGTGCCCGGCGATGACCGCATCCACTTCGGCCAGCACCTCCGGGCCAAAGCCGTCCGGCAGCTTGAATTCCACCGTGAGGGCTGCCAGCGCCTCGGCAAGCCGCTGCTGCGCGACGCTGCTTCTAACACCAATGTGAGAGTATGGCACGCAATTAGCGTAAACGATTCGATCCGTCGCGCAAGGGCGCGCCGGCACGGGCTACGCTGGATCCCATGAGTATTCCGTCCCCCGCCGCCGATGAACCCGTCTCCGCCGGTGAGCTAAGCGCCCGGTACGACAAGTTTGTGGTTGATTTGCTCGGCGGCATCGCCTACGGGGAATTGTCCGGATTTGAGCGGCTGTCCTCCGATGCCCGCTACTCGCCGACCCTTCGTGACCGCGCGGTGCTGGGCAAGATGGCCGTGGCGGAGTTTGGGCACTATGAGATGGTGTGCGCCCGGCTGCTGGCCATGGGCATGGACCCGGAGCTGGCCATGCTGCCCTTCCAGCGCATGGTGGATGCCTTTCACGAACGGACGCGGCCTGCGGACTGGCACGAATCGCTCATGAAGGCGTACGTGGTGGATGCCATCAGCGAGGACTTTTATGCGGCCATTGCCGAGAGCCTGGACGCTGAAACGCGCGGGATCATTGCCACGGTGCGCACCAGTGCGGAGCAGACGGCCCTGTTGGAGGGGCTGCTGGCGACGATGCTCGCCGAGGACCCCCGGCTGCAGTCGCGGCTGGCGCTGTGGGGCCGGCGGCTGGTCGGCGAGGCACTGACCCAGGCGCAGCGCATCGGTGCACGGCGCAGCTTCCTCGTCGGCTTGAGCCCGGAAGGAACCCAGAAAGAAGCCGCAGGGGAAGTGGCGGCCATCCTGACGCAGCTGACCCGCGGGCACTCCAGACGGATGAGCCGGCTGGGCCTCACGGCGTAGCGCAGCGGCCGGGCTCGTGCTGGAGGTCACGGGCCACGGTGGCCTGGCCGGAGCCGGCGTGTCCGCGCCCCACGATGAGGTGCCCAGGCTTCCATCCAAGCACGGGATGCTATGCTTGGATTCGAAAGTATGTACTAGGGTTGGTGATGTGGTGTTTGGCATGGACCTGGCCCCGAACGCGGCCCGCGACGCCCACCCCCGGGGATTCGCGTCCCCGGCCCGGGACTACTTCAACGGCGGCATCGACCTCAACCGCCACCTGATCAGCGACCGCACCAGCACGTTCCTCATGCGCGTCAGCGGGAACTCCATGGCCAACACCGGCATCGCCGACGGCGACGAGTTGGTCGTGGACCGTTCGCTGCCCCCGCGAGACGGTTGC
>CAJDTM010000080.1_pt1 | contig 12689 bp, 18 predicted proteins | sample 7389831 | NCBI WGS metagenome assembly CAJDTM01 (sample SAMEA7055656, study PRJEB34461) | soil metagenome | biome: terrestrial ecosystem; feature: Peninsula; material: soil | place: Antarctica | collected 2016
ACATCGGACAGCTACAGTTCTACATCGCCCTCGTCGAGGACAGGCTCCGCCGAAAAGCCCACGCCCCGACCGTGGGAATTCTCGTCTGCGGCAGCCGCAAGGACCACACCGTCCGCTACGCACTAAACCAGGCCGGATCCCCCATGGCCGTCTCAACCTACACCTACGAAACACTCCCCTCTGGCGAGCAGGCGGCCCTGCCCAGTGAGAACGAGCTGACCATGGCGCTCGATTGGGCCCAGGAAACAACGCCACACAACTGACCACGATTGCAGGACACGGGTACCTGCAAGGCGTGCCGCCGGCACCACCGGTTACCGACCAAACCAAACATCCACGGCAGGTTTTTTGAGTGCCGTCCTGGTGGCACGCTTTCCGCCGTGGATCCGCAAAGGCGTCGCTACTTCCCCTCTCTGTCGTTCATGTGCGGATCAATTCGCGCTATGAGCGCGTCCTGGGTTTGCTGCAAGGTGGTGGCGGTGGCCCGGGCCTCGGCGAGCTGGCTCTTAAGCCCCGCAACCTCGCCGGCATGCTTCCGGGCTGTAACGGCGAGTTGTTCGCGGGCCTCTGCGGCGGAGGCTGCGTTGTCACGGGCGGCCTGGTTGGCTTCCTCGACCCGAGTTTGCAGCTCCGTCACGGTTTCCTCGTGGTTGCGGGCGGCGGCATCCAGGTCGGTGGCGAGTTCGTTGATCTCACGGTCCTTGTGGGCGCTCTCGTCCCGCCAGGCCTTTTCGATGACGGCGTGCTCGGCCGTCGCGGCGCGCACGGCCTCCTCCCAGACGGTCCCGGCGAGGCGCAGCGCGTGTTCGGTGATGGTCGCCGGGGTCGCGGCGATCTTGGACCCGGCACTGTCCCGTTCGGCCCGCCACTCCTTCAGGAACCGGCCGGCGTCCGCGTTGGACACCCCGGCCGCTTCCCGCACCGTGGCGACCGTGGGATTCGCCGTGGCACTGATCCGCCCGGCGGCGGCGAAAACGCGATTCTTCACTGACTGTTCGGCCACGGCGGAACTCCCTCTAGCTCTAGTAGTAATCGTAGGAGTAATACTACTACGAATACTACGCGCCCGGCATCCCCGCGCCGTCTGCATGGGGGGGAATCCCCGCACCGTCCGCCGCGCCAGCCCCGGGCGCTTGCCCTGCCGGCGGCTGCTGTCGTCCTGACGGGTGCCCGGGGCCGCCGGCCGGTGTGCCCTCGGCGGTCGCCAGCGGGCAAAGGTCACCAGCCGGCAGAGGCCGCGATGGGCGTAGATGGTTTTATGGCTGTTGCTGCGCGCCTCGATGTAGAACGGAACACCGGCCGGGACGCCCCTGGTCTGTGGCTACCCTGGCGAAGACGAGGCCTTCGCGGGTTTGCGGGTACATGGCCAGGCAAGGAAACCTTATGGGCTTCCGGCCCGGGCAGTGTTTTCCTCCACTGCCACAGGGCATCCGCGTTCTGTGCGGAACGAACGGGGACCCATCTCCCCCACTGCCGGGATAACGGCCGACACCAGCAACAGCAGGAGTAGTAGAAGGACAATGATCCCGGCTCCCGCGCCAGCCTTCAGGAGCACCAACAGAATCTGCAGCCCACCCTGATCGGCCATAGGGCTCCACACCACCAAGGCCATAACCACAACGGCGCAGACCCCGCCCGGTGGGGGCAGCCTCCAGGGGCCCGGCTGTCTTTTGTGCTCGGTGGCGATGATCGCTTTCCGTTGCCAGTGCCACAGCCGACCCCGGCAAGCCAACAGGGCCAGGGAGTACAGGTGCATCAGGTACAGGCCACGGGCACGGGCACGGTGGCGTGTGAAGGCCGGGCGTGGCGGATTCGCGCCGCGAAGGCCTGCGCGGCAGTCCACGCCAGGGCCGGGGTGTCCGGCAGGCGGGCCCGTTCGATCGTCATGGCTTGCTTCATGGCTTGCCTGGTTGTCCGGGGGCTTGCTCGGTGCGGGTGCGTTGTCCCGGGCGCAGGCTCCCGGGACCGGCACCCTCCCAGGGCCGGCCGTGGTGGTGTTTGCGTTGGAGCCGGCGGACTTCCTTGAGGGTGGCGGCCTCGATGAGCTCGGAGATGGACGCGTAACCCTCCACCTGGCCGGCGGCCAGGAACGCCGCCCGCACCTGATCCGCATCCGCGCGCGTGAAATACGGGGCAAAAGATGCCGGCTTCCTTTTACTCATCCCCTCCCCCGTCCTCTTCCCAGGCGACGGGGCCACCCCGGTAGCTGCCGATGCGGGTGCTTGCCCTGGCGCGGTGGACTTCTTCCATGGTCAACGTGTTCACCAGCTCAGCCCTGCTGTGCTGTTCACAGGCTTGAAGGATGAGCTGGCGCCGGGCCACCAAATCAGCGAGGTTCTCCATCCCGGCCCTCTCATCGTCGTGGCCCTGCCGCAGGCCCGCTTCGTACCCACTCATCCAGATCCGCCACGCCAAAGGATCGGCGGTAATGAACGCAGCGAGCTCTTCCCCTTCCATCATCACCCCTCACTCCCCCTCACCCACAGCAGCCAGCACACCGACCTGTACACCGGCCTGGGCACCGGCGGCGGAGATGGCCTTATCGATCATGTCCGGGCGCAACCCGGACCAATGGAAGTGCTCATCCACCACAACGATCGGCGCCTGGGAATAGCCAAGCTCTTCGCTGACGTACTCCAGTGCGGCCGGGGTGGTGGTCAGATCCACTTCCTGAAAAGGGACACCCAGTGCGGTGAACTTCTCTGCCGTCTTGCGGCATCCAAAACATCCGGGCTTGGAATAAAGGGTGATCCTCAGCATGGTCAGTACCTGGTTTCGTATGAGTTCTAGTTACGTTCGTCTGTGCTGCTGTATACGTTCAATTATACGCCACATTCATATGAATAAACAGGTGTATCGAGCCTACATGGTGCGGAACTTGGGAGAACTTATGGGCCCTGTTTGGGGTGTCGTTTCTGGCGTGCGCGACGCAGGGTGGGTGTGGTGCAGGAACGGACAGCACCCCGGCGCAAGTCCCCCCAGGCGCCTGAAAACCCAGCACAATGCCAAGGGTTCTGGTGTCCACCCCCACCCCTCCCCCATGATCCCGATGGGTCGTCCATGCTGCTTGAAAACCTGCCCCGCGCCTTTTCGTGCAAGATCCGCACAAGAAGGGGTGGAGTGTCCGGCAGTTATGTGGGGGTGGCCTTGGCCGCCGGAACTGAACGGATGCTCCCCCGCCCGCAGGTACGGCGGGTAGAGGATGACGCCCTCATGCGCTGTGATTGGTTCCGGGTGGAGCGCGGTTTCGGTGCGGGAGCCCTGGTACCGGGGAGTTTTGGTGCGGGTCCTTGGTGCGGTGGCTGGTCCGTGCGGGCGCGTTAGGCTGGGCCTATCCATCACGGGCCGCCGGGGGAAGGGGTAGGAATGCAGGGTGAGGACGGGGCCCACCCCGAGTGGGATCAGCTCTACGCTGCAGGAGTCCCGGCGACACGCATCGCCGAACTGACCGGAGCGAAGATCGCCACAGTGAAGCGGCACCTGGAACAGGGGTCTGAGTAGTAATGGATCGGTTTTGTGTGGTTAGCGGTTTTGGGTGTGGGTGAGGTATCCGTAGATCGTTGATCGGGGGACGTTGAGCAGGTCGCCGATTTGTTGGGCGGTGTGTTGTCGTCTGTCGTAGAGCTGTTGGGCGTGGGCGGCTTGTTCCGGGGTGAGTCTGGGGCGTCGTCGGGGGTTGTGGCCGGAGGCTTTTGAGAAGCTGACCATCCTGCAGGCACAGGCCGTTGAGCAGTCTCTCGTTGCCGCCTGGCACGAGGGCGTGGATCCAAGTGCGGAACAGGTGCACGATTTGGCGGAACGGGTACGCGGAGAGATTAGCTTTGAGGAGTTCAAAGCCCGCGTGCTGGACCGGGCCAGGGCCGCCACGTAGTGGCTTCACAGGAGGAAGAGGAGTGGCTTGACTACTTCTATCCGGAGACAGTTGGCGCGTTCGGTCAGGGAGTGCTCCGCAATAACCTGGGCATTCGTGATTTCAAGGAACTTCAGATTGCAGAGTACGAGCTGGTAGGGGAACGATCCCGGCAGCTCCTGGATGGTTCGGTACCGCTCCCGCTGGAACCTGACATGTCATACCTGCAGGATGTGCCCCGGCACTTGTTTCAGGACGTCTGCCCGTGGGCCGGCGAGTTTCGAACTGTGAACATCGGCAAGGAGGGGTCGGCCTTCGCAAGCACCGATCTTTTAGGGTCGTATCTGCGTCCACTCATGCACACGGTGGTGGAAGCACCTTGGGGGCGTTTGAGAAAACGGAACCCAGAGTACGGTAGGGCTTCGTTTCAGCGGTCTCAAGCGCCCTCTTTATAGCGACTTCGGGTGGGTGGTATCCGGAGCGGAGTCGTAGAGGTGGTCCTATGCGATGTTCTGCGAATGCACCTGTACGGGCGCTCGAACGCAGCTGACCGGCATGCATCCCCGCCGGCTGACTGGAGCCGCGGGAGGCGGTTATCGGGGGGAGTCCGGTCCGATGTACCCGGTGGTGCGAGGACTGGTGCCGTCAGATGGAGGGGTTACGGAGCCATCTCGAGGTTCGGTTTGGAGCCGTGAGTCCTCCAACAATGCCGGATCGGCGTCGGGTCGTGACTCGGTGAGGGGCCGCGGGTTGCGGATTCGGAGGCGGCGACGGAATCCCCCTCCCTCGGCCTTCTCTGCTTGTTTGAGGGCCGCACCCGCCACGGGTTTAAGCGAGGCTAAGCCGAGCTCCTTCAAGACAGGGTCCGCCTGAGCCGCCCGCTCCTCGAAGGAGCGCAGTGCAGCCGCCGTCGCCTCGTCGAGGCGTCCCTTCGATTCGAGATACTTCAGGCGCGGGTAGCGCCCCGCCAGGGCGACACCCCAGTTCAGGGCAGGGTTCCACCACGAGTTAATCTCGCGGCCCTCGCCCGTGACATGGTGGGCCAGCACATCGTCGAGCGCACCGTTCAGCAGTTTCAGGTCGAAATCGACACCCGGCACCCGGTTGCCTGCGGCCGCGGTGTACGATTCGACGCCCGTGTCTGACGGCCCGGTGCGAGTGTTGCGGTAGCGGGCGAGCGTCATCATGTCGCTCGCGAGCACCGGTTCGTTGACTGGCAGGCGAGACGCCTTGGGATCGCCCATGAGCTGGCCCCAGGACATCCGGATAAAGGTGTGCTGGTCTTCAAGCCCTGGATGGGTGCAACGAAGCCCGACGGCATATGCCTCCAGAGGTTCCTGCAGGAACTGGAAGCCGACGTAGCGGGCCCAGCGGACGACGAGGAACTCCTTGGGGGTAGCCCCCGGCAGTTGGAAGTTGACCTCCTGCAGGTAGTCGAGCACGATCTGGACCTGCTCGTCGGACAACTCGAGGTCCTCGTGCAGGGGGAACATCCCCTCAAACGTGTTGCGCACGGGGCGCTGTCGCTGAGCGACGTGGGCGTCGAGTTCAGCCTGGGTGCGTGGGCGCGTACTCTCCTGCGTCATAGCGGGTACCTCTCCTTACTGGTGGGCGGGTTAGATCAACTGGTTGCGGTCGTAGAAGTCCGAGTCCTCGAAGTAGCCCCCGCGACCCTCGGCGATGATGTCGTAGCGGTTGACGACTTCGATCCGTTCCAGCCACTTCAGGTTGCGAAACCCGGTCGAGGTCTCTGTGCGCAACCGCACCGGGGCACCGTTCTTGGCCGGGATCCCACCCTCGTCGTTGAGTTCGAAGGCGATGAGTGTCTGCGGCATGCGTGCTTCGATCATCGGGTTGGACTCGTAGTACGTGCCTCCCTCGTACAAAGCGTCGTCGCGGCCCATGTTTTGGAAACTCATGTACACGACGTCCGTCGCGCCGGGCAGGGGACCGACGAGATCCAAAAGGTCTGAGACGGAAATCCCGCGCCACCGACCGATCGAGGTGAAGCCCTGCACGCAATGGTGGAGGGTCGTTTGGGAGTGACCGGCGGCGAGTTCACGCAGATCGCTGATGGTCAGCGACATCGGGCGCTCAACGTAACCACCAATCTCGAGCACGTAGTCGTCTTCATAGCCGTTGGCCATGAGCGCCAAGTACTCATCGGTCTCGGGTGGCCGACCGCTTCCGCGGAAGTTGTGTGTGGCGTTCTTCAGTCCCACGTCCTCACCGGTGACGTTGGAGCGGCTGTAGTGCATGCGTGCCGGCAGATGGTAGAGCAGATTCGACCACGGCCGTACGATCACGTTGTGTAGCTTTTCGACGGCGCGGCCGTCAGCCAGCGTCCAGCGCGTGGCCACTACGTGCAATACCACCACGAAAACGAGGCTGATAGTGAAGATGATCCCGCCTGCCACGGGGAGGTCGGAGTTCCCGAAAACCATTTTCGCTGTCTCGTGTGCGTAGCCGTGAACGATCACCATCGCCACGTGTACCACGGTGAACGCGACGTACCCGACGAGGCACAGGAAATGGACCGTTCGGATCACCTGGCGGCCACCAACCGCACGTGTGATGCGGGAGAAATAGTTGGCGATGGCCGGAGACTGGAAAGCGCCGGTGACGATCACCAACGGGGTGAGAATCAAGATCACGAAACCGTAGGACAACTGCTGGAGAGCGTTAAACGGCATTCCCTCCACGGCAGGGGGGATCGTGAAAGCCAAATATGCCAGCAAGTCATGACCGGCCTGCGTAAAGGTGTCCAGTGAGGTAGGCACATAACGCACCCACTGTCCTGTGAAGATCAGCAACACGAAGTAGATCACCCAGCAGGCGACGAACCCTGTAACGGTGATGAAGTGCCAGTACCGCCCCAAGCCCAGCAGCCCACGGCCCGGCAGGGACAGTCGAGGAGAATAGTCATCGTACTCACCGCCCACCGTGTAGTACTTGTGCTTGGATGCCCGCTGTATCGTGAACTGAGCCCACGCCGTACCCGCCACCGTGTGCTGCGAACGGTACAACTTGGGGTAAGTACCCAGGATCTCAATGCCCGAGCGAATCAAAAATGTGATGAAAATGATGTTGAGGAAATGCTCCACGCGGAGCCACCAGGGAAATCCTAGATCCATGACGAAGCTCCTTGTCAGTCCATGAAATTCTGGTCATCGGGAGCGGCAACGATCATCCCGTACCGCAGAGCCCAGTACAACGCGAGATAGCCGATGGACGCCAAGAGGGTCACGTTCCACATCGCAGCGAGGACGACGCTGGCGCCGTTCCACACGTACGGCGCATCACCGGCAAGGCCACCGAAGTAAACCAGCAAAGAGGCGAGGGCAATTCCCACACCCCAGATCCAGATCCGAGCCAAGGTCACAAGCCCTATCGCGACGAACACGACGGCCGCGCCAACGATGCCCCACAGGATTGGGGTGGCGAAGGGGAAGGGTTCGTGGCCGGCCAGGACCACAGCAGCGGACGCCGCTCCAATGACGGCGACGACGAACAACAGGAGCAGCCGCGTGGTCCGAGGGAGATTGATGCGTATATAGCGCAGCAACGGCGCACGTTTCTTCCCCGGCTTGATGTGCTCGGAGATTCGCTCAGTGGCGTTCTTCGTGCCACGGAAATCGACGCCTGCACGCAGGGCAGGCGAATTTTCGTCCTCCATTATCGTGCGCTCCCCCTTCAAGGACAAGCTGATTCTTCGTCCGAACATCAACGCTATCGCATAGGGGCTCTCCTTACGACACGGGCGGAGGCGGTGGACAAGCGCTTCAAGGCCTTTGATCCGGGGTCGGACGATGGCGAGGACTGCGCGGTTGGGCGGCGCGTGCTGCTGTCGGGCGCTCCTCCCAGCCAGCCCCAGTCACGAACGCTTGCATGCTATTGTCAGTAGACTTCAACTGCACATTCGGCTGGCGCAAAGTGCGCCAATTATGGGCGTGGTATACGCTCAACAGGCGCCTCGGCCGGAAAGAATCGGTACCCCGGCAATGGTAATACTCGGACTCATCGCATCTGTCGCGCTTCTGGCGGCTTTCGCCCTTCTCAATCTCGGCAAACTCACCCCGAGCCATTACACCTACCAAGTACTCAACTTTGTCGGTGCTGGCTTTCTCACAGCGTCTGCCGCCAGCCCGTTCAACATCGGTGTCTTTTGGACCGAGCTCATCTGGTCTCTCCTCGGTCTCTACGGAATCATCAAGATCTGGTTCGGTAGACGGAAAGCGCACGTCGATTCAGTCGCGACCGCCTGACCTAGTCGCTCCACGAAAAGAGATGTAGAAGATGGCTTACACATTTGGGATCGGCATCGTCGCCGGTATCTGTTTCATCGTGGCGTATGGTGCGCTCGAATTCGGAAGGTTGAGTTCGGTGTCCCCGCTCTATCAGTCCTTAAACTTCCTGGGCGGACTCGGTTTCACTTACACCGCAATATCCCCTTTCAACCCGGGCCTGTTCATCTTGGAAATCATCTGGGCGGTTGTCGCTTTCTACGGACTATGGAAAATCTGGACCAGACGCTCGAAATCCGACGTGGATACGGGTGCAGGCAAAGCCGAGGCCTGAGTCGCTCGACACGTCCCAGGTCAAATTGCTCCATATCGGTCCACTACAGCGCGCAACGACGTTCGCTTGGGCGAATGGCTCCAGCACGGGAGCCCAGGAGGCGCTACTTCGGGGCGTTTGAGAAAACGGAACTCAGAGTACGGTAAGGCCGATTTTCGGAAGTCGTCGGCGTACTTTGAGCTCTGTTTTCCGGCTCTCCTGACGTGAATGTGAGTTAGGTTCAATGCCGTTTACTTAGCTCATGTGTGTTAATCCTTTGGCATGGCACGTAGTGGATGGGTGACCCCGGAGGGTCCTGAACGGTTGATCATATTTCTCTTGGTGTGTTGACGCGGGTTTTTCCAGCTGATGTGATCGGGCGTACGGGTGCGCTAGAGCAGCGGACCCGGTTGCTGCCGTCCCGGTTGATGGTCTATTACGTGATGGCCCTGGCGTTGTTCTCCGATGGTCCTTACGAGGAGGTCATGCGATCCTTGTTGGCGGGGATGGGGTCTGAGTAGTAATGGATCGGTTTTGGGTGTGGTTGAGGTAGCCGTAGATCGTTGATCGGGGGACGTTGAGCAGGTCGCCGATTTGTTGGACGGTGTGGTGTCGTCCGTCGTAGAGCTGTTGGGCGTGGGCGGCTTGTTCCGGGGTGAGTTTGGGGCGTCGTCCGCCGGTGCGTCCGCGGGCCCTTGCGGCGGCGAGGCCATCGCGGGTGTTGGCGATGATGAGCTCGCGTTGGAACTCGGCGAGTACGGAGAGCATCCCGAACATGGCCCGTCCTTCGGCGGTGGTGGTGTCGATGCTTTGTTCCAGGACGCGCAGGCCGACGCCTTGTTGTTGGAGTGCGGCGCCGAGGGTGACGAGGTGGAGCACGGAGCGGCCGAGCCGGTCCAGGCGGGTGATGACGAGTTGGTCACCGGCCCGGTTGGCGGACGCCAGGGCCTTGTCGAGTTCCGGGCGGCTGGCTCGTGAACCGCTGGCGTGGTCGATGTAGATGTTGGCCGGCTCGACGCCGGCGCGGGTGAGGGCGTCGATTTGGTGGTCGACGTTCTGTTCGGGAGTGGAGACCCTGGCGTATCCGATAAGCATGTGCCGAGAATAGCAGTGTGCAGGGTTTTCCGTCGTTGATTTACGACGCCGGTTATCGACGCAATTTTGTGGGCGTGTCGCGGGTAGGGTGTGAGTGTCGGCAGAGGGTCGTTTGTCGACATGGGCGAATGTCGAGGAATCCAATGCCTGTCAACTTTGTTCCCGAGGATCAGCGCGAGCAGTATGGCCGGTATTCCACTGACCCGGATCAGGGACAGTTGGACCGTTTCTTTCATCTGAGCTCGACTGATCGTGAGCTCATCGCCGGGCGGCGTGGTCCCCACAATAGGCTCGGGTTCGCAGTCCAGATTGGAACGGTACGTTTCCTAGGTGTGTTTCTCCCGGACCCGACGGATGTGCCGGACGTTGTTGCAGCGTACGTTGCATCTCAGCTTGGAATCTCCGATTGGCGTGCTATTGGGAACTATCCGCGCGATGGAACGAACCGTTTGCATGCAGCGGAAATTCGTGCAGCCTTCGGGTATCGAGACTTCACGCACGAGGACAGCCAGGCTGCGTTCTTGGGGTGGTTGCGTGCGCGGGTGCAGATTGGTGCGGAGCGTCCGTCAGTGTTGTTCGATTTGGCGACGGCGTGGCTATTGGAGGCGAAGATTCTTCTACCGCGGCCCTCAACATTGATGAGGACGATTTCTCAGGCCCGCGAGGAGAGTAACGCACGGGTATGGGACGAGCTCGCAGCGCTGCCGAACCGGGCACAGCGGTCGCGGCTGGAAGGGCTGGTGGTGGTGGATACCGGGGCAAGGTCTTCGCCTTTGGACCGGCTACGCAGGGCACCAACGAGGGTATCAGCGGTGGGACTGTTGGGGGCACTGACCCGGCTGGAAGAGATTCGGGCGCTGGGCGTTGGTGGCCTGGACGTGTCCAAGATCCCGCCCAGTCGGGTCGCCGCCCTGGCCCGCCATGGGGTCGCGGCAAAAGCACAGACGATAGAACGGATGACCACGAAGCGGCGGATCGCGACACTTCTCGCGGCCGCTCAACAGTTGGAGATTGTGGCAACCGATGATGCGTTAGATCTCCTGGACCAGGTCCTCAACGCGCTCTTGTCCCGTGCGGCGAAGGCGGGGAAGAAGGATCGTATCCAGTCCCAACCGGCGATGGACAGTGCGGCGTCCGCCTTATCAAAAGCCGTTCAGATACTCCTTGACCCGCCCGAGGGTGACGTGACGGTGTTGTGGAACGCGATCATCCAACAGGTCTCACGCAACGATCTGGAAGCCGCGATCGCGACGGTGGCTCGGATCGACATTCAACCGGTCGACGCGCATCTGAATGATCTAATGAGTCGCTACAGCTCGGTGCGTCGTTTTCTCCCGACGCTGCTGCGGACAATGGACCTCCGGTCCGCCCCGGGAGGCCAATCGGCACTGGAAGCATTCACCGCTCTGAATCGTTTGGAGGGTCGCCACACCATCCGGGTCGATGATGTGCCCATGGATCTTGCCACAGCGGCGTGGAGGCAACGTATTGAAGGTGAAAATGGGGTCCTGGACCGCCGGTCCTATACGTTCCTGGTGCTGGAGAAACTGCGAGAGGGGCTGCGTCGACGTGATGTATTCGCGCCGGGAAGTGATCGCTGGGGAGACCCGAGGGCAAAGCTTCTTGACGGCGCAGCTTGGGAAGCCGCACGTCCGGCGATCGCCGCCGGCTACGGACACCACCTCGATGCCCGCGAACAGATCAACGCTCTCGCATCCGAGCTCGACGACGCTTACCACGCCGTCGAAAGCCGTATCAACGACAACCCGGCGGTGCGCATCGACTTCGTTGACGGTCGTGCGAAGCCGGTCCTCACCCCTCTTGACCGTCTGGAGGAACCTGACTCCCTCATCGCTCTTCGCGAGGCTGTCAATGCGCTGATCCCTCACGTTGACCTTCCCGAGCAGATCCTGGAAGTCGCTGACTGGACCGGTTGCATGGGCGAATTCACCCACATCTCCGAAGGTTCCACCCGTGCCAAGGACCTAGACCTGAGTATCTGTGCCGTGCTTCTCGCCGAAGCCTGCAACATCGGTTTGGAACCTGTGGTCCAACCGAGCAATCCGGCCCTGACCCGTGCCCGTCTATCCTGGGCCGACCAGAACTACATTCGCAGTGAAACGATCACCGCTGCCAACGCCCACCTTGTCCAGGCGCAAAGTAAAATTCCGATCACGACCGCATGGGGCGGGGGCGACGTCGCCTCCGCTGACGGCATCCGCTTCGTTGTTCCCGTCCGCACGCTCAATGCCGGCCCCAACCCGCGATACTTCGGTGCCGGCCGCGGAATAACCTACCTGAACTTCCTCTCCGATCAATTTGCCGGCTTCCATGGCATCGTCGTCCCAGGCACCCTCCGCGACAGCCTGTATATCCTCGATGGCCTCCTGGAACAACAAACCGGCCTCCAACCCACCGAGCTCATGACCGACACCGCAGGCTACTCCGACCAAGTCTTCGGCCTCTTCCGCCTCAACGGATACCAATTCAGCCCCCGTCTGGCCGACATCGGCGCCACCCGATTTTGGCGGATCAACCGCGAAGCCGACTACGGATCTCTCAACGAACTCGCCAGACACCGCATCAACACCGATCTCATCGCCACCCACTGGGACGACCTGCTACGCATCGCCGGCAGTCTGGCAACCGGCAACGTCAAAGCCTCTGAACTCCTCCGTGTCCTCCAAGGCGGCGGGCGCCCCACACCACTTGGCCGCGCCCTGGCCGAATACGGACGCATAACAAAAACTATTTACCTGCTCGCCTACCTCAACGACGAGAGTTACCGACGCCGGATCCTCACCCAACTCAACCGCACCGAAGGCCGCCACGCGCTAGCCCGCAACGTTTTCCACGGGCACCGAGGACAGCTCCGCCAACGCTACCGAGAAGGCCAGGAAGACCAGCTCGGAGCCCTCGGCCTCGTCGTCAATGCCATCGTTTTATGGAACACCCAATACATCAACGCCGCCATCGAACAACTACGATCCGAAGGCTTCCCGATCAACGACGAGGACTTGAAACGACTCTCCCCACTAGGCCATGACCACATCAACCTCCTGGGCCGCTACCACTTCAGTACCAACGACTTACCCAAAAAAGGCCTCCGACCCCTCCGAGACCCAACCACCTCGGACTAACCAAACCGCTAACCACACAAAACCGTTCCATTACTACTCAGACCCCG
>CAJDTM010000131.1_pt1 | contig 12544 bp, 11 predicted proteins | sample 7389831 | NCBI WGS metagenome assembly CAJDTM01 (sample SAMEA7055656, study PRJEB34461) | soil metagenome | biome: terrestrial ecosystem; feature: Peninsula; material: soil | place: Antarctica | collected 2016
CAACGCCATCACCATCAACAACCCTGAGGTCCACCTCATGATGGTCCTTGTTGACGAACGCCCTGAAGAAGTCACCGACATGCAGCGCACCGTCAAGGGCGAGGTCATTGCCTCCACCTTCGACCGCCCCGCCGATGACCACACGCAGGTTGCCGAGCTCTCCATCGAGCGCGCCAAGCGTCTGGTGGAAATGGGCATGGATGTTGTGGTTCTTCTTGACTCCATGACGCGCCTGGGCCGTGCCTACAACAACTCCGCTCCTTCCTCCGGCCGCATCCTCTCCGGTGGCGTCGACTCCGCAGCCCTGTACCCGCCCAAGCGCTTCTTCGGTGCAGCCCGCAACATTGAAAACGGCGGCTCGCTGACCATCCTGGCCACGGCACTGGTGGAAACCGGTTCCAAGGCTGACGAGGTCATCTTCGAAGAATTCAAGGGCACCGGCAACATGGAACTGCGCCTCTCACGCCAGCTGGCTGACAAGCGCATCTTCCCCGCCGTCGACGTCAACGGCTCAGGCACACGCCGTGAGGAAAACCTTCTGTCCCCCGAGGAAGTGAAGATCATGTGGCGCCTGCGCCGCGTGCTCTCCGGGTTGGAAATGCAGCAGTCGCTTGAACTGCTCACGTCCAAGATCCGTGAAACCCAGTCCAATGTTGAGTTCCTCATGCAGATCCAGAAGACCACTCTGGGTTCCAAGGCCGAGCACGACAAGTAGCTGCACAAACCAATCCGCCTTCGCAGTGAAGGGGACCCGGCCCGGCAGCCAATGCCGTGCCCGGACCCTTTCACTGCCTGGCGGATTAGTGCGTTAAACGTGCGGCCGTTCCGGGCCTGCAGCAGTTACTAGACTTGACGTACGTCGAGAGAGGTTTTGAAATGTTTGAATCCATCCATGGCTTGCTTGATGAGCATGCCGAGCTGCAGATGCGGTTGAGCGAGCCCGCAGTGCACGCCGACCAGGCCCTGGCCCGCAAACTGGGCCGCCGGTACGCGGAATTGAGCAACGTGGTTGAGGGGTACCACCAGGTTGAATCGCTTGGCGACGATCTGGAGGCAGCCCGCGAAATGGCGGCCGAGGATGCGGAATTTGCTGCCGAGGTTCCCGTTCTGGAGGAGCAGCTGGCGGCCGCGCAGGAGAAGCTGCGCCGCCTGTTGATCCCGCGCGACCCGGACGACGCACGCGATGTGATCCTGGAAGTCAAGGCTGGTGAAGGCGGCGATGAAGCCGCACTTTTTGCCGCCGACCTGGTGCGCATGTACACCCGCTATGCGGATTCACGCGGCTGGAAAACCGAGATCATCTCGGCCACGGAATCCGATCTGGGCGGGTACAAGGACATCTCCATCGCCGTGAAGGGCCGTTCCAACGATCCGGCTGAAGGTGTCTTTGCCCGCCTGAAATTTGAAGGTGGCGTGCACCGCGTGCAGCGCGTGCCCGCCACCGAAAGCCAGGGGCGCATCCACACCTCGGCTGCCGGTGTACTGGTGCTGCCGGAAGTTGATGAACCTGAAGAAGTGGACATCCACCCGAACGACCTCAAGATCGACGTGTACCGTTCCTCCGGTCCCGGCGGCCAGTCAGTGAACACCACCGATTCCGCCGTGCGCATCACGCACCTTCCCACGGGCATCGTTGTGGCCATGCAGAATGAGAAGTCGCAGCTGCAGAACCGTGAAGCCGGCATGCGCGTGCTCCGTGCCCGCATTCTGGCCCACCAGCAGGCCATCGTTGATGCGGAAAACTCGGCCGTGCGCAAGTCCCAGATCCGCACCATGGACCGCTCCGAGCGCATCCGCACGTACAACTACCCGGAGAACCGCATCGCGGACCACCGTACAGGGTACAAGGCCTACAACCTTGACAGTGTCATGAACGGCGACCTGGAACCGGTGGTGCAGTCAGCCATTGAGATGGATGAGCAGGCACGGTTGGACGCCATTGGAGATTAACACCCCCCTTTCCGATGCCGTCAAGAGTGCCACCGCGGTCCTGGCGGATGCCGGCGTCCCCTCACCGGCCGTTGATGCACAGCTGTTGGCGGCCCACCTGCTGGGTGTCAGCCGCGGTGAACTGGCGGCCATGTTATTTGGTACAGCTGTAGCACCTGTGGGCTATGCGGCACTCGTCGAGAGGCGGGCCGCGCGTGTTCCACTGCAGCACATTACCGGAGTGGCCTACTTCAGGCATCTGGAACTGGCCGTCGGCCCGGGCGTCTTTGTGCCGAGGCCGGAGACCGAGTCCGTGGTCCAGTTGGCCATTGATGCATTAACACAGATGCACCACGAACGCGGTGGCGGGAGGCTCGCCGTCGACCTTGGCACAGGATCCGGTGCCATTGCCGCTGCCTTGGCCACCGAAGTTGCCGGCACCCGCGTGTATGCCGTCGAGCTCAGTGGCGACGCCCATCCCTGGGCGCAGAAAAACCTGGCAGGGACCGGCGCCACGCTTGTCCACGGCGACATGCGTGATGCCTTCCCTGAACTGGACGGGACGGTGGACGTGGTTGTTTCAAACCCGCCGTACATTCCGGCAGATGCCATCCCGCGCGACATCGAGGTGAGGCTGCACGATCCACACATGGCATTGTTCGGCGGGGGAGCGGACGGCATGGAGATGCCCACGGCTGCAGCCGCCACGGCGGCGCGGCTGCTGCGACCTGGCGGCTACTTTGTCATGGAGCATGCCGAAGTGCAGGCGGCACAGATGGCTGCGCTCCTTGAAGGCAGCGGTGCATGGGAGAATGTTCGCAGCCACGTGGACCTGACCGGTCGGGACAGGGCCACCAGCGGCTGGCGCCGCTAACGGGCCTGTGCGGAGTCCGTGTTTGGCCGGGCGCATTCACCTGAGGGCGCGCCATGATGAAAGAATGAAAACGTGAGTACCACTTCTTATAACTGCACCAATGACGACCAGCGGGCCGCAGGGTTGGCCCACGCCCAAAAAGCCGTCGCGGCGAAACAGCTCGTCGTCATGCCCACCGACACCGTCTACGGACTTGCCGCGGACGCCTTCTCACCACAGGCAGTCGCCATACTGCTGGCCGCCAAGGGGCGCGGGCGCAGCATGCCGCCGCCGGTGCTGATCCCGCGCATCGGCACCATGGAGGGGCTGGCTGTTGACATCCCCGACGATGCCCGCAAGCTGGCTGAAAAGTACTGGCCCGGCCCGCTCACGCTGATCTTCCACGCGCAGCCGTCGCTGAGCTGGGACCTTGGCGACACGCTGGGCACGGTCGCCCTGCGCGTGCCGGACGACCAGCTGGCCCTGGACCTGCTGACGGCCACCGGTCCGCTGGCCGTCTCCAGCGCCAACCGCACCGGACAGCCCTCCGCCCAGACGGCGTCCGAAGCCCGCTCTCAATTGGCCGAGTCCGTTGAGGTGTACCTTGAAGGCGGATTCCGGCCCCTCGAGGGCACAGCCGCCACCCCGTCAACGATCGTCGACGCCACCGGCCTGCGCCTGCGCGTGGTGCGCGAGGGCGCCATTTCCCTGGCCGAGATCAAGCGCATCATCCCCAGCGCCCTCGGTCCCGACGTGCAACCTGAAATGTGGGAACCGGCAAACCTGACACGGCAGGAACCGGCGCCCGATGCCGTCGTCCGGCCCGGAAATGACACCGATCCCGCCCAATGATGCCGCAATCCCGGTGTCATTTGGCGGGATCGGCGTAACTGTTCAGGGGGTCGTTACGGCGTGTTGACGGGGTTCAGGGGCCTTGCGGGTGGATCCTGATGGTGTTCGTTAGTTAAGGTTCGTCGTCCCGGGTTGGTTGGTTCCCATGTCCGATGCATCCGTGGTTCCCACGGTCCAGTCGCTGCTGGCCCGGCTGGAGGAGCGCGATGCGCAGATCGACAGGCTCGAGGCGCGGCTGGTCGAGCGTGACGCACGGATTGAGTTGTTGCTGGTGCAACTGGCCGAACGTGACGCGCTGATCACAGGACTGAGGGGCGAGGTTGATGCCCTGAAGGCGACGGTTGCCACGCTGGAAGTCCGTCTGGGGAAGAACTCGCAGAATTCCTCGAAACCGCCGAGCACGGACGCGTTCGTGAAGCCACCACCGCGGTCCCTGCGCCGACCTTCGGGCCGCCCTCCGGGGAAGCAGTCCGGGGAGCCGGGCATGCGGCTGGAACCGGTGGCGAGTCCCGATGCGGTGCTGATCCATGAACCAGGACGCTGCCAGAGCTGCGGGGAAGACCTGGCCGGGGCGCCGGTCACCGGGGAACGGTCCCGACAGGTCTTTGACCTGCCGCCGGTCCGGCTGGCCGTCATCGAGCACAGGGTGCGCACCCGCCGGTGTTCCTGCGGGCACCTGACCGAGGGCACCTTCCCGCCCGAGGCGACAGCGGCCACCTGCTACGGCCCCCGCCTGCAGGGCCTGGGCGCGTACCTGATGGACCGGCACCACCTGCCGGTGGCACGCACCGCCGAACTGCTCACCGATGCCTTCGGCGCCCCGGTCTCCACCGGCTGGTTGGCGTCCCTGCAGCCGAGGGCGAAGCAACTGCTCGAACCCTTCCTGGAGGCGGTCCGGGCCGTGGTGCGGCACGCACCGGTGGCGCATTTTGATGAGACCGGCGCCCGGGTCGACGGGACCCTGCGCTGGGTGCACGTGGCCTGCACAGACCAGCTCACGCTGCTGCACCTGGCCACCGGGCGCGGCAAGGACTCCATCGAGGCCGGCGGGATCCTCGGCCACGGATTCAACGGGGTCGCGATCCATGACGGGTTGGCCGCCTACCAGAAGTTCCCGCTGCAACATGGATTGTGCAATGTTCACCACCTTCGCGAACTCGTTGGAATACATGAGGCCACCGGACAGCACTGGCCGGTGGCGATGGGTGACTTGCTGGAGGAAATGCTCGTTACCGTCAAGCAGGCCAAGGACGCCGGCAAGCAGTGCCTGAACAAGCGTGTGCTGCGCCGCTACCGCCACCGGTACCGGCGACTGATTCGTGAGGGAGAGGCGCTGAATCCGTTGCCGCCACCGACCGGCAAACGCGGCCGCCCCGCCATGGGCCCGGTCCGGTCCCTACTCAAACGCCTGGATGACAACCAGGACGACGTCTTGCGCTTCGCCCACGATTTCCGGGTCGACTTTTCCAATAACCAGGCCGAGCAAGACATCCGCATGATCAAGGTCCAACAAAAGATCTCCGGGTCCTGGCGCTCATGGGACGGCGCCGAAGCATTCCTGGCCCTCCGCTCGTACGTGGGAACCGCACGCAAACAAGGCAAAAACGCCTTCGACGCCTTCACCGAGCTCTTCACCGGAACCCCCTGGCTCCCCGCCACCACCTGAACAGTTACGCTGCTTCCAGCACTGAACGGACGGCAGGTTCAGGGACCAGGCCTGCAGTGTGTGCCCAGCCGGCGCTCTGTCCCTGGCCAAACCACATCAGCTCCACCCGGCGGATGGGCCCGTGCAGGCGCTCGCCCATGAGGCCGGACAGGACATAGCCGCCCTTCAGGACCGCATGGCACAGCCACCGGGGCAGGACCAGCGGCCTGCGGCCGCCGGCTGCACTGAGCACGCCGGCGACGTTCAACCCTTCCCACGGCTGCAGCACCAGGGGCGGGACAGCGGAGGGGTGGATGGCTGTTTCCACCACGAACCAGGCCAGCGCGTTGATGGAGCTGACCGGCGTGGGCGCCGTGCCGGGGGAGGCCACGGAGGCCAACGGCGAGCGTGCCACCTTCACCAAGGACAGGGTGGTGGGGCGGCTTGGACCCTGGACGGAAGTGGCCCGGACCGTGACGATGCTGGTGGACGGGGCTGGCGCATCACCGCCCAGCAGTTCCAGGACTTCCTCGCCCAGAGCCTTGGACCGCGAGTAGGCGGAGAAGGGGGCGCGGTCGCTGGATTCATCAATGACGCTTCGGTGTCCCTGCACCGACGCGCTGCTCAGGTGCACCAGCCGTGTGACACCGGCCTGGCGGGCTGCCAGTGCGGCGACGGCAGGCAGCAGCACGTTGGCTCCGGTCAGTGCCGGCGATTCGCCACCGCCCGGTGTGGCGAGCCCGGCCGCATTCACCACAACGTCAACGCCGGCGAAGGCAGCCGTTAACGCGGCCACGGCACCGCAGGCACGTGCTTCAGCCGCCGCCTCAGCAGCTGTTGCGGAACTGGAGACCAGCCGCGGCGCAGCCAGGGGCACAACGGACAGTCCGCGCCCGCGCAGTTCCGCAACGACGGCGCTGCCCACAAATCCTGTGGCACCGAGAACCAAACAGCGGGGGGCGGGGGCCATGTTAAAGCGATCTTTCAAGCGGCTGCATGGGCACAAAATCATCGGCGGCCATGATCTGGAGCGAATCCCGCCACCCGGCAAACAGCCGGCCGGTGCCGCGCAGCGTCTTTTCAACACCCACCAGGCGCACGAGTTCCTTGGACAGCGTCAGTGCTGTGCCGAGGGCAAAGCCGAAGCGGTTGTAGCGCTGGTGTGCGCGCAGGTACTGGGCAACAAGTCCGCGGTTGCGCATGACGTAATACCGGCTCAGGTCTGAGGCATCGTTCAAGTGGCGGATGCCCAGGTTCATGGTGCGCTGGGGGCGCACCTTGTGCAAAACAAACTCGTTGACGTACACAACCGGGCGCTGCAGGGAGACAAGCCAGCCGTAGACGGTGTCATCCCATGTCAGGAAGAACCGGGAATCCGGCAGCCCGACCCCCCTGACGGCGTCAACGTGCAGGAGCATGCCCTCGAAGCAGCCAACATTGGTGGGAAATTCGTTGGTCCGCTCAAAGATGTCCCCGCGCACAGGCAGCGGCACGCCCAGAAAGGTGTTGAAGCTGTGCTGCCAAAAGAATGGTTTGCCCGCGGCGTCGTAGCGGCGGCCCACGAGTGCGTCGTATTTGTCCATCCACGGACCAAAGGCGCCGACGGCCCCGGGAAGCACGGTCACGTCGTCGTCCATCAACCACATCCACTGGGCGCCTTCGGCCAGGGCGCGCTCCACACCGGCCGAGAAACCGCCGGCGCCGCCGGAATTGACGGCCAGCTCATGGTGGATGACGGGGATGGGGGTGGGCAGCGCCGCAAACTTCCCGCGCACCGCGTCAATGACCTCGACGGTTGCATCCGTGCTGGCGTTGTTGACAACGATCACGCCATCCGGGGCAGGTTGCAGTGCCGCCACGGAGGAAAGGAGCTCGGTCAGGTAACCGGCACGGTTGAACGTGGTGATGACGATGAAGAAGTGGCCGCGCCGCCCGGAACTCAAAACTTTTGGTCCTTCATGGGGCCAAACTTGGCCCCCCGCAGGCCGGCTGAGTAAGCCGACACCCATTTGGCCAGTCCCTTGACATCGCCCTTCTTTAAGAAAAACAACGGGTAGCCCACGGCGTCCGCCACAAAGGAGCGCACGCGGCGGTGCCTGCGGGTCAAAAAACCGCGGTTGCGGTAGTAGTAAAAACGTTTGAAGGGGGTTTCCGGGACCAGCACGTGAAGGCGGTCGCCCAGCACTTCCTGCACCTCGCCCCAGCCGGCAGGGTGGGTCAGGGCAACGGAGGTGACGGTGCCGAACTTCACCTTTGCCTGGCGAAGCCGGAGCATGAAGTCCGTTTCATCGCCCCGGATGAAGAGGCGCAGATCGGGCAGGCCCACCTTGAAGAACACGTCCGTGCGGATGAGGGCGCCGTTGAAGAACTGCCCCACATTGTCGATGAAGCCCAGCGGTTCCACCACCGAGCGCTCGTGGGTGAGGTGGCCGTCAATGCGGAACGGAAAGGACAGCTTGGTGGGTTCACCCGGGGCCACAATGAGCGGCACCACAACATCCAGCTCGCGGGCCTTGGCGGCAGCGAGGAGCGTGGCCAGGGCGGACGGGTCTTCCGGATGGGCGTCGTCGTCCATGATCCAGACCCACTCGGCACCCGAGGCGATGGCATTGAGGATGGCAAGGGAGAATCCGCCGGCACCGCCCAGGTTGGCAAGCGAGCGGACGTAGGTGATCTCGGCCGGCGCGTCGGCGGCAATGGCCTCCACGGATTCGGTGCCCGAATCAACCAGGGCGATGGCGTGCAGCGTGTGGCTTTGCTGCGACAGGGCTCCCAACAAGGTGCGTACGTCGTCGGGCCTGTCAAAGGTCACGGCGGCAACGGCAACGGAATCGGTCAAGGAGCGTCCTCTCGGGTGGTGCCTGCGGTGTTCCGCGGCATCCGGCACGGCTAAACAGGGAGTAACCGCCTGGAGGGATTACTATTCATGTGTAGCCTTCAGTTTAGTACAGCCATCCATGGCTCGGTTGTTGCGCCATGGCTCAAGCTGCCCTGACAAGCAATTACCGCGCAGAATACGGAAAATACGAACTACCTTGAACATCTCCAGTGCACAGGCAGGCGGGAATACCGCAATTTCATCCGGGGACGGCGAGCGCAAGCCGCGGCTGTGGCTTTGGTCACAGGGTGTCCTTGATTCCCTGGCCTGGGCGGTGGCATTGTGCCTGGCCGTGCTGCTGCGCTACGAGCTCGATGTCAGGCTCATCAACTTTCCGGGCCTCATCATCCTCATCATCCTCGCGGTGGCCACCCAGCTGATCGCGGGCTGGTACATGGCCCTGTACCGGGGCAGGTACACCTTCGGCAGCATCAGCGAGGCCAGGGTGCTCATCGCCGTGACGCTGGTTGTCGGCGTGGTGGTCAGCATTGTGCTTTCCATTTTCATCAACGAACTGCACGTTGCCCGCTCCGTGGCTGTCATTGCCTTCCCGTTCGCTGCGCTGTCCATGGCCGCGGTGCGGTATGCCAAGCGCCTTTATGTTGAGGGCAAGCCGACCTTCGGTGAGGAAGCCCAGCGCACGTTGATTTACGGTGCCGGCTTCCTTGGCAATTCGCTGGTGACGCGCATGGTCCAGACGTTGATTTACGGTGCCGGCTTCCTTGGCAATTCGCTGGTGACGCGCATGGTCCAGGATCCAGATTCACCGTACGTTCCCGTGGGCCTCATTGACGATGACACCTCCAAGAAACACCTGCGGCTGAGCTCGGTGGGGGTCCTTGGCGGCGGCCGCGAGCTGCCTGACATCATCAGGCGCACCAGGGCAACCGTGGTTGTGCTGGCCATGGCCCACCTCAGTTCCCGCCAGATTCGTGAAATTTCCGACGGCGTCTCCGGACTGGGCGTTAAGGTGCTGGTCCTGCCGCCCCTGCAGGAGATGCTGAGCCCCGGCACCAACAAGGACAAGCGCGGCGGGCTCACGGACTTCCGCGAAATTGACGTGGCAGACCTCATCGGGCGCACCCCCGTGGAAACCCAGGTGGAACTGATCGCCGGGTACGTCAGGGGCAGGCGCGTCCTGGTGACGGGCGCCGGCGGTTCCATCGGTTCCGAACTGTGCCGCCAGCTCAGCGGCTTCGAGCCGGCCGAACTCATGATGCTTGACCGTGACGAATCCGGCCTGCAGCACACACAGCTCTCCATTGAAGGGCACGGCCTGCTGGACAACAAGAACATCCTGCTGGCCGACATCCGGGATGCCGAGGCACTGAACGCCATCTTCGCCAAGCGCCGCCCGGAGGTTGTCTTCCACGCCGCCGCGCTCAAGCACGCACCCCTGCTGCAGATGTACCCGGAAGAGGGCTGGAAGACCAACGTCATCGGATCCCTCAACGTCCTGCAGGCGGCGCGCAGCGTCGATGTGGAAACGTTCGTCAATGTCTCCACCGACAAGGCGGCCAGCCCCACCACCGCCCTGGGCCACTCCAAGCGGGCAGCCGAAAAGTTGACGTCCTGGATGGCGGGGGAGACAGGCAGGAGCTACGTTTCCGTCCGCTTCGGCAATGTCATTGGCAGCCGCGGCTCCATGCTGCCGCTGTTCACCGACCAGATCAACAAGGGCGGGCCCGTCACCGTCACCCACCCGGACGTGACGCGCTTCTTCATGACCATCCCGGAGGCCTGCCAGCTTGTCATCCAGGCAGGCGCCATCGGCCACGGCGGCGACGTGCTGATCCTGGACATGGGCGAGCCGGTCCGGATCATGGACGTGGCCGAGCGCATGATCGCCATGTCCGGGCGCGACATTAAAATCAAGATCACCGGCTTGCGCCCCTCGGAAAAGCTGCACGAACAGCTCACCGGCGACGATGAAATCCAGGACCCCGACGGCCATGCCAAAATTTCCCACACCCACGCCCGCCCCCTGAAGCCGGCGGACCTGGACATGGAATTGTGGCTCCAGCGCTGCAGGGACGAGGCGGGACCGGACGCGCCCAGCATTGACGAGTCCGACGGCGACGTCGCGGCAGGTGCCTGATGGAACTTTGGGCCCAAATCACCACGGGCGCCATTGCACTGGGCCTGGCCTTGATCCTTCCGTTGATCGTGCGGCCGCTGTTGGCCCGCGCCGGGGTGCTTGACGTCCCGAACGCGCGGTCGTCCCACAGCGTGCCCACGATCCGCGGCATGGGAATTACGACGGCGGCCGCACTTGCTGCCGCCGTCCTTGCCGCCGTGTTCCTGCCCCAGACGGGGAACGCGCCCAAGAGTTCGCTGACCCTGGTGGTGATCCTCGGCGTCGTTCTTGCCGCGGCAACCATCGGCTGGCTCGAAGACATCCGCGGGCTTTCCGTGAAGCTGCGGGCCGCCCTGCAACTGGGTGTGGGCGCCATTGCCACGGCGATGGCTGCCCTGATTGACCCCGGCCAGCAGCAGCTCTGGCTCATCCCCGTCGGGGCCCTGGCCGTGGGCGCCTACATCAACGTTGCCAACTTCATGGACGGCATCAACGGCATCTCCGGCACCCACGGCCTGCTGGTGGGCGGCTTTTATGCCTATGCCGGCGTCATGAGCGGGCATTCCTGGCTCGCCTATGCGGGCATCGCAATCGCGCTGGCCTTCGCCGGATTCCTGCCCTGGAACCTGAGCCGCAACAAGGTGTTCCTCGGCGATGTCGGCAGCTACCTGCTGGGGGCCTCGATTGCCGCAACGGCCATGTGCGCATTTCTGGCCGGGGTGCCAGTGGAGTACATTTTCTCGCCCGTGCTGATATATCTCGTCGACACGTTTGTGACGTTCCTGCGCCGGCTGCTTGCGGGTGAGCGCTGGTATGCAGCCCACCGCCAGCACGTGTACCAGCGGTTGAACATTGTGGGCCTGAGCCATCTGCAGGCCACGGCCGTTGTGGCCTCCGCCACCATCCTCGTGGGCATTTTGGGCGTCATGGCGGCCCAGGGCAGCGAAGCGGTGCAGATTGTGGCAACGGCCGCCGGATTCGCCGTGGTGCTCGGCTATTTGCGCACCCCCACGCTGTTCCAGAACCACTTCCGGCGGCGTGCGCGGAAATAGGGAGGTTGGATGGGACGGCAACAAGTTCTATCTCGTGTAGAATTTACTGCGGTGACAATCACCGCGGTGTTGACCGCCCCGTGCGTTATGGCCCAGGCCGGCGGTCAATCCTCCCCAACGATGGAGTTCCCATGAAGGACAACAGCGCTGCGCGCGGCCCCTTGACGGCCTCGGGTCCCACTGAGAGCCCCAGCTGGAACATTCTGAAAAAATGTTTGGCGGTTGACGGCCTTGCCGTCATTGTCATGGCGGTGGCGGCCTTTATGTTCACCGACATGGACGGGGTGCTCAGTGTGCTCTTCGGCTCCGCATTGGTGATCGCCTTCTTTGGCCTGAGCCTGCTCGTGGGCCACCTGGTCTCCAGGAAGCTGCCGGACGCCGCCATGGGCGTTTTTGTCATCACGTACTTCGTTAAAGTCGTAGGCTTTGCCGCAGTGCTATTTGCCATGGGGACCCCGGGGTGGTTGAACAAGCCCTGGTTTGCCGGTGCTGCCGTTGCCTGTGTCTTGATTTGGCAGGCCACGGAAGTGGTCATTTTTTCCAGGCAGCGCTTCTTGTTCTTCAACGAAGTGCCGGCATCCGGCACGGTGGCGCACGGTCCCACCCCGGGGCGCGAAGGTGAAGGGTCCAGGCCATGAGCAAAAAACGCCCCGGGCCGGATGATCCCGACCATGTGGTTGTTCCGCCCCGGCGGAATGGCGGCAAGCTCGACTACACGTACATTATTGGCGGAATCCTGCTCTGGGGTTTGATAGGGTGGGGACTGGACTTTTTGTTGCAAACTGCTTGGATTGTGTTCGCTGCCCTCCCTGTGGATATTATTTGGCCAGGCATCATCAAAGCATGGCCGCTAAGGATGATGGCAAAACACAATGAATCCCACCATCAGACCTTTTCTCGGTGCTGACCATCTTGTGATGGGCCACCACATTTGCCCTATGACCGAAACTGCAGAGAGGACAGCGCGTTGACCGCGTTTGCGCTTCCGATGGCCTCGAATGACGGTGGCTTTGTACCACCGACGATAAGTGACACCCACCTCCCAGACATCCTTCCCTGGATGACCGAATACGGCACCGGCCTGGGCAAGCAAATGATCATGGTCATCCTTTCGGTGATCTTGATCGTTTGGTTCTTCAAGGCTGCAATCCGAACCCCCAAACTGGTTCCGGGCAAGGCCCAATTCTTCGCCGAGGGCTTCTACAGCTTCGCGCGCAACACTGTTGGCCGCGACATCATGGGTGAGAAGAACTTCCGC